>Ga0310344_10001664_pt1 | contig 16882 bp, 20 predicted proteins | sample HC15DNA20200_MG_FD_203801 | JGI IMG/M metagenome (GOLD analysis project Ga0310344, IMG submission 203801) | Marine microbial communities from station ALOHA, North Pacific Subtropical Gyre - HC15-DNA-20-200_MG | ecosystem: Environmental > Aquatic > Marine > Oceanic | place: Pacific Ocean: North... | reverse complement strand
TAGATTATTAGCAGCTTTTACTAATTTATCTCCAACTCCACCAGCTCCACCAGTTCTAGAAATATAATCATCTATTACTGAAGAAGATGCTTTTTTTAGAGCAGCAGTTTCAGAACTTGTTAAATTAACAATATTCATTCCATTTGCTTTTGCTTCCTTATAAGCGCCTGCCTCTATACTGGCCATGTCATCTCTTACAGCTTTTTCAGCAACTTTTGATGCTTCAGCAATTGCATCTCTTTGTTTTTGACTTAATGATTTTAACCATTTATCATTTGCAACAACTACGAACTCAATATCACCGTGATTAGTTACTGTTAAAGTATCCATGACTTGATAAAGTTTTCTAGATTTAACACCTGATACACCAGTCATTCCAGCATCCACAGTATTTCTTTGATAAGCTAAATATTGTTCTGAACCAGATATTAAAGCTGGTTTACCACCTAAAGAACTTATAAAAGCTCCTAAAGTTTTTCCAAAAACTCTAATTTTCTTATCTTTAAAATCTGCAGGTGATTTCATTGGCCCACCGTTAGAAAGCATAATAGCTGACCCATAAGCTTGGTAATAAAGTGGTACAGCACCAGTTGATGCTATTGCCGGATCAAGTATTGATCTAATTTCAGATCCTGCTTTAGTAGCTTTTCTAATTTTTGCCTCTGAGTCAAATAGAAAAGGCAAGTAAAAGATATCAACTTCTGGGTTTGTTCCAGCAAATCTAGTTATTGACGCAACTCCAGCTTCAATTGCTCCTGAACCTACAGCTTGAGGAACCTCTTTATCTTTATAAAGTTGAGCTGAGTCATATATTTCAACAGTTATATCAGATCTTGCTTCAAGTTCTTTTTTAAAAACTAACAAATTTTGTCCTAAGTGAGCTTTTAAAGGTAGCTGAAGAGTAATTCTCATTTTAGTTTCTGCAAAACTTACAGATGAAACTGAAGCAAAAGAAACGAAAATAAGTGTGAATAGTATTTTCTTAAAAATTTTCATAATTATCCTCTCATATTATATTGTTTAATACTTACTATTTAAGTCGACTTTTGAATTAAATACAATATGAATATTATTAAATGAACTGGATAATAGTTACTATTTTTGCGGCATTTTTTCAAAATTTAAGATCATCAATTCAAAAAAAACTTAACAAAGAAGTTTCTACAATAGCATCAACTTATGTAAGATTTGCTTTTGCATTACCTTTTGCAACAATTTTGTTTTTTATATATTTCAGAAATCTTGAAATAATTAAAGAAGTATTATTACAAGACAAATTTATAATTTATCTTCTTTTAGGCTCTTTATCCCAAATAATTTTTACATTTATACTTTTGTATTTATTTAAATTTTCAAACTTTATGGTTGGAACATCGCTTAGCAAAACTGAAGTTATACAAGTTGCAATTTTAGAATTTTTTATTCTTGAAGAAAAGTTAAATAAGTTTGGAGCTTCTGGAATTGTAATTGCTACTCTAGGAATAATAATATTATCCATCAAAGATACAAAGTTATTTTTAAAAAATTTAATTTCGAAAACTACAATCATAGGATTGATATCTGGATTTTTTTTAGCACTTAGCGTTGTTTATTTTAGAGCAGCTGCACTAACATTAGATAATTTTGAATCTAACTTTGAAAAAGCTTTGAGTACACTGTTTTTTGGTTTGATAGTACAAACTACAGTACTGACTGTTTATATTTATTTTTTTGAAAAAGAACAATTTTCAAAACTTAATAAAAATAAATTTGAAAGTTTTGGTGCTGGTATAGCAGGTTTTTTTGCAACCATTTCTTGGTTTTATGCTTTTACATTAGTCCAATCTTCTTTCGTAAGAGCATTAGGGCAAGTAGAAATAATTTTTAGTTACATTTCTTCAAGATTTTACTTTAAAGAAAAAATAAAAATTAATGAAATAATTGGAGTTTTAATTTTTATTATTGGAATTTTAATATTATTACTTTTAAAATAATCTTATTTTTTTGACCAAGATATAGAGTCTTCCATTCTATCATCTCCCCAAAATATCTCTTTGCCCACAACAAAAGTTGGACTTCCAAAAACCTTGCTGTCTCTCGCGTTACTTGTATTTTGTTGATATTGATTTTCAATCTCATCTTTAATTACATTTTCCATTACTTTTTTTTTATCAATTTTAAGCTCTTGGAAAATTTCAGAAAGATTTGGTTCGGTCGCCGGTTCTCTTCCTTCTTGAAACCATCTTTTATAAGTTAATCTTACATAATCTATACCCCAATCTTCTTTTAGCCCAAGAATTGCTAATTTATTAGCAAGATCGAATTCAGTTAAAGGGTAGGGAACAGGAGTTTTTGCAAAAAAACCATATCTTTCAGCACGTCTTTCAATGTCTCTCCACATGTAATCAACTTTATTTTTTTTATCTGGTGGAAAAGGATGATTATTCATTTCATTCATTATTATTCTTACACTAAATGGCTTCCAATTAATTTTTACTCCATGTTTTTTTTCAACATCTAAAATCCTTGTAACAGAAAGGTAAGTGTAAGTGCTTCCTATAGAAAAATAAAAATCTATATTATTCATAAAAAATTTTGCTTAAATTAAAATAAGCTGATGCCGTTTTTGTAAAAATATGCACCAAGCAAAAAAACTACTACAATATAAATTAAAACTAATAATGAAAATTTAATATATTTTTTCATTATTTAGGCATAGGTGTGGCGCCAGTTTCTAAAGAAATAATTTTTCCATCTTTATATTTAAAAACTGCCATTACAGCTTCAACATTTCCATCATCAAATGTAACAAATGCATGCTCAATGCCTATTTCGTCATTTTCGTATATTATTCTTGTTTTGTCTCTTTTAATATCACCACTCATAGCCCATTTAATAACATCGGCTTTCTTTAGAACATTTCCTGATTTGTGCATTAAAAAAGCATAATCATCATGCAGAACCTCATTCATGGCCGCTTCATCTTTATTATCCATTGCCGAGTTGTATTTTGCTAGTATCGACATATTTTTCCTTTCTTTTTATTATTATTTTTTATTCTCCTGGTTTTTTATATCCACTAGAAACTTTTGTTGCATCATTAGCAATATCATTTAATTGAGTCTCCTCACATATTACTATGTTCTTTAAAGCACCGCTTGCTTCAGTAGCTAGTTTAATGGCTGCCATCTGCTTAAATGATCCTTCATTTTGAACTATAAAATCATAAGGACCCCTCAAGTAAGTATAAGAAATCATTTTTGCTCCAACACTCTCTGCACAATTTCTTGCTGCCTCAGATCTATCTGATTTAGGATCTTGAACTAATCCGCTAAAACCTTGCTGAGTAAAATTACCCATTAAAAAAAATTTAGACATAAGTTATGCTCCTTGTACTATTATAAAATTACCGACAGAATTATCTAACCGTATCTGTCTTACCGGTTTATATTCTTCAGAGTTGTACCACTCTAAAGCTTTTTCATAAGAAGGAAATTTAATTACTACAGTTCTTGGATATTTCCATTCACCTTCGTAACACTTATACTCACCACCTCTTACTAAATATTCTCCACCAAATTTTGTAACGATATCTGTAACTTTAGCTAAATACTCTTTATAGTTTTCAGGATTTGTTACTTCAATTTGTGTTATTGCATATCCAGCCATAACAACCTCCTTTTTAATTTTATTATTAATTATTTACCAGGTTTAACTACGTTGCTAGCAGCTTCTGCAGCTTTACCAAAAGCTTTATTGTAATCAAAAACTTCATGAATCATTAATTGTTCCATAAGACCTGAATTAAGAAAAGCTACTTTCATACCAATAGCAGTTTCAGTATCTGCTTCAACACAACATATTACATCAAAACGTCCTCGAACCCATTCATAACTAATTAATTTCGCACCTATAGCGTCACAAACTTTTTTTGTTGATTCAAATCTGTCAGCCGCTGGTTCTTTTTGCATTCTATGCATTAAATCTTCACTTACTTTTCCAATTACATAAAATTTAGCCATTTTTATTAATCCTTATAGATTAACTTTGTTCAATTCATACATTTGAACAATTTCGATACATTCATCGAAAACAGGTTTTGCTATCGGATTATTACCTGAAGCGAACTTCTTCATTTCTTCTTCATTATGAACTGAGACTTTAAACATAACATAACTTTTATCTGGTGCTATTGCTGGAACTGTTTTTTCAACATGAGCAATAGTTTTTCTTACTGCCATTCCTTCGTCTGATTGCATAAATCCCATGAACTTTTCAAATTTTCCTTCACCAGATTTAAGTTTTGCTATTGCAAGCATTTCTTTTTCCATATCTTCTCCTTTTAATCATAAATTTATACTAATTAATTTTAAATTATTAATGTAACTGAATTATTACAATACAGCTATGCAATTTATATCCAATTTGGATAAGGGAGACCTTTATCTTGTAAAAATTTTTTATTAAACATCTTTGAGTTGTATTTGTCTGATTTATCACAAAGAATAGTAACAATAGTTTTTCCTGGGCCGAGTTCTTTTCCTAATCTTATTGCTCCTGCAATATTAACTCCACAACTAGTGCCAAGACTTAAACCTTCATTTTGAATTAAATCATAAAGTATAGGCAAAGACTCTTGATCGCTAATTGAAAAAGCTCCATCAATTTTTGCTTCTGCAAAATTAGCTGTTACTCTGCTTGAGCCAATACCCTCGGTGATTGATCCACCTTCAGATTTTAACTCTCCATTCTTTATATAATTATAAAGAGCCGAACCCGCTGGATCAGATAAATAAATTTTTATATTTTTATTTTTTTCTTTTAAATAACTGCTCACACCGCCAATAGTTCCTCCAGTTCCGGAAGAACAAATAAAACCATCCACTTTTCCATCTGTTTGATCCCAAATTTCTGGACCAGTTGTTTCATAGTGGCCTTTTGCATTAGCGGTATTATCAAATTGATTAGCCCAAACTACTCCGTAATTGTTAGAACTTTTTAATTCGTCAGCCAATCTTCCAGCTACTTTTACGTAATTTCCGTCATCTTTATATGGTTTGACTGGAACCAATCTTAAATCTGCACCTATATTTATTAATGTATCTTTTTTTTCTTGGGTTTGGTTTTCATTCATTACAATTATAGTTTTATAACCTAGAGAATTGCCCAATAAACACAATCCTATTCCAGTATTTCCTGCGGTTCCTTCTACCACTGTACCACCTTTAGAAATTAATTTTTTTTTCTGAGCATCTTTTATTAAAGCTAGAGCAGCTCTATCTTTTACAGAACCTCCAGGATTTAAATATTCAGCTTTACCGTAAATATTGCATCCTGTTATTTCTGAAGCTGCTCTAAGTTTTATAAGTGGAGTGTTGCCTATAGATTGAATAAAATTGTCACTATAATTTTTCATTAATTTGTTTCTTTACTTTCTTCAGTAACAGCATAAGGTTTAAATTCTTCAGTAGCAGTACCAACATTTTTTGCGGGAATACCAACCATAACAGCATTTTCTGGTACGTTTTTTGTTACAACTGCATTTGCTCCAACTTTTGCATTTTTTCCAATTACAACAGGTCCTAATATTTGTGCTCCTGATCCTACAACAACATTATCCATTAAAGTTGGATGTCTTTTAATATCTCTTTGTGCGTCAGATTTAATGCTAGGAGAAATTCCACCTAGAGTAACCATATGATAAATAGTAACATTATTACCTATTTCAGAAGTCTCTCCAATAACAACACCCATGCCATGATCAATAAATAAATTTTTTCCTATTTTTGCTTTTGGATGAATCTCTATTCCTGTCAAAAATCTTGAAAATTGTGAAATAATTCTCGCAATCAAATCAAATTTTGCTACAGAAAAAAAATTTGCTATTCTATGTAGAAATACTGCTTTTACCCCAGGATAAGTTAATATAACACTCAACTTTGATTTTGCAGCGGGATCTCTATTTATTATTGATTCTAAAAAACTATTCATAAATATTTAAATGATTTGTTTATTTAAATAACAAGTTAGTTGTTACAACAACAACTTCCTGACTCTGGAGCGCAAGCGCACTCTTTGCTTCCGTCACAAGCACACATGTCATATGTGCAATTTGTACATTTACATTTTGGGTTTTCGCAAGCCATAATGCTAATATAATTACTAATAATTTTAATACAATGCTCTTTTTGTCACTAATTATAACTGATTTAATGACAAACCTTTTAAATTGGCAGGAACCGCTATATCCATCATTTTTGGATTAGCTAAATTTAAATTATCCATTATTTCCGCATATTCTTCTTTAGAACTTACTTGTAGTCTAGGGTTGTTATTTTTTTCGTTCTCAATGGTTGAGTATTTTTTTCCATTATAATCATGAGCCGGATATACTAAAGTTTTATCTGGTAGTTTTAGCAATCTATTGAACAACGAATTATATGCATCGTAAGAACTTCCATTTTGAAAATCAGTTCTTCCAGTGCCATTTATTAAAAGAGTATCACCTGTAAAAACTCTATCATTCATCAAATAACTATAAGAACAATCAGTGTGACCAGGTGTATATATAGCTTCAAGTTTTATATTTTCTATTTCAATTTTTTCATTATCTTTTATTTTTAAATCAATTACTTCAGATTTTGAATGTTCACCCATAATTCTAATACAATTTGTTCTTTTATTTAGTTCATTTAATCCAGTTATATGATCTGCATGAATATGAGTATCAATTACTTTTACTAATTTAAGTTTTAAATTCTCAAGAACTTTTATGTATTCGTCAGTATGTTCAATAACAGGATCAATAATTAATGCTTCTCTTCCTTCTCCGCTAGCAATGATATAGGTGTATGTTGATGATTTGTTATCGAATAATTGATTAAATATCATAGTTAAAAACATTATTAAAATTTGCATACCAAATCAATCTTGTTTATAATAATTCTAATTAATTATAGGAGACAGATATTATGTTAAAAATAAACAGTGTTTGCCCAGATTTCCAATGCAAAACTTCTGAAGGAGATATATCTTTTCATGAATGGCTTGGTGACAGTTGGGGCGTTTTATTTTCTCATCCAAAAGATTTTACACCTGTTTGTACAACAGAGTTAGGATCATTAGGACAAATGAAAGCTGAATTTGATGCAAGAAATGTAAAAGTTATTGGATTAAGTGTAGACGGAGTCGAAGATCATAAAAAATGGCTAGAAGATATAAAAGATGTTTCTGGAACAAAACCAAATTATCCAATTATAGCAGATGAAGATTTAAAAGTTGCAAAACTTTTTAATATGTTAGAAGGGGATGCTGGAACTACATCTATGGGTCGTACTGCAGTTGATAATGAAACAGTTAGAACAGTTTTTGTTATAAGACCTGACAAAAGAATAGGTTTATATCTTACTTATCCTATGGCAACTGGTAGAAATTTTCATGAAATTTTAAGAGCCATAGATTCTATGCAGCTTACTGCTAAGTATAAAGTTGCAACACCTGCAAATTGGAAAAAAGGAGAAGATGTGGTTATTGTACCTGCGGTTAAGGATGAAGAAGCCAAAAAAATATATCCAGATGGTTGGGAAACAGTAAAACCATATTTACGGAAAGTACCTGATCCATCAAAATAGATTGGATAATAGACTATTAAACTAAAAATCTCAGCATTGAGAAATTAATTTCTCAAGTAAGTCTGGGATTTTTGTTTTGGAAACATGGAAAAAATTTACGTATCAGATGATGGAAAAGGAATCCCATTAGTTTTGGTCCATGGTTATCTTGGTTCCTCAGAAATGTGGAATTTACAAAAAGATTTTTTAAGCAAATATTTTAGAGTTATAGTGCCGGCTCTACCTGGATTTGGTGAAAGCTATAATATTAAATCAGTTGACAGCATCAATGCAATGGCAAAAACAATTTTACAAATTCTCGATGAAAAAAATATAAAAGATTTTCATTTAATTGGACATTCAATGGGAGGAATGATTGTACAAGAAATGGTAAAAATTTCTGATAAAAGAATAAACAAATTAATTTGTTTTGCCACAGGCTCAATTGGAGACATTCCTGGTAGATTTGAAAGTTTAGATAAATCAATCGATAGACTTAAAAAAGAAGGAATAAAAGAGACAGTGAAAAGAATTCCACCCAAATGGTTTGTAGAAGGGAATAAAGCTAAATATTATTATTTTTGTGAAAATGCGGTTAAAGAGGTGAGCGAAGAAACTTCAAGAAACGCGCTTAATGCTATGAAAAATTGGAATGGTTACAATAATTTAAAAAATATTAAAAATGAAACATTAATAATTTGGGGCGATAAAGACATTTCATATAATTTTGAACAGGTGGATACATTAAATAAAAATATCCCAAACAGTAGAATTGAAATATTCGAAGGCTGTTGTCATAATGTACACCTTGAACAACCTCAAAAATTCAATGAAACTGTTAAAAATTTTCTAGAATAATTTTAAACTACGCCATTTCTTTAGATTGACACTTTAAAAATAACCAAGTTAAATTCATCTTTTAAATTTAACAAAAGAAAGAGGGAATAATGAGAATAATTAAAACAGCAATTATAGCTGGTATAATTTCTTTATTAACTTCATTTTCAAGTTTTGCGGAAAAAGTAAAAATTGGAGACCCAGGCTGGACAGGCGCTACTGCGATTGCAAATTTACTTGCAGCCGTTGTTATTGATAAAATGGGTGGAGAAGCAGAATTAGTTCCAGGAAACAATACTGCAATCTATGGAGCAATTGATAGAAGTAAAGGCGAAATAGAAGTTCATCCAGATATTTGGTTACCAAACCAAGAGGCTTATACAAACGATTTAGTTCCAAAAGGAACTCTTAAGTTGAGCAGCAATCCTTATGAAGGAAATCAAGGATATTGTGTTTCTCAAGACTTTGCAAAAAAAATGAATATTACTGCAATTGAGGACTTAGGAAGACCTGAAGTTGTTAAAGCTATGGATAGCGATGGAAATGGCAAAGGTGAGTTTTGGATTGGTGCAGACGGTTGGGCATCAGCTAATGTTAACCAAGTAAAACTTAGAGATTACAAATTATACGATGCAGGAATTGAACCTATAAGAGCTGCCGAGGCAGTTAAAAATGCCAGAGTTCTAGACTCAATTAAAAAAGGAGAAGGTTATGCATTCTATTGTTACAAACCTCACGCAATTTGGGGAATGGCTGATGTAGTAATGTTAGAAGAACCTAAATATGATCCTGCTAAGTATAAAATGATACAGCCAAAAGCAGATGCTGATTGGTATAAAAAATCTTATGTTGCATCTAAAGATGCGCTTAAACAAATTCAAATTGGTTGGGGAACTTCTTTAGAAAGCAAATCTCCAGCTATAGTTGAGTTTTTTAAGAACTTCAAAATAACAGCTGATGATGTTTCTTGGATGGCGTACGAAGTATCAGTACAAAAAAGAGATCCAGGAGAAGTGGCTAGAGATTGGATGAGTCAAAACAAGTCTACAGTTGACGGCTGGTTAGGACTGTAAGTTTAAATCAATAAACTATATTTACCTGGCGACATAAAGTTGCCAGGTGATGTTTTCAATTTAATTTTGGTTTATAAAAATACAATATATGGAAACAGCCATCCAAATTCAAAACGTCTGGAAAATATTCGGAAATAATTCGGAAGAGGCTTTGGATGCTATCCAAAATAAAAATATTTCAAAGCAAGAAGCATTAGAAAAGTACAATTCTGTAATAGGTGTTTCAAATGTTTCTTTTAATGTAAATAAGGGAGAAATATTCTGCGTTATGGGACTTTCAGGTAGTGGAAAATCTACTTTAGTTCGACACATAAATAGACTTCTTGAACCAACTTCTGGAAAAATATTAATTAACAATCAAGATGTAATGCAGTTTAATAAAGTCAGTCTTCAAGAATTAAGAAATAAAAAGATAGGAATGGTATTTCAGAATTTTGCTTTAATGCCTCATAGATCAGTTCTAGATAACATTGCAATGCCTTTAGAAATTAGAGGAGTAAGTAAAAATGATAGGCTAGACGCAGCAAATAAAATTTTAAACATTGTGGAGCTACAAGGGTGGGGAAACAAGTATGCACATGAATTATCCGGTGGTATGCAACAAAGAGTTGGTTTAGCCAGAGCATTAGCAGCCGATCCAGAATTTTTATTAATGGACGAACCATTCAGTGCGTTAGATCCCTTAATTAGAAGACAACTTCAAACAGAATTTATAAAACTTTCAAAACAAATGAAAAAAACAACAGTGTTCATTACTCATGATTTAGATGAGGCTGTAAGAGTTGGTCATAGAATTGCAATTATGAGAGATGGAGCGGTAGTTCAAATTGGAACCCCAGAAGAAATTGTAGTTAACCCAGCCGATGAATATGTTGCTGATTTTGTTAAAGGAATTTCAAGATTAAAAGTTGTTCAAGCAAAAACAATCATGAAATCTATAAAAGATTATGAAAATAAATTTGGATCTTTGGATAATGATAATGAAATAGTTAATGAAAATGATGTTTTAAGTAAATTAATAGAAACCTCAATTTCAAAAGACAAACCAATAATTGTTTCAGATAAAAACAATCATAAAATAGGAGTCATAAATCAATCTGATCTCTTAAAAGCTGTTGTTGAAGGAAATGAAAATGAATAAAGACAACAAAAATTTATCTAGATCAGAACTTATTAGCAATTTTGTTAAAACAAATCCCGAGTATTATATTAAAGAATTTAAAAAAATTGGTAGCAAACCATCATATTCATTTTCATTTAATCTATTTGCTTCATTGCTGGGACCAATTTGGTTTGGAATGAGAAATATATGGAATTATGCCTTAGCTTTTTTAATTGTAGAAACTTTTGCAGTCGTTCAAATTATTAGAGGTTTATTTGGAAATATTACCAAAGATGCCTTAGAAAAAATTGATAAAATTCAGTCAACAATTGACTTTAGAAACAAACAGCTTGAAGCAGCAATTGAAAATAATCCAGATAAAGTAGAAGTATATAAAAGAGCAATAAAATCTTTAGAAGAAGCTATGAAAGAGTATGTAGTAGATGTTCAACAAATAGAAGCCTCAGCTATTTGGATAACAATTTTTGGCTTTGGAGTATTAGTTTTGGTTAAGATAATTCAAGGAGTGCTAGCAAATGCTATTTTAGAAAAAAGATATTCAGAGTGGCTTTCAAACAAATTAATTAGTCCCGGTATGAAAATGAAAAATTACTTATTAAGTGTAATTTTTAGTGCTGTAATAATGTTATTTTCAGTAGTTCATTATAGTTTTCCTGGTTTTATGACTATTATGAATGACTTTCCTACTCATCCAGAAATTAGACTTACTTCAATAAAATGGGTTGAGACAATTTTTGATTATGCAGTTATTAAAGGAGACGCTGTATTTACAGCAATAACAATTGGAATTAGATCTGTATTAGATTTCTTAGAACTACTTTTTGTAAAAACTCCATGGATTGTAATAATAACAACTATTGTAGTGCTTACTGCCTTATCAGCAGGTGTGAGAACTGCAATTTACTCAGCAGGTTTTTTAGCCTATATGGGTTTTCTTGGATTCTGGGTTAAAGCTATGACCACACTTGCTTTACTTGGTACTGCAGCAATTTTAAGTATTGTGATTGGCATACCTTTAGGAATTTATTGTGCAAGACGACAAAGATTTTACTCAATGATAAGGCCTATAATGGATTTTATGCAAACTATGCCTGCTTTTGTATTTATGATTCCAGTAATTGCATTTTTTGGAACAGGAAAAGTTGCGGCAGTTATCATTACAATGATTTTTGGTGGAACACCCGTTGTAAGACTTACAGTATTAGGTTTAAGAGGAGTTCCTGAAACTATAAGAGAAGCAGCAATAGCCTATGGCGCATCTAAATGGTATTTATTAAGAAAAGTAGATTTACCATTAGCAACCCCATCAATATTAGCAGGAGTTAATCAAACAGTAATGCTAAGTTTAGCAATGGTAGTTGTTGCATCTTTAATTGGAGCAAAAGGTTTGGGTCAAGATGTTCTAGAAGCTTTGCAATATGCAAATGTGGGACAAGGTATTTTAGCTGGAGTTGCTATTTTATTTGTTGCTTTAATTCTTGATCGAGTTGTTCAAGGCAAGAAAAGAGTATAATATTTAACTCATGGAATTTAATCATTTTTTAACAAGTTATATGCCAGATCCAAAAATTGGATCAAAAGTTCACTTTCAAAATATGATAGAACAAGCTATCTTGGCTGACAAATTAAGTTATAAAACTGTTTCAATTCCAGAACATCATTTGGTGAATCTATTAATGATGCCTTCTCCTTTACAGATGGCAGTTAAAATAGCAACTTTGACAAAAAAAATTAATATTACAACAAGCGTTGCCGTTCTTCCTTTGCACGATATGAGAACTTATGCTGGAGAAGTTGCTACAGCAGATATTTTAACAGAAGGTAGATTAATTCTTGGAGTAGGCCGTGGAGCTTTTGCATGGGAAATGAATAGATTGGGAACACCTATTGAAAAATCTAGAGAAAAATTCATAGAATCTTTAGATGTACTACAGAAGCTACTAAATGAAGAGGAGGTTTCATATAAAGGAAAATATTACAATTTTGATACAATAACAATCATGCCAAGACCCATAAGTAATCCAGTTCAAATAATGATTGCCGCAATGGATCTCAAAAGCATCAAAGATGCTGCCTCACGAGGATTTCATGTTCAATCAACCGTTTTATCCAGCTCAAAAGAATTATTAAAACAAAGAGTAAAAGCTTTTAAAGAGGGTTGCTTAGAAATTGGTGAAAAAGGTAAGCTTCTTAAAATTTCAATGCAAAGAATGGCCTTTGCTGCAAAAAATGAAAATGATGCAAAAGAAAAAAATAAATTGGCCTATGAGTATTATAAACGCTTTGACAACGTCTTCACTGGTCCTGGAAAAGTTAAAAATGGTAAAATTGAACCTTTGCCAAGAAATCAAAACATAGATGAATTAACAGAAAATTTATTGATTTGCCCTGTAAATGAAATGATAGATAAACTAAATGTTTACGCAGAAGCAGGTGTTGATGAAATAATAATAAGCTCTGGCTTTGGTCAAAGTCAAAACGAAATGATTGAGTCAATGCATCGCATAAGTGAAGAAGTAATACCGTATTTTAAAAAATTTAATACAAAAGTAGCTTAAATAATGACAATTTCTGAAGTTGATTGTCATTATTCAATAACAGGATCGGGTCCAGCTTTATTTTTAACACATGGAATTGGCGCTGCTGAAGATGCTTGGAGATTTATAGTTCCAGAGCTTTCAAAATATTTTAGTGTAGTGACTTATGATCTACGAGGTCATGGTAAATCTCCAGTAAATCATAAAAATTTTACTTTAGATGAATTGGTTCTTGATCTTGAAAGAATTAGAGAAAAAACAAAATTTGAAAAAGCTCATTTTGCAGGACATTCTTTAGGAGGCATGATAGCTCCTGCTTATGCTTTAAAGTTTCCTCAACATACAATGTCAGTTGGATTATTATCTACTGTAGCTGGAAGATCTGAAGAGGATTCTAAAAAAGTATGGAATGTAATTCATGAAATGGAAAAAAATGGAATAAAACAAACATTACAAACATTAACCAACAGATGGTTCACTGATAAATTTATTAAAAATAATCCTGATTTAGTTGAAAGAAGACTAAAACAAGTTGTAGATACCGATCCTGAAGTCTTTCTTAATGTTTTTAAAATATATGCAAAAACTGAAATGTTTCCATGGTTAAAAAATATATCAAAACCTTGTTTGCTTCTAACAGGTGAAAATGATATTGGATGTAGCCCTAAACATAATGAAAAAATGGCAAAAGAAATTCCAAATTCTAAATTAGTAATTTTACCAAAATATAAACATTCATTTTTAATCGAAGCTCCTAACGAAGTAGCAGAAAGTTTAATTGAGTTCATGCATGAATAAAAATGTTAATTTATTAGCCATCAGTTATGTTTTTGGGTTTACAGCTGCAACTATTACAGTTTTTTTAGGTGCAATTATTGGGTCACAAATTACTTCTATAAAATCCTTATCAACTTTACCTGTAGCTTTGTCAGTTGTTGGCACTGCAATTTGTACTATTTTAGCAGCAAAAATAATGAGCAAAATAGGCCGAAGGCTAGGTTTTATTTTTGCAGCCTTAGGAAGCTCAGCGACTGCTTTAGTAGCTACTTTTGCTATCTATCAACAAAATTTTATTTTATTTTGTATTTCAAACTTAATTCTTGGAATGGGTATGGCATTTACTCATCAATATCGTTTTGCAGCAGCTGAAAGTGTAGAAAAAGAAAAAGCACCAAAAGCTATTTCTATTTTAATGCTATCAGGTATCGTTGCAGCTTTTTTAGGAATAACGTCGTCAAACTATACAAAAAATCTTGTCTCTGACCATTTATATGTTGGCTCTTATCTTTTACTTGCTGCATTTACTTTTATGCCAGCAATATTTTTATTTTTTTATAATAATAATGAAAAGCCAAAAATAGATTTTAATAATCAATACAATGGACGCAGATTATCTGAAATAATTTTTCAACCAAGATTTTTACAAGCAGTAACCGCCGCTGCATTTGCTTATGCTGTAATGTCGTATTTGATGACAGCTACACCCTTAAGCATGCATGTTATGGAGAAAATGAGCTTAGAAAAAACAGGCTTTGTTCTACAAATTCACGTAGCAGCTATGTTTCTACCATCATTAATTACAGGAACTTTAATTAAAAAGTTTGGGCATAGCAATATAATCTATATAGGAGTTTTGTTTTACGTCGTAACAGTAATCCTAAGTTTATTTGAACAAACATATTTAAATTATATGGTAGCATTAATATTTTTAGGATTAGGGTGGAATTTTTTATTTATTTCAGGAACTAGTTTAGTTGTTTTAACTTATAAAGAAGAAGAAAAATTTAAAGCACAAGGAATTAATGATCTGATTGTATTTACTACAATGTCATTAGCAAGTTTATCAGCAGGTATGATGCTAAGTTTAACTAGCTGGACAACTATGAACTTACTATGTATTCCATTTTTAGTATTAATAATTTATTCGAGTTTTAGAGCAGATATGTTAAATAAAAAATGAGTTTTCTTTTACTCGGTTTTTTTACAGGCTTAAGTTTAATATTTGCAATTGGTGCACAGAATATATTTGTTATTGAGCAAGGCCTTAAAAAACAATATGTTTTTTTAGTTTGTTTAATTTGTTCTATATCAGATTTAATTTTAATTTTTTTAGGAATATTTTTATTTGAATATTTTAAAATCTACTTCACAAAAAATGTTGAATTATTTTTTAATATATTACTTTTTATTTTCTTAATTTACTTTATTTATAGCAAAGTTAGATCTTTATATAAAAGTTTTGATATTAGTTTTGGGAACAACGCATTATCATTAAAAAGCGTAATTATTAAAACGTTTGGTTTTACATATTTAAATCCACACGTTTATTCTGATACTGTATTTTTTTTAGGAAATTTTTCAAAAAATTTTATAATTTCTCATAAATATTTGTTTGGAATAGGAGCGTCTATTGGTTCTTTTTTATTTTTTTTCTCTTTAGGTTATTTAGCTAAATTCTTTTCAAATTATTTAATTAATTCAAAAGTTTGGAAAATTATAAATTTTTTTATAATTATATTTATGACTGTTTTATCTAGTTATGTATTTTTGGATATTGTAGATTTAATTTAAAAAATTTTGCGTGTGTCAACTTGTTACATTTGCCTGAGTTGATAAAAACATTTCCGTAATTATATGTGTAACATGAATAACTCAAACAAACACATAATATGAAAACTGCAAAAAATATAATCATTTTACTTATTTCATTATTTTTTACATCTAATTCGTTTGGAGCAGATGTTGCTGTAGAAATGTTAAACAAATCTGGCAAAGAAAGCATGGTATTTTCAAAAAAAATTGTAAGAATTGATGTTGGAGATAAAATTATTTGGAAAGCTACTGATAAAGGGCACAATGTAGAGTTTATTAAAGGTGGAGTTCCAGAAGGAGTTGGTAAATTTAAATCAAAGTATAATAAAGATGTTGATTATAAATTCACTATACCTGGTATTTACGCGTACTGGTGTACTCCACACAAAAATATGGGCATGATAGGATTTATAGTAGTGGGAGGTGACAAATCTAATTTAGAAGCTATTAAAAATATAAGATTTGCGTCTAAATCAAAGAAAATTGCACCAGATTTAATTAATAGTTTATAATTTATTTGTTTGAGAAACCGTACTTTCTTAATCTAGCATCACCGGTTCTTGCGTGAGCTTCCATTCCTTCGTATCTAGAAAGCCTTGCCGCTGCAGCACCAACAAGTTCTGTTGATTCTTTAGTCATTCTTTGAAAACTTAATGTTTTGATAAATTTTCCTACGAATAGTCCGCCAGTATATCTTCCAGCTCCTTTAGTCGGCAAGATATGATTTGTTCCTGAACATTTGTCTCCATAAGCAACTGTTGTCTCTTCACCTATAAATAATGAACCATAATTTTTTAATCTTTTGTGAAACCATTCTAAATTATTAGTTTGAATTTCTAAGTGTTCCGGAGCATATTGGTCACTAATGGTTGCCATTTCTTCATCAGTATCGCAAAGCACAACTTCACCATAATCTCTCCAAGCAGCTTCAGAACTGGTTCTTGGCAATTCAGGAAGTTCGGCGATTAATTCAGGAACTCTTTCAATTACTTTATCAGCTAATTCTTTACTTGTTGTAAATAACCATGCTGGAGAATTATATCCATGTTCTGCCTGACCAACTAAATCAACAGCAACTATTTCAGGATCTGCATTTTTGTCAGCTATAATTGCTATTTCTGTTGGGCCTGC
>Ga0310344_10001662_pt1 | contig 16887 bp, 16 predicted proteins | sample HC15DNA20200_MG_FD_203801 | JGI IMG/M metagenome (GOLD analysis project Ga0310344, IMG submission 203801) | Marine microbial communities from station ALOHA, North Pacific Subtropical Gyre - HC15-DNA-20-200_MG | ecosystem: Environmental > Aquatic > Marine > Oceanic | place: Pacific Ocean: North... | reverse complement strand
GCAAGTTTCAACAGATATAGTTGCGCCTTCGGGTACCCCATTTATTTTACATGCTTTTTTCACATGCTCATCCGACCGGAAGAGTTGAATAGTTGCTCAAGTAAAACCGACATTGTCCCAGAAATGTCGTGGTGGTATGGCAAAGTGGATGACATAACCAAAATCGACGAGCTTGTTTCCAGTGACTCCTATTGTCAGAGATTCTTGACAATCTGCACACGTTGTTTCCGTAAGCGAATCAACTTGTAGTAGGGCTGGGATACCAAGAGCATCCCATGCGCAATTGGCATAATAGGTCATCCGGTTTGTTCTTACTGGATACGGTGTTGGCACCGCGGAAAAAGGGTGCGCCATCCAAATTTCATTAGTGTCTGGGAAAAGCACTAATGCGCGATTTGAAGTAAGGCGCACCAGGGATGAGACTAATTCTTCTCGGGACACACCAAGACAATCTGCAAGATTATCGTTAGTAGGTGCCAGTCCTGTCTCTACTATATGTTCGTAGATTGATAATCTAACTTTTTGATCTTTCGAAGAGATATTGGTAGATATAGCCATTATCGGGAATTTTATGGCCTAGTAGTCTTTAAAACACTATCTTTACACTCGCTGCCATTTGGTAATCAAGCATAGCCTGGCCTAGCTGCTCCTAGAAGCACTTTATGTGTATCTAAACTGTGCTGCATCTTGGCGAGTGAGCTATGTCGTTAGAGAGTGCTGATCATGTCCGCGGTTGCTGCTCCAGGCAGCAAGCACCTGTTCTGAATCAAACATTGGAAAGCGGGAGCTCATCCATGCAAGCGCTACCTTGTGGGCATGCGGATCCAGGGAGATTACGCAGTCCCGGATGATGGTTGCGTAGTATCCATATTGTACGGTTCCTACCGCGGTGTCAAGTATAAATCCGTCAGTGGAGGCCCCGGTTACAATCAGGTTCTTGATCTCACGCATCTTGAGGACGTCCTCAAGAATAGTGTTGTACATCGCGCTACTTCGACTGTGGGTGATAACGATGTCACCTGCCGTGGGTGCTACTTCCTCCAGTGTCTGTGCATCCCAGGTTCCGGCGACGACCTCTGACACTGTCGCCGTGTTTCGATTGGCGTAGAGCATTGGTCCGGTAAGCATGTTATTGTTGGACTCGTCGTGCGTGATGTACTCGCCATAGGTTACCAGAACCCCAAGCTCGCGTGCTACTTTTAGTACGTGCTTAATACGCTGGACGATTGAGGTTAAAGCAGCGACATCGCCTCCGGCTTTCATATACGCGCTATTCTCAGAAACAAGGTAGTTCTGCATGTTGAGGACGATTATCGCCACCCTGCTGGGGTCAACGAGTTCATCGAGTGAAGCTAGGTAATCTACTCCAGCGACTGTGCGCATCGGCATACTCCTGCAAAATAATGATGGTCTAGTAGCGCTAGATTCTCCATGTCGTCAGCACCTCATCTAAATCGAACATGGGAAATCTGGTCTCCATCCAGGCCAGCGCCGCCTCGTGGCTTTTCTGAAACATCGACCCGACACACTCGCGAACGATAATCGGATAGTAGCTATGTTGTAGGGCATCTACCGCTGTTCGGAGGACGCAGCCGTCTGTGACTTGTCCGGCAACGATCACGCTCCTGATGTCCCGCAGCCTGAAAACGTCGTCCAGAATGGTCTTGTATAGCGCGCTTCCCCCGTGTGCGGTTGCCTTCCGGACGATGATATCAGAAGCTTGCGGCGCTAACTCATCGATCGTCTGCGCCTCCCAAGTGCCTTCGACTACATGTGTTACATACCTGACTGGACGCAGCTGCAATTGATAGAGCATCGGCGCAGCTGATAGGTTGGCGCCCAAACTGTTCTGCATAATATGTTCGGCATAGGTTACTAATACGCCGGCTTCCCTGGCGGACTGCAGCAGTCTTTGTAGATGTGGCGTCATGGCCACCAATTGTGAGATGTCTTCGCCGGCCCGGGCGGGTCCTCCCTGAGCGCTGATTGCGTAATTCTGCATGTCAATTACGATGATCGCAGTTTGGGTGGGAGCTACTAATTCATCGACGGTTGTCAGCACTTCAACCCCATTTATTTGTTGCATTGCAATCCTCCTACTCGAGATGCTACGCTGTTTCCAAGACTGTCCGCAATCGTTCGCCGTGTTGTCCCCACCAAGAATGCAGTACTTGGACGTCCAGAGCGTGACTGAAATCGCGTACGCCAAGGTCCGTATATCTGCGTATATCGTCCATGCTATAGTCAAAGCCTAGCTCTACTCTAGGACGAATGCCCATGTCTATTGCCATGCGGATGACTTTGAGCTCGGCCTTCTTTACCCTCGGATGCGTGGTTTGGCCAGGTACACCGAAGCTTATGGATAGATCACCCGGACCAAATTGGACCATATCTAAGCCTTCGACTGAGAGAATAGAGTCCAAGTTGTCCATTGCCTCTCGCTTCTCGATCATGACAGCTATCACCACGTCTTCCATCGCTTGGGCATACGCTGGCGACGCCGATTCTAGATGATAGCCGACATTTCTGCGCGCGTGCCCACCGTGTGTACCTCCTTTTTCAGGTGTGTCCAGGTTGACGTTCCGGACGCAGTCTTTCATGTCTTCCATGGTGCGGATGTTGGTGAACAAGATGTTCTGTATTCCCGAGCCTAGCGCGCGCTGCGCTGCGAATTCCTGCCAACTCTGATCTACTTTCATCATCGACGACATATTGTAGAGTTCCGTAGCGCGGCTTAGATTCTCAAGATCATGTAAATCCCAAGGCATATCTTCACCGACAAACTCCACGTAGTCAAATACGTCGGTGTGTCCGATGATTTCAACGATGCCCGGCCAGGGACAGATTACTGGAACCCCGAGTGTGGGCTGGTTGGCACTTAACAGTTCACGTAGTTTGTTTCTTCTCACAGTTGAGATCTCCGGATAGGTATAATATTTGTCTGACGTATGACCCATTCGGGCAGCCACAGAGTTGTCGCTAAGACTGCGAAAGGTAGGTCACGCCCTGACTGACAAGGTATGCGATTGTACCCCAAAACGGACATAGACATGAGGAGTCTTAAGGGGGTGGGGGGGGAGAACCAATTGATATCTTCTTGCTACCGATTGTGTCCACACGGTGGAACAATGATGATGCCAATGTGTTCCCTGAAGCTATTGCTCATCAGTATCCTTTCGCCCCAAAGGTTTACTTATTCCACTAAAAACCAGAACGGTTATTCTGTGTTTGGTAGGGTTCACACCGAGACTACCTTCTTTGTGGCCTCTTCTGCGCTAACGTAATATGCTTTTGAAGGATACAAATTTTACGTGAAAGTATATAATTAGTGCGAATATGATGTACAGAAGAGTTAATCCTACTGTGATTTTAGCGACCATTGTCACTATGTTGCTGAGCGCATGTAATACTAGTGGCGAAAATTTGCAAGATCTTAGAGAAATGTCTGATGCCTTGGACGTAGAATTCAGAGCTACTGATCCTAGTACTGTGAAATTGGCTACCGGTAAGCCTCAACTGGTAAAGATATATTCCCGCTACTGAGGGTCTTGCCGACAGATGCTACCCGTGGTTCACGGGCTAGAGGATGAATTTGCTGACCGTATGAAGTTTGTATATTTAGATATGGACGACTCTAACACAGCTAGCCTGTTGAAAGCTGTGAATTTCACCTATCGCCCTCACTTCACATTGCTTGATGAGGATGGCTTAATCATCGAACAATGGTCTGGTATCGTAAAATATGAGTCCTTCAGGGATGCCTTTGACGAGTTTCTCGACTCCTAAAATCTTTCTACTACAAATCAAGTAGATCCAGTCATTCCTACACAATTTTCTCGTCTGTGTTGATCAGATTGCTTCTGTGCTACTCGGGCTACGGCGTGCTCTGAGATGGTCAGGGAATTCATGAGTGATCAATAATCGGAGTATATCTGGTTTCAGTGTCCTCTTATACATCTCTCATTGAGTATGTAAACAGTCATTTCTGGTTGATTTATCGCAGAGTATTCTATTGAGGAGACAAATAATTCTAATCGGATTCACACATCGTGGGTGTGATAGTCCACTCGTGCCCAGCTTGAACCATTGTATCCCATACGTAGGCACCCAGCGACCGTCCGCCCACAACAACAAAGGACAACTGGTCGTGTTGGTCGGAGCGTAGGATTAATTGTGTTGTTCTGGCTAGACTAGTTGTTCGTGCACTTCCATCTGGAAAAGAAAAATCTCCGAAATCAAGTGCGCACAGCTTTGCTAGAAATTGTCGGCATACTTTGCCTGTCACGCGAATCTGTGATCTGCCATCAGTCATATCCGTCATGGTGACTAACCCTTCGTTTCTGGCTGCGGTCGCTCGCAGTTGTTTGACCCACTCACTATCGATTGTTGGCAAAGTGGACATGAAAAACAAATCGGGTCTAAGTGAATAAACCCTCCCCGTCCTATATGGAACGCTCAATCCTACACTTGGTGGATGTAAGTGCATCGCTGTGGCGATCACATCTGAAGCGTTCTCCCCCTCCAACAGCAATTTACCGTGCGCGCTTTCGTCGGCAATCGTCAGCATTGGGACCGCAGCATCTGTAGCAGATACAAGTCCTGTAGCTACTAGCCATCCAGAGCGCACCTCTAATCCCGTGCCAACATCCTGTAACGTATTATGTAATGGAGAACGTCGCAGGGCTTCTTTCATGTCTAACTACGTAGTTGTGCTCCATTCGAGTCGTAAAATGCACCGTGATGAACATGTGCAGTTAGGGCCCGTTCCTCCCTCCAAATGATGAATTCGGCACCGTCGACATCAGCAATCTCAGTAGGCAGCCAACAGAGACCGATTACCTGGTTCAAAGTTGGGCTGAAGCGACAGGAACTGACCCAACCGATTATTTTCCGCTGTTTGCTATTCGAATTTATACTTACGATTTGCAGCCCTTCCTCGGGTGTCGGTCCAGTTTCGTTAACTTTGAAGCCGATAAGCCGTTGTTTGAGCCCGTTTTCTACCACACGCAATAATGACCGTTGTCCGAGGAAGTCATCTTTCTCAAGTTTTACTGCCCATTCGAGGTTCGCGGCAATCGGATTTGAGAGAGCATCAGTGTCTTGACCGATAATAAGATGTCCCTTTTCTAGACGCAGTACGCGCTGTGCTTCTACTCCGAATGGCATAATCCCAAACTGTTCTCCCGCTTGTAACAATTGCTCCCAGAGATGTTGGCCATAACTCGCAGGGCAATGTATCTCGTATGATAGTTCGCCGGTAAAACCAATGCGCAATAATCTACATGGAACTTCAGCTACTACTCCGGAACGCACGTGCATGTAAGGAAATTCTTTGTTGTCAAGCTGTATATCAGTTAATTCCTTCAACAGAGTGCGTGCCTTTGGTCCTGCAAGATTAAATGCGGCAAAATCGTCAGAGCGGTTGATTAGTTGTACCCCGTCTCCCCATCCTGATTGCATCCACCATTGTATCCATTCGTAAATTGCACCACCACCTCCGGAGGTGGTGGTCATGTACCATTCGCGTTCATCAAAACGAGCAGTGACACCATCATCAATGACAATGCCTTCTGCATTACACATTACTCCATAACGCACCCGTCCCACGGCCAATTGCCGCCAACGATTTGTGTACACCTTCTCCAGAATGTTAGGTACGTGTGGTCCGGTCAGTTTATATTTGCCTAGAGTACTCACATCTATGACGCCTACACGCTCACGTACCGCACGAACCTCCTCCGTGGGGTTGCCATAATGCTCTGGGCGTAGCCATAGACCGGCCACCATCATCTTTGCGCCCTGGCCCAAGTGCCAATCGTGAATAGGTGTTATCCGCACAGGCTCCATATTCTGCCCTGCAAGGGCGCCAAGTGAAATCGGTGTCATAGGCGGGCGCGTAGTGGTACTGCCAGTCTCGTCCACGGTGGACGTATTAGCATGCGCACACAGGTGTACGGCGTTCATCGAGCACATCTTCCCTTGGCATGGCCCCATTGAGATTGTGCTGTATCTCTTCAGTAGCTCAATACTATCGTATCCCTCAGCAACAGCAGTAGTAAGATCTTTGTCAGTAACATCCTCGCAATAGCACAAAAACCTTTTACTTGATCCTTTCACAATGGTGCGTTGCGAGCTGCGCGTTACTTCGCGTTTCTTTTCTTCCTGTACGAAAGTCCACTCAGATGTTGTAGGTGCATCGCCGTACCCAGCGGCAGAGGCCATCCTGCGACCTGCTAGTGCGCCTTCAGTAATTTGGTGTTCTAGCATATGTGTTCCTGCCGCTCGTCCAGCAATAATGAAGTCATCAGGCATATTCCGAGCCATCAATTCTGCTCGATCCTCATCATAACCAAACTCGACGCCAGCTTGATATGCTAAACCGGTGTTTGGAGTCCATCCTATACTAACTAGCAGCAAATCGCATTCTAATCTGGTGCGGCGGGTTGTGAGACTACCATCACTTTCAAGAGGAGCGATTGTGGCCGCATTCACCGCCGTGTTTCCGTGTGCCGAAGTCACGATGTGTCTCCAGAACACGGGCAATTCTGCTTCTAGCGATTCCATTTTGGCACTGCTGCATGCAGCACGTTCTCTCTCATCTGCCAGTGCTACCACTTCTATTCCGGCAGCATGCAAATCAGCCGCTACATCCCAGCCATCATCATTAGCAGTGACTACCACAGCACGGCGACCCGGTCTAACTGCATATAAATGTAACAAGTACTGCGCTGCGCTGCCAAGCATAACACCTGGCAGATCATTGTTGTCGAATACAAGCGGTCGCTCAACTACTCCTGTAGCCAGCACCACTTTATCTGCCCTTATTTTGTACAGTCTATCCCCGTGCGTGGCAGCTAGCCAATTATGGTCATAACACCCTGTCACTGTTGTCTCAGTAAGAGTCTGGATATTCGGATGTGCATACACAGATGCACACAATTCGTCAACTACATCCTTGGCTTCTGCCTTGATGCGAAGATATCCGCCAAGTTGGTCGTTCTCATCGATTAGCAGTACCTTTGCATCAGACCCGGCTGCGCTGAGTGCTGCGCTGATGCCAGTAGGACCGCCGCCTATCACAACGACATCACCGTGCAAGTATTGTTTGTCAAAAGTGTCTTCCGGACTTTCTGAGTGACTTGCCTTACCGAGTCCGCCTGCCGCGCGGAGCAGTGGTTCGGCAACTTTCCATATCCACTTCGGACGATAGAGGGTTTTATAATAAAAACCCACTGGCATAAATGGAGAAAGAAAGCGCATGATCGGTGCAAGCAGATCCCACATCAGAGTCGGGGTGACATTCTGTGGCTTGACAATCATGTCGGGAGCCACGCGCTGGCGACAGGCGCGGACGTTAGGCTCATCTCCAATCTGGACAAGGCAATTCGGGCAGTGACCTGAGCAGCAAAGCAAACCTCTCGGTCGGTGATATTTGAATGATCGGCTGAATATCTTTATCCCCGAAGCCGCTAGAGCTGATGCAATAGTATCTCCTTTGAAGGCCGAGTATTCATTGCCTTCAAAGGTAAAGCGCATCTCTTCCTTACGGTTGATTAATTCGACGGGTTGCGATGGTAATCGTGCGCCCATCACTTTTTCAAGATGTGGCAATACAACCTCTGAAACTATCAACCGATTTGCTCGATATAGCGTAATCGCTATAGTGACAGCGCCACCTATTACCAACATCAATGTAGCACCGATTACTATGACAAAGAGTAGTGTATTTGACATATTACTCTGTTCTATCTGGCCCCCAACGAAAAGTTGACAGTATCTCGTTGGTCTTGGTATGTCGTTCCGCTAAAAACCATAGTCCGCACCCATTGCGATGATACCACCATTCCTTTTGCAGACCAGAAACATTGTGACGGAAGAATACGTAGTTTGACCATTGTTGGTCGTCCGCATCAAGTGGCCGGGATGGTCTTGGCCTATATTCGCCCCCATTTCGAAACTCGCTGACATTTCGTTGGCCACAATTCGGGCATTTGAGAATAAGCATGGTTCTATTCCTAATCAATTAACTTTCAGTGGCCAACTGAAGCAGCCCCTGCTTCTCCCATAAGATCAAACTCATTAAAACGAGAGAGACTGAAAGGTGTAATTAAATCAGGTGTACGCTTAGTGGCGATGCATTCTGCCAGCATCTTGCCTGCAATTGGTGATGCCTTGAAACCGTATGTTCCCCAGCCTACATCAACGAAGAATCCTTCTACTGGCGTGAATCCCATAATTGGACTGTAATCTGGGGTCATATCGACTATGCCGGCCCACTGACGCATTAGACGTACGCGCTGCAAACCTGGCATCAGTTCTATAATGTGGCTTGCTAGGCTTTCGGCAAAATCAAGCGAACCACGTGATGAGTATGAGGGAAATGGATCAACACTGGCTCCCATTACCAATTCGCCCCTGTCTGACTGACTGACATATACATGGAGGCTACCAGAGACTACCACCACGTCTAGAAACGGTTTGAGTGGTTCAGTTACAGCTGCCTGCAGAGGCGAGGTAATCACTGGTAGCCTGAGACCCGCCATAGCGGAAATGGTTGAGCACCACCCGGCTGTAGCGTTTAATACGGTTTCAGTCTTGATCTGTCCCCGATTCGTTTTCACTCCAGTGACCTTTGCGCCAGACACTTCTATGCCGGTGACTTCGGTCATCTGGTGAATATGCACGCCATGGGCATCTGCCTGATGCGCATATCCCCACACTACTGCATCATGGCGGATGATTCCACCAGGTGGATGATAGAGTGCGCCGATAATAGGGTAACGCGGTCGGTCGCTGACATCCAGAACGGGACAAAGTTGTTTTATTTCGTCTGGAAGGATGAGGCGAGATTCTACGCCCTGCAAGCGGTTGACTTCGGCGCGTCGACGCATCGTTCGTAAGGAGATGTCGTTGTGGGCAAGTGTTATGTGTCCGCGCTGGCTCAGCATTACGTTTATGTCCAGCTCGACGGCCATGCGCTCGTAAAGCTTCAGGCTAGCATCGTAGAAGCGGACCCCGGCTGGCGTCAGGTAGTTGCTCCGTACAATGGCAGTGTTGCGCCCGCTGCCGCCAGAGCCTATATAGCGTTTTTCTAGAACAGCCACATTATTGATACCGTGTTCTGACGCGAGGTAATAAGCACAGCAAAGACCGTGTGCTCCCCCGCCTATAATCACGGCATCGTAGCGATCTCTTAGTTCGTGAACTTGCCACATTCGCGACATTGGCCGATTCCCTTGCAATGCCTGCCGCACCAGTTTAATTGACATTCAGGTTGCGCGAATGTCAACCGTAATGTCAATAGCGTATTTCAAACAATCTTTGGAGTTTGCCATTAACAGAACGTTGCTGAGAAACACTGCTGTTGGGATTTGCATTTCTTAGATCTTGTTGGGGAACTGGACTTCAAAACACCTCCAAGTAGTTGTCTTTCTCCCATTGGCTCACACTTAGGTTATATCGCTGCCATTCGTCGCGTTTAACATTAATATAGTATTGCGCGTAAGTGTTCCCAAGGGCCTCTTTGACTACATCGTCTTGTTCGAGGTGATCTAACGCCTCATCTAATGTTGTTGGCAGGTAACCAATTTCACGCTGCCGTATTTCGGTATCAGGTACCTCGTAAAGATTGTCGTCGTTTCTAGTTCCCGGATCAATTTTGTTCTCGATGCCGTCCAATCCTGCGGCAATCATAGCGGCGATTGCAAGATAGGGATTGGCTGCACCGTCGAGTGTACGGCATTCTATGTCCCCTGGTCCAGGAATGCGTATCATTTGTGAGCGGTTACTGCCTCCATAAGTTACGTATACAGGGGCCCATGTCGCGCCGGAGCGAGGAGCGCCACGAACAAGGCGTTTATAACTATTCACGATGGGATTGGTGAGCGCGGCGAGTGCCTGGGCGTGTTGCAGGATGCCACCGACAAACCAATATGCAATCTGAGAAAGTCCGTTCTCATCTTGCTCATCCAAGAACATATTAGCATCGTTGCCATCCCAGAGACTCATGTGGCAATGTGCTCCATTGCCGGTCATGTTCTGAAATGGTTTTGGCATAAAAGTAGCCATGAGATTCGTTTCTTCGGCTACAGTTTTCACCATCCATTTGAAAAATGTATGTCTATCAGCTGTGGTAAGAGCATCTGCATAGCGCCAATTAATCTCGAACTGACAGTTGGCGTCCTCGTGGTCATTTGCGTAAGGGTACCATCCCATTTCTTGGATATACCTAAGCAACGTGGTCATTATATCTAGGTTGCGATGTAATGTGCGCAAGTCGTAGCATGGTTTTCCCAAGGTGTCCAATGCGTCCCAAGGAAAATAATTGCCTCTCTCATCTTGTTTCAGGAGCATGAACTCAGCTTCTACTCCGATGTTGACATTGTAACCTTGGTTTTCACATTTCTTTAGTTGTCTTCGCAATATTGTCCGTGGGCAGTAGGGCCACTCCTCATTGTTAACCACGATATCTCCCGCAACCCATGCAACGTTGCTGCGCCAAGGAACAACGGTAAGAGAATTAAAATCTGGGATACTAGCCATGTCAGGGTCATGCGGGCTCTGACCGATTTCACCAGCAGCAAATCCGGCAAATCCTGCTCCCTCGACCGCCATCGTTTCTAGGTGAGCCGCTGGAACTAATTTAGCTTTGGGTGTCCCACTCATTTCTACAAAGGAACATAAAAAGAAATCCACACTCTTCTCTTGGACAAGTTTTCTTGCTGTATCCAGTGTCATAAATGGTCTCCTCAATCTACTCTATGCATTGACTTCTCTGTACAAGATTTTGCACACAATATTCATTGTGTCATTTACCAATTTTGCTCTTCCATCCAGGTCCATCACTGAACACCTTGTTGGTGCCCACCAGGGGTACACCACAGATCATTGATGCTTCTAGAGAAAGTGCCCGCATATCATCTGGGTCAAGATTGTGTATGTTGGCCTTGCCACATGCTCGCGCAAGCATTTGGATTTCATACGTCATGGCAAGTAATAGATTGGAGATTCTTTCCGCTCCCTCCGCAATGTCGAGGCGTTTCATTAGTTCAGGATCCTGTGTGGTGATTCCGACAGGGCATCCGCCTGTGTGACAATGGTGGCAGTGATATGGTTCTGTGCCTAGCTTGTGGTAGTCCTCAGTGTAAATCGGCTTATTACAATTCAGGCCTATCAGAGCTGTTGTACCTATATAGATGGCATCTGCACCTAAAGCTATTGCTTTTGCTGCATCCACTCCGTTGCGGATGCCACCAGCAATAATTAGCTGAACATCGCCGTACAATCCGATGTCCTCTAGCGCAGCACGGGCCTCACAAACAGCCGCAAGGGTAGGGGTTCCGGTATGCTCCTGCATTATTTCGGGTGAAGCGGCTGTACCACCCTCCATTCCATCTACTACTATTACGTCTGCGCCAGCCTTAGCCGCTAGGCGTACGTCATCAAAAACGCGCGAAGCACCCATCTTTACGAAAATTGGCACCTTCCAATCTGTTGCTTCACGGAGTTCTTCGATCTTGATGCGCATGTCGTCGGGACCAAGGAAATCCGGGTGTCTAGCGGGGCTGCGCTGATCAACTCCAATTGGTAAGTCACGTTGTCCAGCTATGCTTTCCCTAACTTTGCTTCCCAACAACAAGCCCCCAGTTCCCGGTTTTGCTCCCTGTCCGATAGTGAGTTCTATTCCGTCAGCGGACAACAAGTCGTGTACATTTATCCCATAACGAGATGGCAACACTTCGTAAATCAGGACTTTACTATTTTCTCTTTCGGCAGGTAACATACCGCCATCACCGGTAGTGTTGGAGGAACCGACCTTGGCAGCTCCTTTTGCAAGCGCCACTTTTGCGTTGAAGGATAGTGCTCCCCAACTCATTCCCGTAATCATGATCGGAATCTCTAGTTCAATTGGTTTTTTCGCGTATCTGCTGCCGAGAATCGTTTTCGTCTTGCAACGTTCACGATACCCTTCTAGAGGAATTCTGGTTAGAGTCGAGGGTATGAACGTTAAGTCATCAAATGTTGCCCAGGTGCGTTGCCTCAGTGTGCCATAGCCACGCATACGATAGCGACCGAGCTCTGCCTTGGATTGGATATCATCGATGACTTGACTATTGAAAGTGCTACTCTGCTGTAGCAAGCGCTGGTTAATATCTTGTTCGTTAGACATCTACATAGCCTCTCTCCAAGTCTCCCAATCCTGATTGTCGAAGTTCCATAGCTTGCGTCCAGAAATCACTTTCTTGAACCGATCAATAGCAAAACCAGGTGCCTCCATCTTTGTTGGTAGGTGCAAAGTGAGGGTGCGAGATAAGTAGCTGTACTCATCTTCAGTAGGTTTCTCGATGATAGCATCAGTGCCGAGTTCTGCTATTTCTCCTCCAACGAAACATACCGTTTCATACATTGAGTCTGCGAATCCAGCACCAACATCTCCGCAGACAATCAGCGTGCCCTTTTGGCCCATGAAACCTGCCATGTAACCACAGTTACCACCAACTAGTACTAGCCCGCCTTTCATTGAAACGCCAAGCCTGGCCGCCGCGTCGGCTTCTATAATTACGGTGCCGTCGCGGATTGCTGCCGCAGCACCGTTACCAGCGCTTCCGTTTACTCTGACAGTGCCGCTTAGCATCGACTCGGCGAGTCCCCATCCAGCACTACCGTTGATCCTAATAGTTGGACCATCTATCATTCCAGCACAATAATATCCAACGCTACCGTCAATCGTTATGTTGGCAGCTTTAGTTATCGCGACGGCCAGATTGTGTAGCGATTCTGGGTTAATGATGTGAATATCATTTTTACCCCCAGAAACAAAATCCCTGAGCTTGGTATTAACATCTCGGACTGTTTTGTCGAAGCAGTCTATAGTTGCCATGCTTGTACTTCACCGGCTGGTGCCTCATGAACGTTGTAATTACCCTTGAAGGCTGCTCTGATTGCTAATTCTTCGGTTGCTATCGCTACAAATCCATCAGTTTCCGTCATCAGAAGTGGTTTAAAGCCGAAGGGATCTTTGGCGAATCCTACAGAGTCCTCAGTCGCAGCAAGATAGCTGAATGAGCCATCGAAATCTCGTAGTGAGGCGTGCATAGCTTCCGCTAATGTCATGCCCATTGACAATTTCTCTCCAATATATACCCCGATGATTTCTGAGTCGTTCTGTGTATAAAAGTGGAATCCATTTTGTTCGTACTTGCACCTCAGATTGCGATAATTCGTAATATGCCCATTATGTGCGATGGCGAGATCAGGATTACCGTGGGACCAGAAGGGTTGCGAATGGCTGAGATCAATGCTCGATTCGGTTGACAAACGTGTGTGGCCTATTCCGTGTGAACCACAGAAATCATCTAGGTGGTAGGTGCTGTCGAGATTTACTGGTGACCCGACTTGCTTTGTGATTTCCAGACTGTATCCCATGCTTAGTACTTCGACTTCTTTGTCTGCAGACTCTATATGTCTTTCCAAGGTCTTTGGATCACCCCCAAAGCTTACTTTCAACCGCAAATATTCGGCCGTCCTAGAAACTTCCGCAATGTCCGCAGTTTTACCTACAACATTGGTTATGTGGTCAGCAAGTTCCTGTAGATTATTGCTCTCTGCTTCACCTAATGTGTCTACCAACTTCACCTGTAAAAGCAAGTGTTTTGAGCGAGGCCCATACAATGCCACCCCGGCTGAATCCGGACCACGTAGCGAAAGTGCATTCAGCATATGTAGGACCTTGTTCCCGACTGGGGCACGGTCTCCATTGATTTTCGTCAAATAACACGCTATGCCGCACATAGTTGGTATAACAGATCTACTCTCTCTAAAGCTTAACTTTCTTGCGTGAAGACATTGCTCAAGTATATCCTTGGAGGCCTTTGAGTCAAATCGTGATTACAGAAAATACAGATGAGCGATGGCCCTTCCCGGTCAGATCAGAAGATGCTACTGAGGGACTCGTACAAGACTTTGAACTAGTGGAAATGGTACCAGTAGCATACGAAAGAGGCCAATACTTTTTGTGGCTTACCTGGTTGTAAGTCAAGCTTCTTCTCGGGCCTCATACAAATATTCCTGGATAGCCTTGGCCATCAGGGTGTGGACGCTCATATTGATGAACATCGCACCATCTGCGATGGCACTGCGGGCATACTTGCCGTCAAATCCTACCATGCCCAGATATTTGTCCGATGCTAGGATAATCTCCTTGGCATGGGATATGGCTTCCTCCACCAATGGGTGATCTAGTTGACCGGGTACTCCTAGAGATTGAGACAAGTCTGCAGGCCCAATAAAGATTATGTCGATGCCCGGCACATCTACAATCTCCTCCAAGTTATCCAATCCCCTTTTGGATTCGCATTGAGTGATGACTATGGTTTCTCGGTTGGCTTCCTTGGCATACTCGGAGAAAGATTGTGTAAGTAAGTAATCCATTGCATGACCATAGCCACAGCCCCGTTCTCCTAACGGGTAATACTTGACAGCCTTCACTACGCTTTCAGCTTCTTCACTGCTGTTGACATTGGGCACGATGATGCCTTGCACTCCAATGTCGAGATATCTCAAGATCACATCAGGCGTATTGTTAGGTACTCTGGCAATCGGGGTAATGCCAGCACATTCCGCCGCCCGCACTAGACCTGCTATCTCAGGGATTCCTAGGGCACCATGTTCACCGTCAAGGAAAACGAAATCAGCTCCGAGAAGTCCGATTATCTCTACTACTTCCGGCCAATCACCCATTATCTGGAATCCAATCACTGGCTCCCCAGTTTGGAGCTTCGCTTTCATCAGATTTTTCATGAGTTTGCAGAGACCTCCTTAGTGGCACACCTAGATAACTGTTGATAACTATGCAACTATACACTTGCATCCAGACTTTCAGCAAGGATCCTATTCTCTACTAGGTGAACCAACATGAAGTGTGGTACACTATATGCTACTCATAGCAACACATTAGGAATATCATAAGCCTAGATAGCGGTTGAGCAAAAAGTAGTATCAACTACAGTATATTACGCTATTACATTGTTGTGAGTATACAACCGGATTGTGTGGGTCTTGAGGGGCAAGCAGTGCGTGTAATTTTGAAAGGCACAATGTCGGACTGTTATTAGTAGCCATGATTTTTTCTCGTTGATTAGAAGTTGATAAAAAAAAATTTATAGCTCGTCTGCGTAATTAGTGCTAAGAGGAGGATATGGTATGAGCCGCAACGTCACCGTTACTGTTAACCAATCTGAACACACGTGCGAGGTGGAGCCGCGTCTTTTGCTCGTACACCTGCTGCGCGAAAACTTAGGGCTGACGGGCACAAACATTGGCTGTGATACTAGCCAGTGTGGTTCCTGTACCGTCCTGATGGATGGCCAGGCTGTCAAATCATGTACGGTTCTGGCCGTGCAGGCCGATGAAGCTAATATCACCACCATTGAGGGTCTTGCTCAGGAGGGAGAATTACATCCTTTGCAGGAGTCCTTCTGGGAGAAGCATGGTCTACAGTGTGGATTTTGCACCCCTGGCATGATAATGACAGCTCACGATTTGCTGTCCCGAAATCCAGACCCTACAGACACTGAAATACGGCACGGATTAGATGGAAATCTGTGTCGTTGCACTGGGTACCACAACATTGTCACGGCTATACAAGCTGCGGCATCCTCAATCCGTAGTTAGGTAGGAGGAACATTATGGCAACTCGAATCTTTGGAAGCAGCATAAAGCGTCGTGAAGACCCGAAGTTGATTACGGGAGAGGCGCAGTACCTCGAGGACATCCAGTTGCATGGCATGGTGCATGCGGCGGTATTGCGCAGCCCGTATGCGCATGCGAACATCAGGAGTATTAACGTCGAAGAGGCAAAAGCGGTCGACGGCGTTATTGGGGTGTTTACTGGCAAAGACTTTGAGGAATTACCTGCTTTGCCATGTGCGTGGCAGGCCGGTGGAGTAGACAACAATGCTAACACACCGCGTGTCCTTGAAATTGAACGTGTGACTTTCACTGGTGCGGCAGTGGCAGTAGTGGTGGCTGAAAACCGCTATATTGCACAGGATGCAGTAGGATTGATCGAGGTGGACTATGAGCCACTGCCAGTAGTTGTGGATGCTGAGGAGGCGAGTCAGAAAGGAGCGCCTCAATTACACGAGAATGCTCCTGGAAACATATGCATGGACTGGGCATGTGGTCAAGAAGAAGGTACGGAAGCGGCTTTAGAAGAGGCGGATGTGGTGGTGAAACAGCGCATTAAGAACCAGCGGCTGATACCAACTCCGCTCGAGCCACGCGGTGCAATTGCGCAATACTCACCCGCGAGTGAGGAATATACTGTGTGGATGACCTCGCAGGCACCACATGTGATGCGTCTACTCATGACGGCGTTCGTATTTGGTATTCCTGAAACAAAAATGCGTGTTATTTCGCCCCATGTAGGCGGTGGCTTCGGGAGCAAGATTTTTCTTTATCCAGAGTATTGTCTGGTGGCTGCTTTGGCCAAGAAAGTAGGGAGACCAATCAAGTGGATGGAGACCCGTGGGGAGAACTATGTTGCCACAACTCATGGACGTGATCACATCAGTGACATTGAGGTTGGCGTAAAGCGTGATGGCACAGTCACGGCATTGAAAGTCAAGACCTATGCTAATCTTGGTGGCATTCTGTCGACGATTGCTCCTGGCATTCCCACAACTCTGTACGGCAGGATGTTGTCCGGCGTTTATAAGATTCCGAACATCTATTGCCAGGTTCTTGGTGTTTACACGAATACTGCAATGGTGGATGCTTATCGTGGTGCTGGACGTCCTGAAGCTACTTATCTGGTTGAGAGAGTGATGGACCTTGTAGCTAATGAGTTGAAAATGGATCCATCCGAGTTACGGAGAAAAAACTTCA
>Ga0310344_10001661_pt1 | contig 16892 bp, 16 predicted proteins | sample HC15DNA20200_MG_FD_203801 | JGI IMG/M metagenome (GOLD analysis project Ga0310344, IMG submission 203801) | Marine microbial communities from station ALOHA, North Pacific Subtropical Gyre - HC15-DNA-20-200_MG | ecosystem: Environmental > Aquatic > Marine > Oceanic | place: Pacific Ocean: North... | reverse complement strand
CAATGAAGGTGAAGGTGAGCATAAAGAAGCAGGAGCAGGTGACCAAGGACTTATGTTCGGATATGCTTGCAACGAAACACCTGAACTTATGCCACTACCTATTATGTTGTCGCATCAAATTATTCAGAAAGTAGAAGAAGCACGACATTCCAAGAGCATTCCGTATCTTCGTCCTGATGCCAAGTCACAAGTTACGGTGGAATACGATGAAAACGATAAACCAATTCGTGTAGATACAATTGTGCTATCAACTCAACACGATGAAGACGTAACGCAAGAAACAATCAAAAAGGATATTGAAGCACTTATTCGTGAAGTTGTAGATGAAAAGTATTTAATAGACACCAAATTTCATATCAATCCAACGGGTCAATTCATTATCGGTGGACCACACGGAGATACAGGTCTTACTGGTCGTAAAATCATCGTTGATACTTACGGAGGAATGGCAAGACACGGAGGTGGAGCATTTAGTGGCAAAGACCCAACAAAAGTAGATAGAAGTGCGGCTTACATGGCACGACACGTTGCCAAGACAATCGTGGCAAGTGGAATAGCAGACAAATGCGAAGTTCAACTTGCTTATGCTATTGGAGTTGCAGAACCTGTGAGTGTTCGTGTTGATACGTTCGGAACGAGTGACCATGCCGAAACCGAACTTGAGCAGACGGTATTGGAAAATGAAATTGCCGAAGCAGTTAGAGAAAACTTTGAATTGACACCCGATGGAATCATCAAATACCTTGATCTCAGAAAACCAATTTATCGCAAGACTTCTTATCATGGACATTTTGGCAGAGATGACGTTTCGTGGGAACGTGTTGATGATGCAAAGAAAGCAATTTTTGCGGAACTTCCAAAGCAAGAAACAAAACCAACCAAACAAACGTCTTCAACTGGGGTGGATTTAAGTGATGTCCAAGTTCAGGGATTGTTTGTGCTTGACCAACTTTATTACGTATATGAACGAGAAACTGAAGGTGATATGGGGTACAAAAAGTTCCTTGGAAGGTTTTCACCCGAAGAAACAAAGGGAAGTTCAACGTACTTATTTACGGTGAAATATTTAGGGGAAGATAAATTTGAGAAAGTAAATTAAAGGGAACACATTATGGCAGACGAAAAAGAAAAAGTTTTATTGTACGATGCGATTGACAAAAGCATTTTGAAAAGCATTCCAAATCCAAGCAAAGAACCTTACGAAATCAAAGTAAAGGTTCCTGAGTTTACATTTCTTGGTGTAAACGAACAACCGGACTTCGGTGTGCTTTACATCACAATTTATCCAACCAAGAAAATCATTGAACTTAAAAGTTTAAAGCAATACACTTATCAGTTGCGTAACATCGTTGTATCGTATGAACGACTTATCAATGTTGTGTATGATCATTTAATGGAAGTGTATGCTCCTGATCGGTTGCGTTTGGTTTTGAAAAGCAATCCGAGAGGTGGTATCAGCAGTAGGTTGGTAATTGATAGTGATTGGTCAGCAAGAGGTGGCAAAGAAAAATATCGTGACTGGGGTCAATCCGATGACTCTTGGGAAGTGACGATGTGATTTTGGAGAATTGGGTTGGGTGATGAATATCTTGTTGTTAATCCAGTAAATGGTCTGGGAAACCGACTTCGGTCGCTTGCTTCATTTGGGGTACTTGCAAATGAATTAAAACTACCATTGTATGTGCATTGGTCATCGGGTGTAGGGTTTGACGATACTTTGTTGTCGGAGCTGATTCAATCCAACGATATTAATTTGGTTGGCGTAGAGATGTGGAAAACCATGAAACTCATGTCGTTTTCTATTTCAGACCACATCGAGGGTGTATGTGAGAACTCGGTTGATTCGTTGCATAAAAACAAAAGAAGTTATTATATTGATAATGTGCTAAGTGGGAAGCACCGGCAATTGTCGGTAACTGCATCAAATATGCTTGCATGGGCGTTTGGATCACACGAAGTTGAACGACACATAAACCAATTCAGAGCAAAATACGTGCAGTATTTGCACTCATTAAAACCAAGTAGTTTGGTATTAACCAAATCTCGGGAAGTTCTGAGGGAATTTTCGGATGACGTGATTGGGGTGCATATCAGACAAGGAGATGCAACATCGGATGAGAATATTTGGAACGAAATGTATTCACTTGATATTGTTGATGGAGTTTTTGAATATCTTGATTCTATTGATTCAATGATATTTTTGTCAACGGACGATGAGTTGATATTGAGTTTGTTCAAAGAAAGATACGATAAACGACTTATCTACTATAACAAAAAGTTTGCGGAAAGTGTATACGGAGAACCCAAAAAAGGACAACTTGATGCCATGATTGATTTGTATTTGTTGTCACGGTCAACGGAAGTACTTGCAACGAGTCCAAGTTCTTTTGCAAAACTTGCGGTGGACATGGGAGGTATTAAGTATAAAGTTGTAGATTCAGTTATGAGAAAAATGCGGAATGCAGAGAAAATGAGGGATATTATAATAGGTTAAAATCATTTTAATTTCATATTTATAATATAATGCACGAAAACGTTAAAAATATAATTATCTTTCCATTTTGGTGCGCCGATGAGATTGTAAGATTTGAACTTGTCGGGCGTCACTGGGACAAACTAACTAATCATCCGGCCGACGTTGAGATTTGTTTTTTGTTTGTTGCAAGGTGGGATGCACCAGATGCGTCTCATTTATTGGAAATTTTCAGTAAACATGGTGATGCGAGACTCCATGTTTGTAGAAAACCTAAGTTTAATGTACCCGGCCGCCCTACACGACACCGTATAGTCAAGCATATGTTTTATCAGGCATTTGCGTGTGTGGAGACTATGTACAGTGAGTTCAGAGGATTTGTTTTTTGGATGGAGCATGATGTTATGTTTACAAACAAAAATTGGTTGCTTTCTTTTAATATATCTTGGTTTAATTTTAGAAATGAACATGGAAAAATAGTTTTGATGGGTCATCATGTTAATAAAGGAAATATGCCGGCACTTGCGAGTGCACCATTCCTCCCCGAACACATCAACGGGGTTGCTTGTTACACTCCGAGTATACTGAAATATATAAGAGATACCGATTTTATGTCTTCGCATTTGTCGTTCGATGTATTTTTATCTAACCTTCTTGTTAAAGTGGGTGATGCGAAGTATGTGAACTGCTCGAACCTTTGGGAACATCGTTTGGATTATCATTGTAATCCGATTAATGAAATGGCAGATGCAGATCCACAAAAAATGCTCATTCATGGGTGTAAAAGTGCCAAATCATTTAAATTTCATTTTGAGAATATGTTAAAGGGAGGTCGTTAATTATGACTAGTATAGAGCATTATATTTTTTATCACGAAAGTGCATCATTGACTGAGGTAAAACCCACCAACGATGATCCAAATATCTCTTATGTTAATCTTGATGAAATTAATCTTCCAAGCAAGTTAAGGATAGGTGGATTGGATGAAAAAACGAATCGTGCGATTTATTCTGAGTTTCTTGGTATGTTGACGATAAAACCAAAGGCTGATATGGTTGGGGTGTTTACTTATTCAATTCCGCATAAATATTCATATAATTTTGCAAAGGAGTTAGAATATCCTCTCACGGAACATGGGGGGAAGTGGATGCTACCTCCTATAAAGTTTGATTATTTGAAGGATAGGAAATGTGATCCCGAAATGGTATATGGGGCATATTTTCGACCATATGTTTTTGAGGACGATCCAGCAAACCCAACTATGAGGGACATTGATGGCCATCCCGATCTCCATGTTAAGCCCATAGACGATAGTAGGGACGGCCCATTCAACGGAACGGTAATTGTCAGCAGAGAGCGATTCGTGGAGTTTCAGAAGTGGTTGTGGAAGGTCACTGAATATTTGATTGGAAAATATGGATGGGAATGTAATATCTCGGAGGATGACGATTCCACAGATTTAAGTCGTGCGGGAGTTGCAAAGGGTTATGATAAAAATGCGGATGTCAAATTTGATAAAAAATTCCGCAGAGGAATCGGTCATGTACTTGAGAGGTGCTTTGCTTATTATTTCGGCCGCACGTTTTCACATAAGAACCGAGTTGATATGAAACGTTTTTTAAATAACAGAACAAAAATGTATATTTTTAGTTCACCTTCGCATGACGAAATGAAGTATAATTATTTTCTTCCATCTATAAAAGATGATTTTGAGATAGTTGAAGAACATCATATACAGGAATGCAAAACAGGTGAGTATCACTCAACTGGGTGGGAGAGTATTGTTCACCAAAAAATAGATTTGATAATTAGAGCAATTCATGAAAATTGGGGCGGGTGGTTTATTCATAGTGACGTGGATATTCAGTTGTTCGGAAAAATTGAGAAACTTCTTATCCATGAACTGGAGGGGAGGGACATTGTGTTTCAGAATGATTGTCCATATCCAAGACCAGTTGCGTGTGCGGGGTTCTTTGCATGTAGGGGGAACGAGAGAACTTTGAAGTTGTGGGAATCTGTAAAAAAGGTTTGTATTGAATCAAAAATTGACGATCAAGTTGCCGTTAATTATTTACTACATGAGCAATATGAACCATTGATTGTGCATGGGTTGAAATGGAGATTGTTACCCACATCGTTTTATTCACCTGGCAACCAAGCAGCTAATTTTATTAAGATAGACAAAGAGTATAATAAAGAGTGTACATATCTTATGGATAAAGTAAATATGTTTGATCATGGGTGGAGGTGGATGCCAAATGAAAAACCAGAAAACGACAATGATTATATTCACCCTTCTATGAAAGAATTACAAATTCCAGTTGGAATTGTTATGCATCACGCAAACTATACTGAGGGAATTGAGAATAAGGTCAAACAACTTGAGTATGTCCGTGATATTGTTTTAAAACGAGGGGGGTTGAAATGAGAATTTCACATGAACATAAGTTTATATTTTTTGCTTTGCCAAAAACAGGAAGCACAACGATTAGATTCTGCCTTGACCAATATTTTAATGCGGATGGTATAGCACCGGCTCAAGGTGAATATATAAAAAGTGTTGGAGAAAGCAAGAGTCCATATTATCACCACGGTTCATTGAAAAATTTAAAAGAAGAATTTTTAAATAATAACTGGAATTGGAGTAAATATTTTAAATTTACATTCGTGCGTAATCCTTTTGATAGAATTGTATCGTTTTATCATTATTACCGACAAGATCTGGGCTATGTAGAACGTCCAGAACTTAAACCAGAGTCATATTTAAAATTAGTAAAAGCATCACAAGATTCATCATTTGCCGATTTTATAAAATATAATAAGATTGACATAATGCCATCGCAGTTTGAGCAAATAAAAGGTGGTGAGGTTTTCATAGGAAAGTCAGAGAACTTCCAAGAAGACTTCAACACTGTCTGCGACAAAATTGGAATCCCACAACAACAACTTCCACATAAAAACAAAAGCAAACACAAACACTACACCGAATACTACGATGACGAAACGAAAGAAATCGTTGCGAAACAGTTTGCAGAGGACATTGGGCGTTTTCGGTTTGAGTTTGGAGAATAAATAAAATGCTAATATCAGAAAAACATAAATTTGTATTTTGTCATCTTCCAAAAACTGGGGGATCTACTATACGTAAGTTATTAAACAAACACGGGTACATTCCTAAGAACAATCACGGAACATCTACGCATTCTAACTTAAAGTTTGCCCTTGATTATTTGGGTTCGGATAAATTCATAAATTATTTTAAATTTGGGTCCATTCGCAATCCTTGGTCGTTGGAAGTATCTAGGTATTTTTATATCAGAAAATCCCACAAACATCAAAGACATAGTTGGGCAGTTGAATTAGACTTTAACTCGTTTGTAAATAAATTTGCTGAAAACTGTGGGCCGAGCATGAACTTTGATCATTTTAGAATAGATGGTGAAATAAAATTAGACTTCGTAATTAAACTTGAAAACTTCCAAGAAGACTTCAACAATGTCTGCGATAAAATTGGAATTCCACAACAACAACTTCCACACAAAAACAAATCAAAACACAAACACTATACAGAATATTACAACGATGAAACTCGTCAAATCGTTGCGGAAAACTACGCAAAAGACATTGAGTATTTCGGATATGAATTTGGAAAGTGATTTTTAATAAACTGATAATCAGACTATTTGTATTTTATGGATGAATCGTTGATAACTAAACAACTCAAAGATATTGGATTGGTGGTAAAGTCAATCGAGATTTTAAAAGGGGGTCAAACATGGATTCACAAATACATAATTAAAACTGAATCCGAAAAATATGTTCTAAAGGCAAATACGAGTTGGGACCACAAAAGATTACAAGAACAAATGGATATTATGTGGAAACTCAATGAAGCAGAAACAATAAGCATTTGTCCTATTCACGACAAACCAATAGATTTCAAAGATGGGTGTGGGTATGTCTATAAATTTTTAGAAGGAAGTATACTATCCAAACTAATGTATCAAGATTGCAGAATCAGTTCTTATGAATATGGTAAATTTGTTGGTAAATTTCATAACTTAGGAAAAAACATAATATCATCAAAACGTAAAACAATACCTTGGAAATCCACTCTTAAGACAATTCAACGAAAACTCAAACTAGTTGAAACTGACATTTGGGAAAACCGTGAAACAGAACTTGTACAATCCATATCAGATATATTGCATAATAACTATGACAAATATCAATCTGTTAAAACTCACTTAATTCATAATGACCTTCACCCTGGAAATATTATAGTTTCCTCGCAAAATAAGTGGACTATCATTGATATGGATGGTTTAGGACCAGGTTTTGTTGCAATGGACTTGCTTGCGGATTATTGGGATAAACGAAACGCAATTGTGACTGACGAATTTTTATTGGGATATAAATCGGAACATGAACTGACCAAGAACGAAATTAACTCCCTACCAATATTGGCACTACTAAGAGTATTGAATAGTTTTAATTACTTTCTTTCGCACCCACAAGAGGCTTACGAAGACCAACTTGCGAGAGATATCAGGCAAATCCAATTGATAAAAGATTTTATAGGATACGCAATGTGAAACTATCATTCCTAACAAGTTCGATGAACCGTCTTCATCATCTTAAGCAAACCTACGTTAAGAACATTGAGAATAGTTTGCCGACAAACGAGTGTGAGGTTGAGTTCGTTCTTCTCAACTATAATTCGCAAGACAAAATTGATGAGTGGGTTGTATCGGAACTAAAGGATTTGCCTGTTGAGTTCAAATATATCAGAACAACTGAACCGAAGTATTTTGATATGTCCAAAACAAAGAATATTTTGGGAAGAAATGCAACGGGTGACATTCTCTGTTGGTTGGATGCAGACAACTTTACCAACAACGGTTTCGTTGCTTATGTTGAGGATATTTATCAACGGATTTCCAATGCGGTAATGCGAGTTGAGTGGAGAAACGAAACATCTGGTATGTGCGGTAGAGTTGTGTGTACAAAAAATGATTTTATGAGCATCGGTGGATATGACGAACAAATGAACGGATGGGGATACGAGGAGATTGACTTTTGGCAAAGACTTGCAAAGAGTGGATGCAGATTGTTAAATATACCGACCAAGTTTCTTGGTAAACTTGTTCACGATGATTCTGACAGATTTGCCAATTATGATTCTGCGTTGGTAAAGGAAATACCAAGTGAGCATCCGTTGTCTGCGATGCGATATGAAACCAATGCCGATAATTTCAAAAGAAGTCTTAACAACATCAAAAACAAAAGATACGTTGCAAACGTCAATTCCGAGTGGGGCAAACTATAAATTATAAAAACTCCCTTCATAGATATTTATAGATGTGGGAAAATCGTCAAAAGACAAAGGGACCGCATGGGAGTTGGAGGTTGCTAAAATCCTTGAAGAGAACTTTGAGGGCAAGTTTAGCAGAACACCTCGTTCAGGTGCCATGTTCGGTGGAGAAAATGCGGAAAACGCAGAAGGTGAACGATCAGACGTCGTTGAAATACTCACTGGTGATATCATAACACCAAAAGAATTTCCGTTTACCATTGAAGCAAAGCATTACGATGACTTTAAGTTTTCACATATGCTGAACGGAGAAAACAAAGACTTGGATAGTTGGATAGAAGCAGCTGAAAAAGACGCAGAGTTGGCAAAACGATTGCCAATGATAATTGCCAAGTTCAGTTATATCGGTTCGTATGTTGTGTTTGATTACAGAATCATCAAAACCGATGACGGAATATGCCCAAGCACTTACTTTGTCAACCACATGATTTACCGCAGAAAATGGATGATGATTTCGTTGGAAGAATTTCTTAATACGAAAAACATTGTCGTGGACATGGCAAGGGTGAGACTTAGAAATTCATGAAGAAACTATACGAGATGATATTCAATGCCTATATGATTTTGGGTATTGTAATCGCGACGTCGTTTATTGTGGGTACAATCATTTATTTGGTGAATTGGATATGAAATCTGATAAGTTTGATGTTCTGAAATTTATTGGGTATATGTTTCTGATAGTAATTCCACCCGTTGTGTTTTGGTATATACTTATGCAGTGTATGGTGATGGTCAATCTACTTGATATATTTGTTGGATTTTTGGAGTTTTTGAGGTCACTTTCCGCATTAAAAATTTAATATATAATATAATTATTATAATATGAAGAAGGTACTTTTTATTGGGAGTGGCAAATCTTACAGAGGTAAGTTTGCAGAGGCATTTTTCAATAACCTTGGTAAGTTGGAATGCCTGTTTATGTTAAACACACACGGAATGGGACGATATCCAAGTTCACGATATCCATGTGCGTATAATTCGGGTGCAGACCTGAAGAAGAGTACCAAGAAACTTAACAAGAAATCCAATAAGGCGTGTAAGGAACACCTGATGCTCCCAAATCATTGCTATGATGAGTTTCATAGAAAATTGACCGAGGAAGATTTTGATTGGTGCGATTACATTATTGTTATGAACTCAGATGAGCATCGAGAGTTTCTTGAGGAAAAGTTTGCAGATCATGCGGACAAAATTATTTATTGGGAATTGCCAAAGAAGAAAAAGTATTCCGACAAGTTGCTTGAAACTATCAAAGACAAGGTTCGTGAACTTTACGAAGAAGCATCTCAGGCAGGAAAAAAGAAAAAGAAGTAATATTTATTGTGAATGAGCATGGTGGCAAAGCAACTTGATAACATTTGTGCGTTTGATTCAAATAGTACAACAGACAGAGTTGTAATCAATTACGAGAGAATATTAGAACCACCAACTAAAGTTTCAGCAGACCGTTGGAGTCGTGTGGGAGATGTTTTCATTTCTTGTTTGGGCAAGGAGTTCTACTTGGATATGTGGAACTTCAGAATGATGGATGCCAATAGGAACTTGGTTTTTAGGCAAATTAAAACTCCCGAGGTTGATATGTTGCAAGGCGGAGCAGTGGGTCAAAAAGAGTGGTTGTTGCATATGCATACTAAAACAAACGAACTGAAGATTTTGTTTACACAAAGAAATAGGACTTTTAGAGTTGTAAAGAGTACATTCCCTATCACAAGTGTGAAGGGTTCTCTTTATATAAGAAATTTTGATTTTATTGAGTCTTTAAAATTTATAAAAACTATATAAACTTCAATATATAAAATACTTATAATAAAGGTTTATATTATTTTAAAAACAATTGGGAGAAAAATTCTATGGCAGATGAAAAGAAGATAAGTGGATTAACAAACAAGACAACGATCTCGGCAGATGACGAGTTTGTATTTGTTGATAAGGATGGCACGGGTGCAGATGCTTCTGCATCGGGTCAAACTTCAAAGATAAAGTTTTCGGACTTGCAAACCGCAGTTGGAACACAAGGTCCTGCGGGTGCTGATGGTGCAACGGGTCCTGCGGGTCCTGCGGGTGCTGATGGTGCAACTGGTCCTGCGGGTGCTGATGGTGCAACTGGTCCGGCGGGTGCTGATGGTGCAACTGGTCCTGCGGGTGCTGATGGTGCAGCGGGCCCTGCGGGTCCAGCGGGTGCTAACGGACAAGATGGTGCTACGGGTCCAATAGGTCCAGTCCCATCTCATGAATGGAGTGGTGATAAAATTAAATTCGCGACAAGTTATGCACCTTCGGGTCAACCAAACTACGGCGCACTTTCACCATCACTCACGGGTCCTCAAGGTCCGCAAGGCAATTCAATTACAGGTCCAGCAGGTCCTGAGGGTCCTCCGGGTCCAGCAGGTCCTGCGGGTCCTCTCGGTGGTGATTCACCCGTCTTTACAAGTACCGTGAAGTCAGTCGGTGGCGCGGGTCAGGCTGGGTTCACAATTAAAACTTCTTCGGCGAACGGGGGATTTTCCTTCGCCCGTGCAGATAACGTGTCAGCAGCGAAGGGTATGCAACTTAGTAGTATAGGAACTGACGATCAGTTGTTGACACTTGGTTGTGCCCCGATGGGACATGAAAATGTCGCGGGTCCATATGCCATCGCGATCAGCAAGACAAATAACGTCACGTTCAACAACCCAGTACACCATGAACGACAAAGTTATTCTTGGTACGAACATCCTGCGCCGTCTGCACACAATGAAAATCAGTTCGTCGCGGACGATGGATCTTATGTTCATGCCGAAAATGGTCATGGAAGTTATGCTCAAATAGGTGCGGTAAACTATAATGCCAGCGGTGGAGGAGCAGGTGTTTATGGATTTTGTGCGACAGACGCGGACGACTTAGTAGGTGGTATTGGAGTTAGAGCAACGGGTAGTAGAACTCAAGAATATGGGGATGGTTTGAATAGTTCAGTTGAAAGAATTGAACCAAGCAACCTTTTGGCCGTGGGAGTTGCTTGCCAATATCAAAAGGGCCCCAACCGGGTGTTCATTGGAGCTCAATATCTTCTCACGGACGAAACAAGGTCACAACTGAAGAACAACCAAGTTGTCACCGGTATCACAGGTGCCAGCAAAGTAGGAACTTTGGGTGGTTTGTATATGACAGCTGCCACCTCATCCGTCACTCGTTCCGTATCATATCAAAGTGCTTGGACGGGTTGGTCTGCGAACTTGGGAAATGCGGGAGAAAGGTGGGAACAATTGTTCCAAAATGCCGCTAGCATTAGTACATCAGACAGAAACCAAAAGGAAGACATTGAAGAATTGTCCGATGCGGAAAAGAAGGTTGCGGTAAAACTCAAGGGTCTTATACGCAAGTATCGAATGAAAGATGCAGTTGCCGAAAAGGGTGACGATGCGAGAATTCACGTTGGTATAATTGCTCAAGACGTTGAGGAAGCGTTTTCTTCGGAAGACCTTGATGCTTCACGATACGGAGTATTTTGTAAGGACACCGTTTATGATATTCATGTAGATGGTCAACCAACGGGTGGTAGTCAAGAATCAGGTGATGTGGTTTGCCCAATAGATGGTGAAACCGAACCACCTGAAAATGCAACACTTCATCCACGTGACGTGTATAGTGTAAGATATGAAGAACTTCTTGCGTTTATCATTTCCGCACTTTAATTTCCAAGTCACAATATAAATCTTAAAGAACCACCTCTTCGGAGGTGGTTTTTTTATAAAAACTTTTGTATATAAAATACTTATAATAAAGGTTTATATTATTTTAAAAACAATTGGGAGAAAAATTCTATGGCAGATGAAAAGAAAATAAGTGATTTAACAAAAGCATCAAGTGCAGGTGATTCGGACGAGTTTGTTGTTGTCAACAAAGCAGTAACCGAAGGACAAGATGCTTCGTCAAGTGGTCAAACCTCAAGGATCACGTTTGGTGATTTGAAAACCGCAGTTGGAACACAAGGCCCTGCGGGTGCTGATGGTGCAACGGGTCAAGACGGTCCTGCGGGTCCTGCGGGTGCTGATGGTGCAACTGGTCCTGCGGGTGCTGATGGTGCAACTGGTCCGGCGGGTGCTGATGGTGCAACTGGTCCTGCGGGTGCTGATGGTGCAACGGGTCCTGCGGGTGCTGATGGTGCAACGGGCCCTGCGGGTCCTGCGGGTGCAACGGGTCCTCAAGGTCCTCAAGGTCCGCAAGGCAATTCAATTACAGGTCCAGCAGGTCCTGCGGGTCCACAAGGTGCAACGGGCCCACAAGGTCCTGCGGGTCCCCAGAATTTTGACGTACCGACAACGACAATTCATGGCAGTGCGGTGGAGGCAAATACCTTTAAGGTTCATTCGAGCACCGTCATGGATCACTTTGGTTACACTTTTGTTGATGGGGGCAATACTTCCCGTGCAAGGGGAATGGTAATTTACAACTCGGGTGAAGCTTCACAAGAACTCCGTTTTGGTTGTGCGGCTATGGGTCAAACGAGTCCACCTGCTCCGTCTTTTGCAATGAGAATTAATTTGTCAAACGGTGTTACTTTTGATAATCAAGTTGCATTCGGTGGTGGTGCGGATGTTTCCCTTTCCCCGTCTGACGATAGCAATCCAAACTTAATGTTCAATAGAAAATATACTGATTCAACCAAGAGTTTTAATGGTTTTACGATGACTCAAAACTCAAGTTACGAGCATATGAGACTTTGGTCAATGAACAACTCCGGGGATGGTCATTTGGCAAGTTGCATTGATTCCACGTCATTGTATTTCAGAAATAATGATAAATACCCGGCAATAGCCAACTCCGTTGGTCGAAACTGGAAGGCAGCCATAGATCCCAAGGGAAACATCGTGTGCGTGGGATATATGGCGGACAATCATAGCTTTTCGGACAAAACTTTGAAAAAGGACATTGAGAGAATTGAAAGTTCTGATGCACTTGACAAGGTTTCTCAGTTGTCGGCAGTTACCTTCAAGTGGATTGACAAAGATGATGATGAAACTCACATTGGGTTGCTTGCACAAGAAGTTCAAGAAATTGTTCCAGAGGTAGTGGAAGAACGTACTAGACTTGATCCTTCTTCAGACAAAACTCTTGAGGAACAACCGAACAAGTTGTATGTTGAATATGATAAACTCGTTCCACTTCTTATTGAGTCCGTCAAGGAACTTAAGAATAAAGTAAGTGAACTTGAAGCAAAACTTGCTGAATAATGTAAGTTTTTTAAATAAACCTTAACTTAAAGAACCACCTCTTTGGAGGTGGTTTTTTTATAAAAACTCCGTATATAGAATATTTATTATAATAACTATACGGAGGAACTTGTGATGGAAAATGAGACGAAATTACCAGAGTATGATGTGAACGAACAACTTGGTTCGTTGAGTCAAAGAATTGACTGGGGGTTGCAACAACTTAATGTTCCTGCAACTTGGTCAATTACGAGGGGAGAGGGAATAACTGCAATGGTGATTGATACGGGACATCCCGTTCATCCGGATATTGGAGATAATGCAATCGAAGGAAAGAATTGCATTGATGGTGAGCCACTTGAAGATGAAAACGGACACCAACTGCATTGTACTGGTATTATTTGTGCGAAAGACAATTACACGGGTATGGTTGGAGTTGCACCAGAATCGAAGTGTATTTCAGTAAAGGCACTTACCAAGAGTGGAAGTGGTAGTTACATGGGACTTGCCGAAGCACTTGACTATGCAATTGAAATGAAACCCGATGTGGTTAGCATGAGTTTGGGTGGTTCTGTACCATCTCCAATTCTCGAATCTCGTATCAAGAAACTTTATGAAATGAACATCCCGGTTGTATGTGCGGCGGGAAACACAGGAGAAGGAGGAGTAAACTGGCCAGCTGCGTATGATGAAACGATTGCCGTTGCGGCTTATGATAAATACGGAAACATTGCATATTTTTCGTCAAGAGGTGAGAAGGTTGAATGGGCTGCTCCTGGTGTGAACATCTATAGTACTTATCTTAACAACGGATATGCGAGTTTGAGTGGAACTTCAATGGCGTGTCCTTTTATTACAGGTGTTATATGTCTGATGCTTGCAAAGCATAAGAAGCAAGAAGAAGCAACTGGTATGAACGACTGCAAAACCGTTGAGCAAATTCGTGAACACTTGCTTAAATACACCAAAGACAAGGGTGAACTTGGTCGTGACAATTCGTGGGGGTATGGTGTTATTGACGTAGAGAAACTTATTAAGGGTGATGACGAAGAAGAACCAGTTTCTACTCCAAGTCCCACACCAACTCCAACCCCAAGTCCCACACCAACTCCAACCCCAAGTCCCACACCGACCCCGGTGGAAGAACCTGTGGAAGAACCTGTGGAAGAAGAGCCACCATTACCAAAACCACCTACCCCACCCGTGGAAGAACCTAAAAAGAAGAAAGACAACAAGATATTAATTATTGTTGGGGTTGTGGTGTTGTTTGCGGTGATTATGATGGGTGTTGGCAAGGGATGTGAGTCCGAAAAACCACATGACGGTTATCTTGAAAACGGGGAAGTTGACTGGGATAAGAAGTTTAAACACGACTCGGAAAATAGGTAGTTAAAGTTATTATAAAAGTCTCCATACTTTAATATTTATGGGTATGGGAAACTTGGATGATGTGATATTCCCGACTGATTATCTGTCGGCCGACCACTTTGAGCAGGTAAGGGGACGAAAGGCATGGGCATTTTGGTTGGTTGGAAATAGTGGAAGTGGTAAAAGCACACTTGCAAAAACCGTAGAAAAAATGCTTGCGGATAATCAGTATTTGGTCAAGTGCTTGGACGGAGACAATATGCGGAATACCATCAACTCAGACTTGGATTTGTCTATTGAATCTAGAGTGGAGAATATCAGAAGAAGTGCGGAAATATCCAAGATGTTTTTGATGAACGGAACGAGTACAATTAATTGTTTTATTTCTCCGTCCGAAGAAAGTCGTGAACAAGCAAGAAAGATTGTAGGAGAACGTTTTCGTTTGATTTATATCAAAGCATCACATGACGAAGTTAAAAAAAGAGACGTTAAGGGATTGTATAAAGATAATGCGGAAAACATGAATGAATCTTTGAAATTGTTTGAAGAACCAACAGACCCAGATTTGATTATAGACACCACGGGAAGAACCATAGATTATTCAGCAAATATATTATTTAATTTTATATTAAATCAACCCATTTAATATTTATAGACAAGAGATGAAGAAATGTAATTTAACACACTTAGAGGAACTTGAAGCAGAGAGCATTCACGTATTACGAGAGACTGCGGCTCAGTTCTCAAGTTCGGCATTGCTTTTCAGTGGTGGTAAGGATAGTTTGGTCTGTTTGCACCTTATTGCAAAAGCATTTTACCCTGCAAACTCACCCTTTGTTGCGTTGCACGTTGACACAGGACACAACTTCCCAGAAGTTATGAAGTTCCGAGACGAGGTTCTTGAACAATACAAAATGAAGTTGTTTGATCGTAAGGTTGAGGATGCGATTGAAGAAGGATTAGTTCACGATGAAACTGGCATCGGTGCAACCCGTAACGAATTGCAAATACCTGTGCTTCTTGATGCGATTGAGCATCACAAGTTTGATGCGTGTTTGGGTGGAGCAAGACGAGACGAAGAAAAAGCAAGAGCAAAAGAAAGATTCTTTTCACATCGTGATGATTTTGGCCAATGGGACCCAAAGAATCAACGACCAGAAATTTGGGATGCATTCAATGGAAAGAAAAATCAAGGTGAGCATTTTCGAGTATTCCCAATCAGCAATTGGACTGAACTTGACGTATGGACATATTTGAAACAAGAAAATATTCCATTACCTTCACTTTATTTTTCACACAAAAGAAAATGCTATGAACGAGATGGAGTTTGGTATGGTCATGCCGATTACATTCAACTCAAGAAAGATGAAAAACTCGTAGACAAAGTTGTTCGTTTTCGTTCAATTGGTGACGTAACAACAACGGGTGCTTGTTTGAGTACCGCAAACAACATTGATGATATTATTGCGGAAGTAGCAAGTGCAACCACAACCGAACGTGGAACAAGAGGTGACGATAAGAAGTCGGATACAAGCATGGAAGACCGCAAGCAACAAGGATATTTCTAAGATGGCAAAGAACAATAAAAAGAATCAGAATAAGAAACCTGCGGAAAACAAAAAAGAGCAACCAAAGAAGAACGTTGATAAGTTGCAGAACAACGAACTTCTTCGTCTTTCAACTGCGGGTAGTGTTGACGATGGCAAAAGCACTTTGATTGGTCGTATGCTTTATGACACCAAAAGTGTGATGAAGGATCAATACGAAGCCGTTCGTGCCACTTCCAAGAAGAAGGGTGAGGAAGATGTGAATCTTGCTTATTTGACGGACGGACTTAAAAGTGAACGTGAACAAGGAATCACGATTGACGTTGCGTATCGTTACTTCAATACTGCAAATCGCAAGTTCATTATTTCAGATACACCTGGTCATGTTCAGTACACACGCAATATGATTACAGGTGCAAGCAAAAGCAACGTTGCAATTATTTTGGTGGACGCACGAAAAGGTATTTCCGAACAAACAAGAAGGCATTCGTTTATTGCAAGTCTTTTAAAGATACCTCATGTTATTTATGCGGTAAACAAAATGGACTTGATTGATTATGATGAAGAAAAGTTCAATAAAATTCGTAATCAATTAAAACAATTCAGTGCAAAACTTCGTTGCAATGACATTAGGTTCATTCCAATTTCAGCATTAAAGGGAGACAACGTAACAACCAAGTCTCAAAAAACCAAATGGTACAAAGGTGGTCATTTGCTTGGAATGCTTGAGAACATAGAAATTTTCTCGGACAACAATTTGGTGGACGCACGATTTGATATTCAAACTGTTATTCGTCCTCATAGTGATGAATGGCATGACTTTCGTGGATATGCGGGTAAAATCATAAGTGGTCGTTTTGAAGTAGGTCATAAGGTTCAAGTGCTTCCAAGTGGATTTGAAACTCGTATCAAGGATATGAGAATTTACAAAGACGAACTTA
>Ga0310344_10001660_pt1 | contig 16896 bp, 19 predicted proteins | sample HC15DNA20200_MG_FD_203801 | JGI IMG/M metagenome (GOLD analysis project Ga0310344, IMG submission 203801) | Marine microbial communities from station ALOHA, North Pacific Subtropical Gyre - HC15-DNA-20-200_MG | ecosystem: Environmental > Aquatic > Marine > Oceanic | place: Pacific Ocean: North... | reverse complement strand
TCTTTTAATTCTGTTTTAGATGTGCATATTTTCACATCAATTTTAAAAATCTCTAATGCTTTAATTACACTATGTAGATTTGCACATTTATGATCTATAACCGCTATTTTTTGATTGTTCATAATTATGATTTTCTTAAATCAGTTATTTCTTTTATAGCTTTATCATTGTCTTCGAATCTTCCTAGAATAAATAAAAGGTCACTAGCTCTGTTCACATAAGGAATAATATTAGAGTTTATTGAATTGTCTGATCCTATTAATTCTACTATTCTTCTTTCTAGTCTTCTAACAACTGTTCTAGCTACATCAATTGCTGCAGATCCTACAGAATTTCCAGGCATAATAAATTTATCTCCTAAGTTGATTTTTTCATTAATATTGTCTATTAAAGATTCAAGATTATTTACCATATCTGTTGTGATAGTTTTAACTTGATCATTAAGTTTTTTCTTATTTTGAGGAGTAGTAGCTAATTCTGCGCCAATAATAAATAAAGAATGTTGTAAATCTTCAATAATTTTTCTAATATCATTGTTAGCTATCAAAGATTTAGCTAGTCCTAAAAAAGAAACTGCTTCATCAACTGTTCCGTACGTTTCTACACGCAGATCAGATTTTGAAGTATTTCCTCCAAATAATAGGTTTGTTTTTCCGTTGTCTCCAGATTTTGTATAGATTTTTACCATTTTCCTTTAATTATTATAACTGACAGATAATAAAGAGTTATACTATGTTGAAAGTATATTTTAAAATAATTTAATATAATTGTTGTATATAATGGAATTATAATGTCTCAAATACCTATAAATACAATTGAAATAACAGAAAGAGCAGCTTCAAAAGTAAGAAAGTTTGCTGAGAATGAAGGGAAAAAACCGTTTGCTTTAAAAGTTGCAGTAAAAGGTGGTGGTTGTTCAGGCTTAACTTATGATCTTGAAATAGTTGATACTCCAGCTGAAAATGAGAAGATTATCAAACAACATGGTGTGGAAATAAGAATTCCTAAGAAATCCTTTATTTTTTTAGCAGGTACAATTTTAGATTTTTCCGATGGATTAAATGGTAAAGGATTTTTATTTTCAAATCCTAATGCAAAAAAATCTTGTGGTTGCGGAACTTCTTTTTCAGTTTAAATATGTTTTCTGAAACATTCTTTGTTGATTTTAATCGAGTAAAATTTCTTTTTCAAAAAGGTTCGGATGCTTTAGATCTATTAGATAGATTATCTACGAATAGTGTTTTAGAACTATCTGAAAAAGGCATCAAGACAACTATAGTTACTGATGAGAAAGCAAAAATCATAGATGTGTTAAATGTTTGGAAAATAAATAATAATAAATTGCTTTTAGAATCAAATATAGAAAATATTAATAAACTTATTTCATGGATAAATAAATTTACTATTGAAGAAGATTCTCTAATTCAAAAACAGGAAGATTTTTTTAAAATATCTATAATTGGTAACGATTTAAATAAACTGTATGAATTTATTCCACTGCTAAAAAATACTAAAAAAGGTAATTTTATTGAATTTACTATAAGTTCTAAAAGATTCTTGATAGGCAAACATGAGTTATTTAATGGACTAGAGTCAATAGATTTTATTTGTTTGGATGGAATTTTGTCTAGAGAAAGACTAAAAAAAATGATCTTTAACATAGATATTCCTGAAAAAACCCAAGAAGATTTTGAATTATTTAGGATAAAAAATCTTATTCCTAAATCAGGAAGTGAAATTACTGATTCTTATAATCCATTAGATTTAGGATTAGAAAGATTTATAGATTTTTCTAAAGGATGTTATGTGGGACAAGAAGTAGTAGCTAGGCTAGATACTTATAAAAAAGTACAGAATATTATGCATATGATTAAAGTTGATGATATAGATTCAAACATGAGGGGAACTAAAATTACTTCATCTTCAGGGGGATATGCAATAGCTATTTCTAAGAAGAAGTTCGTGTAATTTTTATTAGTTTGTTTATTTTTATCTAGTTAAATTCTAGGCAAAAGTGTTTCTCCGCCGTCTATAATGATGTTTTGACCCCTTATCATGTATGAGTCTTCGGAGCATAAAAATGTTACTAACTTAGCTACATCTGTAGTTTCAAGAGATTTTCCTGAAGGAGGAGTTCTATTAGCAAGTATATTTATTTCAGAGTCCGATGGGAATGCATTTAATGCATCAGTCTTGATGATTCCAGGAGAAATTGTATTAACTCTGATGTTTTTATCTGCTAATTCTATTGATAGATACCTTGTAACAGATTCTAGTGCAGATTTAGATACACCCACAGAAAAATAATTAGATAAAACTTTTTGAGATCCTGGACTTGATATATTTATTATCGACCCTCCATTTTTCATAAGTTTGCTAGCGAAGATTGATGAAATCCATGGCCCTTTAGCATTTGTATTCATTACCCAGTCCCAATGTTTAGGTGAAAGTTCCTCTGATTTAACGTTTATTCCAGTGGCAGCATTGTTTACTAACACATCAAGTTTTCCGAATTTGTTATTTATTTTTTCAAAAAGAATTTCTATATCTTTTTCTTTTCCTAGATGAGTTTTAATTGAGAAACATTCTTTTTTCTCTTTTTTTAATTCGGTCAGAGTTTTTTTTGCAATATTAGAGTTTCTGAAATATGTGAATGCTACGTTGAAACCTTGTTTTACTAAATCTAAACAAATAGCCTTACCTATCCCTCTGGATCCACCTGTAACTAATGCAAATTTTTGATTTAATTTATCCACTATTTTTTATATGGCCATTCCACCATCTATCTTAATTATTTCTCCAGTCATGTAGGTTGATTTTTCTGAAGCTATAAATGAAGCAATCCCAGCAATTTCTTCTGGTTTTCCAAATCTTTTCATAGGGATCCATGTCATAATTGTATCTTTCAATTTTTCTGATAGAACATCTACTGTTGCAGTAGTTATATATCCAGGAGCAATTGCATTAACAGTAACTCCTCTGGTGGCAAGTTCTTTAGCTAATGACATTGTAAAAGAATGTATTGCACCTTTAGATGCTGAATAATTTGTTTGACCAATATTACCTCTTAATCCTACTACTGAAGTAATATTTATAATTCTTCCCCATCTTTGTTTTACCATATCTGGAACACACAAACGCGTACAATAGAATGTTCCTCTGAGATTTGTATCAATTACTTTATCAAAATCTTCATCTTTCATTCTCATCAGTAAATTGTCAGAAATTATGCCTGCATTATTAACAAGGATATCTATATTTCCAAATTTGTTTTTTGAATTAGAAATTAATTTCTCAACATCTTTCTTATCAGAGATATTAGCTTGAAAACAATCAGCTTTTCCTCCTATATCTTTAATTTCTCCAACAACTTTTTCAGCATCTTCCTTATGATTATTATAATTTATAGAAATTGAATGCCCATCATTTGCTAATGATTTTGCTATAGCAGCTCCTATTCCTCTTGATGCTCCAGTTATTAAAGCATGCTTCTGTGTCATTTATTCTCCTATAGTTTATTGGATTTTATACTTGATCTGAGTTCCGAAAGTTGTTTTTTTGATTCTTGGATATAATTTTTCCTAGCCAACATTGCTGCAGTGCCTATTCCATTTGAAATTGCTTGAGCATTAGATTTTCCATGTCCAACTATAGCAATTCCATTTACACCAAAAATAGGTCCTCCCCCAAATTCTTGCATAATGTGGGTTAATCTGAAAATTTCATTTGATATATCTTTTAATTGATCTGATTTAGATTCTTTAGATATAAATTCTGTAATAATTTTCCCCAATCCTTCTATTGATTTTAATAAAATGTTCCCAGTAAACCCGTCACATACTACTACATTTGCTTTTCCTTCAGATATATCGTCTCCTTCAATATTTCCAACAAAATTCATATTAGAACTTTCTAATAGTTCAGATGTTTCTTTAGTGGATTTATTTCCTTTTCCTTTTTCAGATCCATTACTGAGTATAGCAACAGTTGGGTTTTCGATATCATATAAAATTTTTGCTTGGGTAACACCTAATGCTGCAAAATCAAATAATTGTTTGGGAGAACAATCAACATTTAAAGCAAGATCGAGAATCAAAGTTTTAGGTGCAAAACCATTTACAGCTCCGCCTCCAGCTGGTTTTGATAATCCTTCAAACATCCCAAATGCAAATGCAGCTGATGCAAATGTTCCTCCGGATGCACCACAACTTACGAAACCATCAGCAAGTCCTTTTTTTACTAATCCAGCACACACAAATACAGATGCCTCTGGTTTATTTTTAAATGCCATTCCAGGAGGTTCTCCTTCTTCAACTACACCACTCGAAGGAATAATTTTGATTTTCTGAGAATCAATTTTTTGATTTTCAATTTCTCTTTTTAGAATATTAGGATCCCCTACCAAAAGAATATTAACATTAGATTGTTTTGAAGCTATAAGTGCCCCTTTAATATTGTTATAAGGAGCAAAATCTCCTCCCATTCCATCTAAAGCAATAGTAACTTCTTTTTGATTCATATATCCTCCAAATTAACAGTAGATATTCCTGATATTACTTCTTCTCCATCTTGTTTAGTACAATTCACTGAACAAGTAATTTTAGTGAAATTTGATTTTTTTTCCATATTTTTTATTGTACCTTGTGTGGAAATTTCATCGTTAAGAAAAACAGGTGATTTAAATTTTATTTTTAATGAACCTGTATAGAGCCATGTTTCTTTAAAATTTTTATACATAAAGTCTGAAATGAATGAAATTATTAGCATTCCATGAGCAATTCTTTCTCCAAATTGAGTATTTTTTGCATAAGAAGAATCTAGATGAATAGGGTTAATATCACCTGAAGTTTTAGAGTAATTAACAACTTGAGAATCTGTAACTTGATGAATTACTGACAATAATTTTTTGTTTTCAGACATTTTTATGTTCCTTCTTTGTAATAAACAGATTAGATGAAGAGTAGGCAATATTTTGATTATTGATGTTTTTGAAGTGCATTTCTATATTTACCATAAGATTTCCTCTAATGATTTTCTTAGATTTTAGTACACATGTACAAATTACTTCTGTATCTACTTTTACAGCAGAAAATAAACTCATCTCTTGACTAGTATGAACAGTTTCGGAATCATTATTGAAAAGATTAAGGGTTTTTAGAAGATCTTTAAATCCTAAAGTTATTAGAGCAGAAATAGGATAGAAATCAATTTTTTTTTCTACGGTTAATTGGCATGCTTCTATATAAGAATCAAGGAATTCTCTGGTAGTATTTAATTTATACTCTGAAATAATATCACCAGATGATAAGATATTAAGGATTATATACTCCTTTGAATTACAATTATCAAAATACTTTACTTAAAAATTTAGATTTAATAAAGCTTTTATGAAGAGAGAAAAAAGAAGAACAGCTGTAGTAACTGGTGGGGCAACTGGGATTGGAGAAGCTATAACTATGAAGCTTTCTAATGAAGGTTTTAATGTTGTTGTTGCAGATTTAAATAAAGAAAAAGGACTAGAAATCTCCCAAAAAACTGATAGCCAATCTGGAGATATTGCTTTTTGTGAAACTGATGTTACTAATCAAAAAAGCATAAAAAACCTTTTAGATTTTTCATTTAGTAACTTTGATAATTTAAATATTTTGATAAATAATGCAGGCGTAGCTGGGGCAAAAGGTTGGGAACACGAATCTGTATCTAGAGAGGAGGATTGGGAAGCATCTTGGAAGGTAAATGTTTTAGGTTTAATAAATGTTACTACTGAATTTTTACCAGAATTACAAAATAATAATGGTAGTAGGATAGTTAATATTGCGTCTGTTTCTGGAAGACAAGGTAGGCCTTCACTTCCTCATTATTCTTCTACTAAGGCAGCAGTAATAAATTTTACAAAGTCATTAGATAAAAGATTAAAAAACAATGATATTACTATTAATACTGTCTGCCCTGGATTACTTTGGACTCCTATGTGGGAACAAGTTGGGTTAAAGTATTCAAATACTCAAGAAAAATATAAAGGATTTAATGCTAGAGAGGTTTTTGATGATATGGTGCAAGGAAGTATTCCTTTAGGAAGGGAGCAGACTCCACAAGATGTTGCTAATTTAGTTTATTTTTTTACTTCACCAGAGTCTGCAGGTTTTTCGGGTCAAGCTGTTAATGTAGATGGGGGATTTTTTCTAAATTGATATGAGAATGATTCAAATTGATAAAGAAAACATGAGCTCGGATCTAATTTTACTTTATAATTCAAAGTTTGTAGAAAAAATCCAAAAAACACTTTTACAAAAATATATAAAAAATCATTTAAATCACATAGAAGAACCCATAATTTCCAATCTTGATAATCAGAAAGAAAACTTGATAATCATTGTAGATTTTGAAAAGGAAGTTCAATTAGATTCAGAGTTTATTCAATTAAAATATTTCAGAGATATATTAGAAAATTTAGATAAGAATACTAATTATAAAAATATAGTAACCATAATTTCTGAAATTGGTGTTTTGGGTGATGAAACTCATTATTTTAGAGCTCTTCAATATGCAGCTGTAATAAATATTGCACAAGCATATGCTCTAAGATTAGGTTCTCTAAAAATCAGATTAAATAATATATGTGTTCCAGAAAATTTTGAATTATTAGAAAAATCTACTTTAATTAGTTTGGTAAAATTTTTGTTATCTCAAGAATCAATGAATATTACAGGGCAAACTTTAAGTTTATCAAGAGAACTTTTAAGATGATTTTATTTTTCAGAAATTAATTCTTCAAGAATTTTGTTTAATTGATATTCACTAACAGGCCCTATAACCTTTTTTATGATTTTCCCATTTTGATCTATAAAAAATTTTTCAGGTAAAGCTCTTACTCCGAAGTTTATTGCCATTTCTCCATTTGTATCTATAGATAAAGGGTAATTAATTGAAAAACGTTCTTGAAATGATAGAATGTTTTTTTCAGAATCCCATAATGATACACCTACAAAATTTATTCCTTTCTCAGACCATTTTCTATAAGCTTCTGATAAAACTGGTCCCTCTTTAATACATGGTGGACACCATGAGGCCCAAAAATCTATCATTAATAATTTTCCTTCAATATTTTCGGAGGATATTATTCCATGTGAAAATGTGTTTATTTCAAATTTAGTATAAGGGTCAATTCTCAAATTAGTTTCACTAAAAAACTCATTTAGTCCTGGTTGACCATGTTGGCCACCAGTAGAAATAGTTGACCATATCAAAATAAAAATAAAAAAAGACAAAAATATTAAAACTATTGGCATACTAATAAGTAAAAATTTCTTATTTTCTTGTTTCAATATTCCTCTTATAGTTGTTTAAGTTTTTCCTGAAAACCTTTTTCTAAAATTGCATATTCTTCTTCATTGATTATTCCGGATTCAAGAGATTTCTTTAGTTGATCTATCTTTAGAATCAACCTTTTTCTTTCTTGTGATAAATCATCATTTTTATCATTTTTGATATTAGAAATAATAGAATAAATTATTAAAAATAGTAACATTAATGAAATTACAATTATAATTATGATTTTATATAGATTAGTTTCAAAAAAAGTAAAAATTGATCTAAATGTTTTAGTCTTAGAGAATGGCGATAATTCAAGTTCAATAGAAGAATTTCTTTCATAATTGGTTCCTTCAGAAATTGTATAAAAATCTTGATCTATTTTAATTTTTTCTAATTGTTTTAATCCTTCTCCTTTAATAATTCCCTCTGGAACATTCATTAATATTCTAACTTTATCTGCACCAAAAGGAAGCTTTAGTTTAAAAGAGAATTTTGAATTTGTTATTTGATGAGAATAAGAAAAAATTATTTGATGTATTCCTGGAGGAATAGCATTAGATAATGCAAAACCTGTAGGGATTTCCATAATATTTCCAGGAGGAAGATCGCTGTCAACATTAAGATTTGAATATCCTTCAGGAAGGCTAAATCTTAATAAATCGAAACCTGAAAGATTTGGTTTTGATAAATCAGTTTGAAATGTTTTATCTCCCAAGTTTTCTAATGTGATCAATACAAGTACGGATACTTCTCCGTTAATTAAACTATTTTGTGGAATCATCAATGAATATTCTGAAATTTTTATATCATCTAGATTCGTACCTTTATCATATATTTCTATTATTAGATTATCCCATTGTTGCTGGAGATTTAATTCAGTGATTACTGATAATCCTTCATTTTCTGTTACTAAGAAATACTCATCTGTGTCTGTGATTGTTAAATTTGAGAAAGAAAACTGATATTGATTAGTTTTTGTATTTGATATTTCAATTATTTCTTCTGAGTTATTTATAACTTTAAAGAGTTTGATTATGTATTCTTTTGAAGAGTCAAAATTCTCAGTTTTATTTTGAACACGACCAGAAATTGTAATGGTTTTTTCGTCAGCTAGAATATATCCATGTGGTAATAATGTGAATAGAAAAATAAGAGTTATGAATAATTTTTTCATTTTTTTATATCATTATTCTCATTTATTTCTGAATTTAATTCTTTAAAATTTTCATTTGAAATATATCCAGCCTCATAGTCAGATTTTACTTGATTTAAAATGACATTTTTAGGTTCTAATCTATTTTTAGAGAGTAAAATCCCATTTTCTATTTCTTTTGAAAGAATTTTTTTATTAAATATTGGTAATGACAAAATTAAAACACAAATGATTGCAATAATTGTTCCTATAAAAATATACATTTCGCTATTATAATTTAGTATTTTTTTCTGTTCTAGGCCATAGTGTGAATATAGCTCCAATGAAGAATATAGGCCCTGCAAACCAAAGCCACGAAATAAATGGATTAATACTTATTCTTATTAGAAGTTCATCTTCTGATATAAATTCTGAGGGCACTATATATAAATCACCTAGAATAGTTGAATGAATTGCTGCTCTTACTGAAGCCATGTTAAATGATGGATAAATTGCATTTGATCCTTCTAGTTCTGTGATTTTTTTCAAATCTTTTTCTGAATTATTTTGTTTTTGATATATATTGAATTTTGCTTTTCTTTCAATTCTATCTTGAAAATTTTTTGTTTCAGTTTCTGAAAGTTCTATTTGATAACTATGAAAATCTAATAATTTATCTTTTGAAATAACATAATCAGCTTTTTCTTGATAAAAATTTGTTCCTATAATTCCCATTGCTAACATTAAAATTGATAAATGTACTATGTATCCTCCATGTTTAGTTCTGTTTCCATTTATCAACTTTATAAAAGCTATAAAAATATTTTCTTGGAAACGTTTAATTCTATTTTTAGTCCCTATAATCCATTCTTGTAGAATAGTTGCAAGAACTAAAGAAAGAGAAGAAAAAGCTAAAATTGCTAGAAAGTTAGAACTAAAAAAAATAAGGCAAATGATTATGCACAATACGAAAATCATCAAAGGGAACCTAATATTTTTGAAAAAAGATTTTATGGTTCCTTCTTTCCATGGAAGTATAGGCCCTATACTCATTAATAATATTAGTATCAATAATAATGGGCCATTAACACTATTATAGTATGGGGTTCCAACTGTTACAGGTTCTTTTCCAAATAATTCTGAAAATAAAGGGAAAACTAGGCCCCATAAAGTTACAAAAGTAATTGCTAATAATAAAAAATTATTTATTAAAAATGATGATTCTTTTGAAAGGAAAGAGTCAATTTTTCTAGAGTTAATGAGTTCTTTGTATTTCCAAAGAAATATAATTGAAGGAAAAATTATGCTTAATATCATAAAACTTAAAAAGATATATCCAAGGGTTGATGCAGCAAAAGAATGAACAGATACTACTGGTCCTCCTCTATTGATAAACATACCAAATTGAGAAAGAACAAAAGCTATATTTATCAAAACTAAGTTCCATAATCTAAACATTCCTCTTCTTCTTTGGACTATCAAAGAATGAATTAATGCTGTCAGTACTAACCATGGCATTAATCCTACATTTTCTATAGGGTCCCATGCCCAATATCCACCCCATCCTAAAATAGTATATGCCCACCATGATCCTAGCAGTAATCCGATTCCTAGCATTAACCAAATTATCAAAGTAGTAATTCTTACAAATTCTGTTCCTTTATCACTGTAATTTCCACTAATGAGCATCCCTGTGGTAATAGCAAATGGTATTGAAATTGTTGCTAATCCTGCCATTAATAAAGGAGGATGAGTAAACATACCTGGATGTTTTAATAAAGGATTAATTCCTCTTCCATCTTCAGCTTGAAATTCAAGTAATGTGAATGGATCTGCAAGAAATAACATTACTCCAAGAAAAAAAGAAAGAATTCCCATCATTATCATTGTAATATGTGGCACGGATTCAGGAATCCTTTTTTGGAGTGATTTTATTGTCAAAAATGATCCTATAGATATTACAGCAGATATATAAAGTAAAGAACCTTCGTTTCCTGCATAAATTGCAACCCAGGTATAAATAGGTTCCATAGCAAGATTGCTATGGTTAAATACATATTTGATACTGAAATCATGAGTAACAAAAGAATATACAAGTATAGAAAATGCTATAGAAATTATTGGTAGAGTTAAATAGGAACTCCATCTTGCGCTAATTTTCAATTCTTCAGTTTTAAAGTTCATACTTATAAGAAAACCTAAGATAGAATAAATAGATAAAATAAAACTTATTGTTATGCAAAATGTTCCTAAAATACCCATATTAATTTTCTTTCTTCGGATTAATTAAACTTCTGATTAAAAATAATAACCCAATAAAAATACTTGGTAATACAATTATTGGAACTAACCAAACAGTAAAATAAAAACCAGATTTTGGTGGATTAGATAATACAGAAGTTCCATATTTTGATTTGAAATAATCTAATATTTGATCATCAGTAGAGCCTTCTTCTATTTTAATCCTAACAATATCTCTCATATTTTTAGCTAATTGTGATTGTGATTCAGAAATAGTTTGTCCATCGCATACTGGACACATTATGTTTTCAAATAAATATTGAGCTCTATTTTCATCATCATTGATTTGATTAGAACAAAAAATTGAAAATGGGATTATAGAACATAAGAGTATTGATTTTAGATAAGGCATAATTTTTATTTTAATTTTCAATATCTTAATAATAGTTCAAGAGGTGGGAAAAGAATTAAAATAATTGTTAAAAATTATTTATTTAATCCGTTATCTTTATCCAGTATGAACTCAATAATTTGTTTTCTTTCTTCTTCTGATAGTACTCGTAAAAATCCTGGCATCGGACCGAATCCAATCTCAGAGTTGAGCATTTGATAAATTCTATTGTAGGCACTATCCCTATTTCCATATCTTTCTTCAATATCATTTAGTTGAGGAGGGCTAATATAGGGAGTTCCAGAACCTGAACCAGGAAGCCCTTCAACTTTATTTGTAGAATAATAACTATTTTCACTAATGATATATTCTTTTGCAGGGCCATCTCCTAAGCCTTCATTACCATGACAGAATGAACAGTTTACTCTGTATAAATTTTCTCCTGATTCATAATCATATTTGAATTTTTCTATAGTCATATCATATTGATTTTCTGTTCCTATAGGATCAAGATTAACTACAGCTTCTGCTACAGGTTTTAGTCTTGGAGTTTCTTGAGATTTATATGCTGGGCTATAATGCATCTCAGAAAATAATTCTATAGGATATGTAGTACTTTGGGTTATTCCACTTTGACAAGTAGGAGCAAGACTGAATAATCCAGTTAGTAATATTATTAATATATTTATTTTTACAGAATTTTTTTTCATTTTTTATTGTTATGCTTCTTTAGTGTCTAAAGCTCCAGAATCTTTAAATACTTTTTTAGCTTTTGGTAAATCTTTTTCTTCACAGTTAACAACAACTCCTATCAATCCTTCAGTGATTCTAGTGTCGTAAGCTCCAAGATTAAATTTTGGAAGTCTAGATTCAAATATAATACCAACTACCGTAGTAACTACTGCAGATAACATTGTCATTTCATACATTATTATAAGCATTGCAAATATTGATAAAATTGGTTTACCTCCAGTTACCAATGGATATGCGATCTGTGTGGCAGTAGTGATAAATATAGATAGAGTTAACCCTATTATGGCTCCAAATAAAGGGAATCTGAACAATCTATGTTGTGGAACATGTTCACCAAAAGTCCCTTCAGGATATGGAGTGCCAGTTAAAACATCACATTCGTGGGATTCGAAACCAGCATTATGTAGACCATCTAAAGCATCAGCTCCTTGATCTGGGGTATCAAATAATCCTAATATACTTTTTTTAGACATTTTTTCTCCTTGACTCTAGTCTTCTTCTCTATATATGACTGGAACAGTAGCTCTTCCTATTTTTGTTTCTGATGTAAATACTTGACTCTCTTTAGTTTCGAAAAGAGGAATTAGTGGGAAAAATCTAGCAAAAAGCAACATTAAGAATGAGACCCATGCAAATGACCATACTAAAATATACCATTCTACTAAACTAGGAGTATATGCTTCCCAAGTAAAAGTAAAAGGTTGTTTTCTTGCTAGTCCCGGTACAATAATTAGAAATCTTTCTAACCACATTCCAACATTTACCAATATCGATGTCCAGAACATGATAACGATATTATTTCTTGCTTTTTTAAATACCCAAAAACCTACAGGTATAATATATCCGGTAAAAAGAAATATCATAAATAATAAGTTCCAAGGCCAAGTAAATATCTGTAATTCTCTTAATGCTATTTCTGGTGCTTCACGACCATATACTGAGAATATTAATTCTAAGAAAGTACATCCTAGCCAAGCTGTTGCAACTACAATTAAAAGTCTTGCTAACGCGTCAAAATGTTCTGGTCGGATATGATTATTCCATTTCCATAACCATCTCATTAATGCCATCATAGTAACTACAGCTGATACCCCTGAATGAACTGCTCCAATAACGAAATACGGAGCAAATATTGTTGAATGCCAACCTTCAACTGAAGGAGTAATTGCAAAGTCCCAAGAAACTATAGAATGGACTGAAACGAAAATTGGTAGCATTAATGCAGATAATAAGATTCCTGCTACAGTTTGTAGTAGCCATTGCCTAGGATTTCCTCTCCATCCAAGAGCTAAAATTGTGTAAATAACTTTTTGCCATCCTGTTGTTCTGTCTCTAAGGACTGCTAAGTCAGGAATTAGAGCAACGTATAAGAATAATGTACTTCCTGTTAAATAGGTTCCTATAGCGATAGGATCCCAAAACAAAGGAGATCTAATATTTGGCCATATACCTCTAGCAAAATCATAAGGCATTAACCAATAGACAATTCTCCAAGGTCTTCCAGCATGCATTAAAGGAAAAAACAGTGCTGTTAATAGAGAAAATACTGTAAGTAATTCAGCAGCTCTTGTTACTGGTCTTCTCCATTCTGCTTGAGTCAATCTAAGAATAGCAGAAATCATTATACCTGCGTGACTAATTCCTACCCAAAAAACAAAAGTTGTAATAAATAAACCCCAATATACAGGTCTACTTAAACCAGTAACCCCTAAACCCGTGTTAAACATATAAAGTATTACCGCAAATCCAGTTACAACGAAAAAACCTAAGAATAACATTGTAGGTATGTACCATTTAGGTGTTTTAAGGTTACCTGATAATAATTCTTGGTTAATTTGTTTTTGACTTAATTTTCTTCTTTGTTGCATTCTTATTAATCCTTAATCTGGTTTTCCAATTGCAATAACATGTGTTCTAACATATTTAACTACTTTAGTTAATAAAAGTGATTGGTGTGTTTCCCAAACTGATACAAGTGGGAATATTCTTGTTGAAAGAATGAATATTAGGGCACTTAGAGAAACTAATCCAATAAAAACTATAATATCTGCTACTGAAGGAGCCATGAATTGAGGAAAGTTTTCTTCAGGAACAAATTTTTTATGAATTACCTCGTTAGAGTATGTAGACCAAGAAATCACAAATATTCTTATTCTATCTAGAAGAACGCCAACTAAAACAAGGCATGCTACTACTGCTAATGCAGGAATACTCTTTCTTACAGGATTCCAGACTAATATCCACCAAGGGACAAAGAATTCTAAGAAAAATGCTCCAAGGAAAACAGGTAAATAAGGACCTATAATTAATAAATTAATGACCATCTGATCACTTGCAGATCTTCCATACCAAAAAACAATGAATGCTGAGTAAAAGAAATAAAACCAAAGTACAGTTGTAGCTAGTTGTAATTTTGATAGAGCCCAAAATTGAGGAACTTTAATATAATTTTCCATTCCCCAGTATTTTCTGGCAAAAAACATAGCAAGAATACAAATCGCAATTCCTGATTGTAGAGAAGTCATCGCATGATACATAGGGAAAATTGCATCTTTCCATCCCGCTACTAAACTTAATGCGAAATCTATACTAAATAGAAAATTAACAAACATTAACATTAAGAAATAAAATGTCCCCATCATTCCAATACGCATCTTTAACGATTTCCATTGACCATCAGTACCTATAAAACCTCGAGATAATGATTTTCCCATTTTTTTTCTCCATCCAGTTCCATGATCTCTCATTGCTGCTAAATCCGGGATACTTGAGGAATATAATAATCCTAATCCACATAAAGTTAATCCGAAAATTGATAGTGCAAACCAAACATGAGGCGAATAATTTGTTGCCTCGAACCATATTGATCTTCTTCTAGTTTCATCAACAATTAGAGGAGGCAGTGCGAATATTAGTGGTATAGATGCTAAAGCTGTCACTATCCCTACTACTGAAAATAAACTAGCTATTCTAGTTATTGGTCTAACCCAATCTGCTTTAGCAATTGTAGGGGCAATAGCTACCATTGGAGCAGCAGCAGCAGTAGTAAGTAGAAAAGAAATTGTTGCTGCGTAGTAACCCCAAGCGGATTTATCTTCAAAACCGTTAAGAATTTTTAATACTATTCCAACAATCCCCAATATACTTAAAATAGACAAAATCATAATGATCAATTTAATTTTTTTCGGAGCTATTGTAGTGGTGCCTATTAACTCTGATGTTGCCTTTGAATATTTAGCTATGTTTGTCTGTGTTGCCATTTTTAGTGATGTGTTCCTTCTTCATGATGCTCACTTTCTTCCTTATCATGATCTATTTTAGCTAAATAAAATATATTCGGAGAAGTTTGAAGATTATCAAGTAATGTATAAGATCTTTTATCGTTTTTCATTTGAGTAACCCTGCTGTTTTCATCTTTCTGATTTCCAAAAACAAGTGCATCTGTTGGGCATGCATCTACACATGCAGGAGAAATATCTCCATCTTTTAATTCTTCATCATTTTTCTTTGCATTTCTCGTAGTTCTTCTAATTCTCTGAATACACATAGTGCATTTTTCCATTATTCCCCTAGATCTTACAGTAACATCGGGGTTTAAATGGTTTTTTAAACTTTCTGGCCATTCAGGTTCCCAGTAATTAAAAAATCTTACTAGATAAGGACATCCATTAGCACAATATCTAGTACCAACACATCTGTTATAGACTTGAACATTTAAGCCTTCAGTTGTGTGATAAGTGGCATAAACAGGGCATACAGGTTCGCAAGGAGCATTATCACAATGTTGACATAGAATGGGTATGAATTTTGCTTTTACATCAGGAAATTCTCCTTCCCAATACCTTTCTACTCTTATCCATTCAATAGCTCTGGCATTTTTAAAGTTTTTTTCTGTGTTTATTGGGATGTTGTTTTCCGATTGGCAAGCTAAAACACAAGCTTGACAACCTGTACATTTATCTATGTCAACAGCCATTCCCCATTTAAATTTACTTTCTTTATTTTCTGTAACCATTTTTCCCTTATTTTATATTTTTATCTTTAAATGTTTCTTCCATGTGTTCTTCATGTGCTTCGTGAAGAGCATCATCTGCAGTTTGGTTTGGCCCTACAGTCAATATAGGAACACCAGGTTCTACTGCTACTGCTCCTCCTGGAAGTGTGCCTTCAAATTTTGCAATAGTTTTTGAATCTTGTGTTTTTTTGATTTTAACTGTGTTTTCTGCCCAAGAAAAAGTTTGAGAATGGTCTAATTTAGTATGACATAGTTTTAATACATTAACTCCTTTTCCAGCAGCATATCTTCCAGAGAACTTATGACCTAATCCTATAGGAACACCAATTACTTTAGGGTGAACTGCAGGATGAGGGAAAACAGGAAGTTTAATTTTCCCTGTTGATGATATTAATTCTATAATATCTCCTTGTTCTAAATTAAGTTTTTCTGCTGTTTTAGGATTTATTTCTGCCCAAGTATCCCAAGCTATAGTAGTTATCGGATCTGGGATTCCCTGAGCCCAAGGGCTAGCCGCTGTTATTCCATCTAAAATAGTATTTGATAAAAATGGAACTAAATAAAATTCTTTATTACTTAAATCATTAAATACATTATTGTTAGACACCTTAATACTATTAAGCTTTTGGTTAGATACATAATCATAATTATTTATTTTAGTATTAATATTCCACCATCCTCCTCTTGAAAGAACACCTTCTAAGAATTGTTTTTCATTGGATGCTATAACTGACCCTTGTCTATTTGAAGTAGTGGTTGAATAAAGTTTTGAAGTGAATTTTTCTATTAATTCTTTGTAATTTTTTATGCCTAACATTGGATCTGATAAAGAAATTAATACATCGTAAAAACTCTTTGAATCATAAATTGGTTTGGATTCTTTTCCTTTTGTAGGCGAATTCACTACAGGTTGTTGAAATAACAATGTTTGATATCCCATTAGTGGTTCTGGTATATCTACTCCCCAATCTTCTAGAGAATTATGTTCTGGAAGAATTAAGTCGGATGCTTCAGCAGTATCATCAAGAATTGATGAAAAACATACTTTTA
>Ga0310344_10001659_pt1 | contig 16898 bp, 16 predicted proteins | sample HC15DNA20200_MG_FD_203801 | JGI IMG/M metagenome (GOLD analysis project Ga0310344, IMG submission 203801) | Marine microbial communities from station ALOHA, North Pacific Subtropical Gyre - HC15-DNA-20-200_MG | ecosystem: Environmental > Aquatic > Marine > Oceanic | place: Pacific Ocean: North... | reverse complement strand
TATGGCTATCCTCGAGCTCCTCCTTCTATGGTGTCCAAGGCAAGCCGTCCATCGCGACGTACGTTGTACCGCCGCTCGAGCTGAACGCCACAAGGGCCGCCCGACTTCTGACCTGTATTGAACGCATCCACTTCTGCCTAGATCCATGCAGCTGCACACAGGCGCAGCCAGAGCATAGAGCCCGGCGTACATATGAAAACGCGCCGAACAGCAGTTAGGTTAACCACTTTGTAGGATGAATTTGATGAGATCCAGCATTTAACACATGGGTTATCAACAATTTTCGTCTATTTTCCCGTGACTCAGTTAACTTCTCTCACCACTGCAACGTTGTCACTAATGCGGGAGGAACACGATCCTTTTGTGCCGGGGGCCTATACTCTATTAGTAAGACCATCGAACCGGCGCCCTAGGATGCGGCCTTATGGCTGACATGCACCACTCGCTGACAATTACTGATGAGCGCGAAGCAGTGCGCCGTTGTGCAGAAGGTGACCAGCAATCAACTGGTCTCCTCTATGACGCATACGTCGCCCGGTTATACCGATACTGCCTAACGCGAGTCGGAAATGAGAGTGACGCTGAGGACCTTGCTGAAGAAATCTTCATCAAGGCTCTGGGGGCGATCAACCGGTTTGAGTGGCGGGATCTTGGCTCGAACGAACGAAGTCCGTTTGGAGCCTGGCTGTTTCGCATCGCTCACAACCAAGTTGCATCCCACCATCGGCGCGCTGCAGTGCGAGGTCCTTCGTTCGAAGTCCCTGAGTGGATTCCGGATGAGGACCGCGGACCAGCTGAGCTGGCGGAAATCCAGCTCACAATTGAGGAGGTCTTTGCGTTGGTGGAGGAGCTGCCAGACGCGCAGCGTGAGGTGATTCGCCTCCGCTTCGGCGCCGGGCTCAATGTTGCTGAAACCGCAGAAGCACTCGATAAGCGGCAGAGCAACGTCAAAGTCCTCCAGCACAAAGCAGTAAAACGACTACGGCAACTCCTGGCTGCCAAGATGGCAACCTCGAGCGAAGTGAACATAGACGGTGAACCGGCTAAAGCCGGGTCAGACAGGGGACAGGCAACGCGATGAGCGAAAACCCGTTCAGCAACGGTTCTTCGGACGAGCAACTCGACAGTGCTCAATCGGATCGTCTCGTTCTGAGCGAGATCGAGAACGAAGAGATCGAAGCTTCACGGCTCGCCGACGTCCTCGCCGCTACTGAAAACGGTAATATCCCTGATCTGGACCCCACCGAAGATCCAGCCCTCGCATCACTCCACACGACCACACAGGTTGTGCGCGCGTCACTTGAACTAGCGAGCACGCAAGAATCGTTCCAGCATTTCCACGAATCTTCAAGGCCAAGAATACTTTCGGCAACGCCGCAACCTCAACGACAGCCGGTGAATACAACCTCACGCATCTCACTACGCCAGCGATGGGAAAGTCTATTTACACCGTTAGCCGCGGCTGCTGGTGCTTCTGTCGCAACTTTCCTTGTGACTGTAACGGTAATTGGCGGTGGATCTTCAACGACACCTACCACCACGGTTCAAACAACAACGCCGAGCCTTCCACCACAGGTAGTGTCAGCGATCCCGTCAACAGAGCTACCTTCTCCACCAGTAGCTGCTGCGGCAGAACCAGAAGCAGTCGTGCCTCAGCCCGAGATACCGGTCACCTCAGCGACTGCTGACCAACGTGATCGAGTGAACTTGACCAGCCTCTCAATTGCTGAACAAGTGTCCCTATACATTAACTTACTTGAACGCCTTGATTCCCTCACCGGTGACGGGAGACCTGCAAGCGAAAGCCTTCTCAGGGAACTCGCAGAAACTGGCGCAACAGTACAGAGGGCGATTGACCATGACCCAGCAGTAAGTGGCGCTGATGCCTTTATCGCGATGCATGCAGCCTTCGCGGGCACCTTAGCGCTAGAACAGGCCACGGTCGCATCTGATTCTGACCAGCAAGTACTGCAAAATGCTCAGGTAACTGCACAGGTGGCCTATGTAACTGCGGCAAGTTTCCTCAGTAACAATCCACCATCTGCTAATGATGCCGCTCGAGCACTCGCGAACTCACGAAACGGGAACTAACGCCTGAACCGGTCAGCGATACACCGCTCATGAGCTGCTTCCTGAGGTAATCTCCTAAACAAACCAATCCGGCTGGCACATTCTCCGAAATATGTCCGAAACAGGGTGTTGGATACGATAGTGACATGCTCAACGGTGACAATCAGCAACACGTAATACAAGCCTGTCGTGATCACGACGTGAAATTTATCCGACTTTGGTTTACCGACATTCTCGGAATGTTGAAGTCGGTTGCGATCACGATCGAGGAACTTGAGCATGCACTTAACGACGGTGTCTCCTTCGACGGATCCGCGATCGAGGGTTTCGCTCGTCATGACGAAACCGACATGATCGCTGTTCCGGATCCGAGCACCTTTCAAATCCTACCTTGGAGACCACGCGAACAGGCTGTAGCACGAATGTTTTGCGACATTCATAGTACCGACGGCAAACCATTCGTCGGTGACCCACGACAAGTGTTGAAGCGAGTGCTCGCACGAGCAGCTAATGCAGGGTTCACTTTCTACATTTCACCCGAAATTGAATTTTTCTATTTCAAAGACTCAACAGGGACTGAGCTCCTCGATAGCGGGGGGTACTTTGACCTCACCCCGCTTGATGGCGGATCGGACTTAAGGCGAGAAACTGTCCTCGCTCTGGAACAGATGGGAATCGGTGTTGCACTGAGCCATCACGAAGCAGCACCTAGCCAGCACGAAATGGATTTGCGCTATACGGACGCCCTGACAATGGCCGACGCAGTGATGACCTATCGATTACTGGTCAAAGAAGTCGCTCTGCGTCACAACGTATACGCGACCTTCATGCCCAAGCCGTTGGCTGACGAGAACGGCTCCGGTATGCACCTGCAGCTATCACTATTTCGCGGTGAAGAAAATGCGTTCTATGACGATGATGACTCACTCAGCATCTCTACGGTCGCACAACAGTACATAGCCGGACTTCTTCAACACGCCCCCGAATTGATGTTGCTTACAAATCAGTGGGTTAACTCATACAAACGACTAGTCCCCGGAACAGAAGCACCCCTCTATGCGAGCTGGTCTCCTAAAAGTCATTCGGACCTTGTGCGAGTACCGGAGCACAAGCCTGGCATGGAAGTGTCAACAAGAATCGAGTACCGAGTCCCCGACGCGGCATGCAATCCATATCTTGCCTTTGCGGGAGTCCTAGCCGCAGGCCTGCATGGCATTGAAGAACAACTACCACTAAGCACTCCAGTGAACGCGGCAACTGATCAGCTCAGTGCTGAAGAAATTGAGACTCGCGGCCTCGTTGCGTTACCTGGATCATTAGGAGAGGCCATCGATCAATTCGAAGAATCAGCGCTCCTGCGCGACAATCTAGGGGACCAAGTCTTCGAAAGTATTGTTGCCAACAAAAAGATCGAATGGTCTGAATACCGTTCTCAGGTCACACCGTTTGAACTCGACCGTTACCTCCCTCTGCTCTAACGATTAATCCGAAATCAACTCGAATTTTTAGCGCATCAAGGCCAGATTCCGGTATATTCCGAACGTCGCTATGGCATAGGTCCAAGCATTTCCGAACTCATGTCGAGCGATAAGTAGAGATTCATGCACACTAGGGGGGTTTAGTGTCCGAAGAGCTCGAAGATCTGACTGATGAAATGAAGGCGGCTGTTGGCCAGGAAACTGGTCGTGTCACGTACGAAGTTACGACACAAGGCATCCGCACTTTCGCACGATCCGTCGGATACACCGATATGAAATATTACGATGAGAGTGTAGCTGAGTCAGCAGGGCTTCCTGGTCTACCATCTCCTCCAGGATTCTTGGGGATGCCGATTTTCAATCCAAATGCTGACTCCCGAGGGCGCCGGGCGCTATTCGAAAATCCATTCCAGCGAAACCTCAATGGCGGAACAGAAGTCGAGCCAATCGAACAGGTGTACGGCGGAGACGTTCTCGATGCAGTCTCTCGGATTACTTCGCTCGAACTAACTCAAAGTCGGCTGGGTAAAATGCTGATCCAAAACTCAGAAACTGTGTACACACGTGTGAGTGATAACAAGGTCGTCGCCAAAACACGTGGTACCGGACTGTCTTATTAACCAGCAGTACATCGAATAGCGAAGGAAATACAGATGGCAGATCAAATTTACTGGGATGACGTCAGCGAAGGTGAAGAGTTCAGCTTAAACGAACCAATGAGTTCGCAACGGCTCGTGATATGGGCAGCAGCATCTGGTGACTTCTACCAGATTCACTACGATGACAAATTCGCGGAGAACAACCACCTTCCAGACATCATCGTCCATGGTGCCCTCAAAGGGATGCTCGTTGGCCGCCTGCTCGACGAATGGAAAGGTGAGCAAGGCGCAATCAAGAACTGGGGTGTTTCCTACCGAGGTATGGATCCAGCGCGTCAAGACTTAACAATCTGGGGTAAGGTCACGAAAAAATACGAAGAAGGTGACGAAGCGCTTATCGACCTCGACGTTGGAGTTGCGCAACCAGACGGTACACAGACCACACCTGGAACCGCTACGGTTGCCTTGCCGAAACGGTAACCGCTGACCCTAAGCGGAACGGAGACTTCTCAAGTCAGATCAAAAAGCCGGGTTAAATGACCCGGCTTTTCTGATCGACAATCACATCTGCCAAAGCAAACAAAACTATGTGAAAAGCGGAGCGATAGCGCGATCGGCTGCTGTATAGAACGGCGCCGCATAGACACCGACCCACACTACGCCCACTAACATTGCGCCGGTGGCAAGATAGCCAGTTGGGGACAGCCTCCACCGACTGGCATCTCCTTCAGGTTGATACATATACATCTGACGAATCACCTGCAGGTAGTAATAGAGCGAAACCGTGCTAGCAAGCAGAGCTGTCACGACTAACCACGTGTAACCTCCACTGACAACAGACTGAAACAATATGAACTTCGTGAGAAAGCCCGCAAGTAAGGGCATGCCAGCTAGTGAAAAGAGACCAGCAGTGATCACCAAAGCCAGATAGGGATTCGTTTGTGCTAGCCCCCGGAAGGCGACGATTTCCTCGCGACCGGTACGATTGTAAAATGCGATTACACCCATAAACACGGCCAAGTTCGTGATGATGTATCCACTGAGATGTAGAAGTAGAGCGGACCCAGTTTGATCCGAGATAGTAACGATCGCCATCAACATGAAACCAACTTGACCGATCGAGGAATAAGCGAGAAGACGCTTAATATTCGACTGCTGCAACGCTACGAGATTACCAATCACCATGGTGAGCACCGCAAGTACCGAAATCATCCACTGCCAGCTATCAATCGCCGGCAATAACGGCCCAGCAAACCAACGAAGTAGTAGTGCAAATGTTGCCGCCTTCGATGTGGCGGAAAGATAGGCGGTGATTGGGATCGGTGCACCTTCGTAAGCATCAGGTGTCCACATATGGAATGGAACCGCAGATGCCTTGAAACCAAGCCCCGCTATGATCAGTGCCAATCCCAGTAAGAGTGGAAGTTCGAGGGTGCTTGTACCATCACTCAGTGCAGCCGCAATCTCGGTATATTGAGTCGAACCGCCGACGCCATAAAGAAAACTCAGGCCATACAAAAGCATTGCAGAAGCCACTCCACCGAGCAGCACATATTTCAGTGAAGCTTCACCAGAACGCGTATCACTCTTCGCCAACGAAACCAGAATATAGAGTGAGAAGGACATTACCTCGATCGCGAGATACGCCGTTAGGAGATCTCGCGCACCGGCCATCAGCATCGCACCTACAGTGGAAAGCAGAAGTAGTGAATAGAACTCTCCGAGATGACTAACACGCCTCTCGATGTACTCGTGAGATCCAATGATCACAACTACCGTCACCGCGATAAACAAAACTCGGAAAAAGGTCGTAAAGTTATCAATCGTTACAAGACGCGCAAAATCCTTATTTTCGTCGATCCACAAAAGACTCAATAGCAGAGCTACAACCAATCCCAAGATCGAAATTGCCGGAATAGCTGATTGGCCAATCTTGAGTTCGCGGCGAAATGCGTCAGCAAACAAAACAAGTGCAGCTGTGATCACCAGAGCTATCTCCGGACCCAGCAACTCATACTGCAAATTAAGATCGTTACCGAGTAAATCAGTCATCACGATAGAATCCTCGAGCACTGTGACCCTTTTGTCGACAACCATTCACCTGCCATTAGAGGGTTACACCCGGAATAGTGGCTGCGATCGTGGTTGAAATACGGTCTACCCAGGGAGACGGCCACAAGCCCAGCAACAGGATCGCTGCAACCAGAACAGTCGCCCCCGCACGTTCAGCGTAAGTAATCTCCTTCAAACCGCTCCATCTCTCATTGAACTCACCGAAAAACGCTTGCGCGAACATTCGCAATAGATACGTAGCCGTGATCGCTGCCGTAAGCACGGCAAGGCCACCCACAATCGGGTATGAACGGAAGGCACCAATGAAAATATGAACTTCGGCGATAAACCCAGATAATCCAGGAAGCCCAAGTGATGCGAGGCTGGCAATCACAAAAAAGATCGTCCAGATCGGCATCTGCTTTGCCATTCCGGAGAAGTTCGGAATATCACGGTTATGCGCCTGATCATAAACTGCACCGATCAAGAGGAAGAAAAGTGCTGTCATAATTCCATGGGCAAACATCTGCAGTACCGCGCCGGTCCAGCCAATGACATTCATCGTTCCTAGACCGAGAATCACATACCCCATATGGGACACCGAAGAAAAACCAGTCATCAGTTTAAGATCATCTTGTCGCAGTGCCGATATAGCCCCATAGAGCGCTGCAGTGATCCCCAACACCACAAGCGCCGGTGCCCAGAATTCACCACCTTCTGGCATCATCTGGAATCCAAGCCGGATAATGCCAAAGGCACCAAGCTTCATCAGTACACCCGCGTGCAACATCGAAACAGCCGTCGGGGCCGCAGCATGGCCATCCGGCGACCACGAGTGAAAGGGGAACATCGCAGCTAGTATTCCGCAGCCAATGGCAATCAACGGGAAATAGAGTTTCTGGAAGTCCTCGTCAAAGCCCACTTCGTAAAGGTCGACCAAATCAAAGGTTCCCAGACCAGCCTCGGTGTAAATGGCAAAGATGGCTGTGAAAATCAAGATTGAGCCCGCAAGGAGCATCATCATCAGTTTCATAGCGCCATATTCCTTGCGAGTTGACCCCCACACTCCAATCAGCAAGTACATCGGCAACAATGCGAGTTCGTAGAAGAGAAACCAGACAAACATATCGAGCATCACGAAGGTTCCAAAGACCCCTGCTGTCAAAATGTAAAGCAGGATGAAAAAGTCCTTCAGCCGATCTTGGATCTTCCAAGAGACCCAGGTCCCGGGCAGGATTACAATTCCAGTCAGCAGCACCATCGCCGCTGCTATCCCATCAACTCCCACCTTCAACTGGATACCTTCGTCACCCAACAGGCCAACATCACTCATGTAGTTCCAAGCTTTTACACCTTGGAACTGCTCACCGCCAAAGTCATAACTAAGGAAGACATAAACCGAAACAGCAAACATCGCGAGGCTCGCTACTGCCGTGAGCGCGATTATCAGTGAGCGCTCACGCGAGGGAATGAGCATCAGCAATAGTGACACTCCAAGTGGGATCAGGAAGACCGCGAGAACAGCGAAGCTATCGTTTTCCGTCATATTCGCACCCCGCTAGGTCGTACCGATGGCAACGACGGCCAACGCTGCGACGCCAAGCGCCATTCCAAGGACGTAATGGGGAATTCGACCAGTTTGAAGAAATTTGAAACGGTAACCTAGGAAGCCGACGAATTGCGTGCTGCCATCTACACCTGTTTCGTTCACCACCCGCTTATCGAACCAAGCAACAACCGCTGCCGCACCAAGCACCACGTGATTAATCACTCCTTGGTAGAGCTCATCGAGGTAGTAACGTCGCACAAGTAGTTGATGCAACTCCGGAGCCCAGCTCTGAGCGGCGATCGCCCGACGAGCATCACCCCACCAATACATTATGCCAATCGCCACACCGACAACGGCTGTCGCAGTAGCCACTGCAGCAAATGCGATATCCAGCTTGAAAACATGAGGTCCGTGATGCGGCAAATAAACCAGCTCGCCGATCCCTCCAACGAACCCGAGTGACTCACCTACACCCTGATAGGTGATAAATCCGACTACTAATGCAAGCACCGCGAGAATGACCAGTGGTCCAGTCATGATCGGGGGTGATTCGTGGGCGTGCTCGTAAGCCTGTTCGTTCTTCGGTTTACCGAAGAACGTCAACAAAACCAGTCTCGTCGTGTAGATCGCAGTCAGAGCTGCAGTCACAGCAAGGATCACATAAGCGGCAAACGGCCCGTAGTGCTGTAGATCATGGAGAATCTCATCCTTCGACCAGAATCCAGCGAATACTGGTATTCCCGCGAGGGCAAGACTGCCGATCGTGAAGGTCAATGCTGTGATCGGCATCTTCTTACGTAAACCACCAAGTTCGCCAACCTCTTGCTGTTCAGTGGCATGAATTACTGATCCGGAACCCAGGAAAAGCAGTGATTTGAAGAACGCATGTGTGAACAGATGGAACATAGCAGCAGTCAGCGCTCCAACACCAAGCGCGGCAAACATAAACCCGAGTTGAGAGACGGTCGAGAAAGCGAGTACTCGCTTAATGTCAGTAGCCACCAGACCCATAGTCGCTGCCATCAAAGCCGTAATTAGTCCGACGTATAGCACCACATCACGGGCAATCAGCACCTCGTCGTACACAGGCAGCATTCTTGCAACCAGGTAAACGCCGGCGACCACCATCGTTGCTGCATGAATAAGTGCACTGACAGGTGTCGGCCCTTCCATCGCATCAGGTAACCAAACGTGGAACGGGAACTGTGCAGATTTACCTGCGGCACCAGCAAACAGAAAGAGCATGGCGACAGTGAGGTATGTCTGTCCGAACACACCTTCCTCTGCAGCGTGAATTATCTCTTGAATGTCGAAGGTACCCGTAACACGCCAGAGCAAAATAATACCGATCAGCAATCCAACATCGCCGATACGAGTTGTAATAAAAGCTTTTTTAGCCGCTTCAGCTGCTGACTGGCGTTCCCAATAAAAACCAATCAATAAGTAAGAAGCTAAGCCAACGGCTTCCCAAGCAAGATATAGCTGCAACAAATTACCGGAGATGACGAGTAGCAACATCGCTGCAACGAAGAACGATAGTGCCGCAAAGTACCAGCCGTAGCGAGCTTCACCCTTCATGTAGCCGATTGAGTACACCAGCACCATCAACGAAACGAATGAGACGACGGGCAGCATCACCATTGTGACTGCATCAACATAGGTACTGAATTCGATGACGAAGAAGCCATCACCAATATCTATCCAGTCGAATGAGTAGGTGTTCGCTCCTGCAATCGGAGCAAATACTTCGTCGTGGAAAGCGCCCTGAAAATCAACGAGCACTAAACCAACGAGTAGAACCACCAACGCCATCCCTAGGACAGCAATAAAGTCGCCGTTACGAGGAATCAAACGCCCAAAAAAGCTGACGAGAATAAAGACAGCAAAGGGTATAGCCGGAAGAATCCAAACGTCTTCCATTCCCACTAGGTCTATACCCACTAGTAGGCCTGCCCTTCCGACTGTCCCGCCTGAAGTATGGCGTCTATTACGCCCGTCACCACTTCAGACTGTCCGCTGCATCAACGTAAGCGGTGCGGCGTTCCCTAAATAGGCGAAGCACAATGCCAAGCGCAAGGCCAACCTCGGCTGCAGCAACTGTGATCACAAACAATGCAAACACCAATCCGCTAAATGCTTCACCATCAAGATACGTCGCGAACGCTATGAAATTAATCGAAACCGCCGCGAGCATCAGCTCAATCGACATCAGAATTAAAATCGCACTGCGCCGTGCGAGCACCCCATAAAGTCCCATCGCAAATAACAGGCTTGAGAGAATGAGAAAGTTTTCGATCGGAATCATGAAGACGCCTCACTCGTTGTTTCGTCAGCATCGACATCTTCAATACGCGATGCACGGGCATTCACAATCGCTCCAGAAAGAGCTATATCAAGCAACACACCTACAATAATCACCGGAACGATGAAGTCTCGGAATAAACGCGCACCAAAATCACGGAATGGCACCACGGTCATCGTTTCGCTGCCCCACTCCGCGTCAATTACCGCGGCAAGAAACACTCCTGCGAGAAGAACCCCAACAATCGCAGCGAATGGCTTCTGTGATCCGTCAGTGACTACTGGATCGTCCTGAGCGTTCGTCATCATCAGACCGAAGATGAGCAGAATGACAACGCCACCGCCGTATACAAGAATCTGCACCAGAGCAATGAACTCTGTCGCGAGCAAAAGGTAAACCGCAGCGACACCAAGCAAGGTCGCTATCAGCGACAGTGCCGCGTGAACAATATTGTTGAGCAGTACGGTTCCTGACGCACCTGCCACAATCACTGTGAAGGCAAGCCAGAACACTAGCTCTGCCGCGGTAATCTGGTCACCAATTAATAGCGCTAGCAGCACGAATAGAATCGGCGTCATGACAAGGCCCACAGCCACACCACCGACGATAATCAGTCGGTCGAATTGCGCCGGGAGTGGAAGTCGATCAATCACGCGCACTTCCTCAAAATTCGATCTAGATAGAAATTCCCAATCACTCTGGGACCCATTCCTCAAGCTGTTTCGCTTTGCTCTGCACGAGTAATTGCGGTAAATCCATGACCAGATCTGCTCGGTCATAAACCGATGTTTCGTGCCCCTGCCAGGTATTATTCATTGCAATCGCTTCAAAGTTGCAAACCTCAACGCATATGTTGCAGCGCATACAACGGGCGTAGTCGATATAGAATTTATCGACTATCTTTCGACGCTTTGAATTTCCATCGTTCGTCGTATGATTTGGATTGTCCGTCATCGTCACAGTCATACATTCGACCGGGCAAGCTCTCTCGCATGCATGACAGCCCGTACAAAATGGTTCGTCGATATCTTTATCCCACAGCAATACTGGAAAAGCTCGATCACGTTCTGGCAAATCGCGATGACCTTCCGGATAAAGGCGTGTCACTGGCCGACGACTAAAAGTCGAAAGCGTCGTCGCCAAACTCTTCAGGATGCCTCTCACGATGCAGCCTCACCTTCCAATTGAGTAGCCGGTGCCGGGCGTGGTCGTGGGTGTCGGACAGCACGATCGACCGCCATGACCAAAACCAGAACACCAACAAGACCAGTCACGGTCAATACGATTTCCGGCCAGTCATATACCAACACCAGACCATTGATGAGTACTTGCGCAAACATCAATGGCAACAGGATTTTCCAAGTAAACGACATCAGTTGATCGATCCTCAGACGTGGCACGCTCGCTCGTACCCAAAAGACCATGAAGATAAAGAGGCCGGCCTTGCCCGTGACCAACAATGCCTGTGCCCAGCGAGGCCATGGATCATCCTGAAATAGTCCGGCAGGCCATGCCCAGCCTCCAAGAAATACAGCAGCGAAAATCAAACTCATGATGAGCAGCGCCGCGTATTCTGCCAGAAAAAACATCGACCATCGAATACCTGAATATTCGACGAATGGCCCCCCAACAACCTCGGATTCGCCGACGGGAATGTCAAACGGTGTCCGGTTCAATTCCGCAAGAGCTGCGATGAAAAACACAATCAAAACCAGAGGTTGCCAGACAAGATTTGGAATCTCGGCCTGGGCGGCGATAATTTCGTTCAGATTTAGTGAACCTCTCAGCGATTCACCCGTTGCCGAATCACTCGGAACTTCGACCACCATAGCTACTGCCAACAGTGAAAGCACGAGCGGAAGCTCGTAAGAGATTCCTTGGGCGGCCGCACGCATCCCACCGATCATTGCGTAGCGATTGTCAGAACCCCAGCCAGCCATAATCCAACCGACGATATTGATACCGGTGACGGCAACGAAATAAAGAAGACCAAGTTCCAAAATGCGGACCTGCCAGTCCAACACGAATGGAACGATTACAAACCCAAGAAAAACCGGAACGAAAACCAAGTATGGAGCAAGCTCAAAGGTCCAAGCATCAGCATTACGTGGTCGCAAATCTTCCTTGCCAACAAGTTTCAACGCATCAGCAACAGACTGGAGTAATCCAACCGGACCAGTACGTGTCGGACCGAGCCGCTGCTGAAAACGAGCCAAAATCTTACGTTCTCCATAAATCAGCCCCATGACGACAACCGTCATAAAGCCCACGATCAAGAGCACGCGGACCAAGCCGTCCACCCAGACGTTGACACCGTCGAATCCAAAAATTTCAGTACTCAACGATCAACCTCGGATAAAACGATGTCGATTGACCCCAAAACAATTATTGCATCAGCAACATACTGGCCCACGCACATCTGCTTCAGTGCTTGCAGATTCGATAGACAGGCACTACGCACCTTGAGTCTATGAGGCTTGTTCCCACCTTTACTGACCATATAGATGCCATATTCACCTCGTGGTGCCTCGGTCCGAATGTAAACTTCCCCTTCTGGTAGACGGAGCATCCGAGGCATCTTCTCGGGCATAATCGGACCATCTTCGAGCCTCTCGAGACATTGCTCAATCAGATCGATCGACTGGGAAATTTCCTGAAGACGTACTAAATAACGGTCGAACACATCTCCACCATCAGCAGTAATCGTCTCAAACTCTATCTGGTCATACTGCAAATAGGGCTCGGTCTTACGCAGGTCAAGTGGGACGCCAGAAGCGCGAATCGTCGGGCCGCTCATACCCATCTCGATCGCATCATCAGCTGTAATGACACCAACATTCTTCGTACGAGCAATGAAAATCTCATTCTGAGTGAGTAGACCGTCAAAATCCTTCACACCCTGCCGCGCTGATTCCAATACTTCACGCACTCGTTCAGGGAAATTAAGCGGCACTTCCCAGGCGAGTCCCCCTGCCCTGAAGTACGCGAACATCATTCGGTCGCCGCTTATCTCCTCAAACAAATCAATGATTCGTTCACGTTCTCTCCAGCCATAAATGAACGGAGTTCCAAAAACACCAACATCAACACCAAACGCCCCGAGGAACATGAAGTGACTGCTGATACGATTTAGCTCACAAAGAATCATTCGAATCCACTGCGCGCGCTCAGGAACCTCGATCTCGGCAAGGGCCTCAACTGCCATCACATAGGAGAGCTCGGCGTTATGCGCTGCCAGATATTCAGTACGGTCCATGTAGCCGATTCCTTGACGGAAATCGTTGTTCTCACAAAGCTTCTCGGCGCCACGGTGGAGATACCCAATATACGGGACTAGATCCTTCACCACCTCGCCATCAATCTCCAGAACCATCCGAAAAACACCGTGAGTAGAAGGATGCTGCGGTCCAACATTCAGTAGGAGATCTTGGGTTTCAAATTCCGTAGCAGAGGTATCGACGACCATCTCTAGCCCTCACCTTCCGCGTCTCGATCATGCCCAAGTATTTCACCTTGAAGCACATCGATCTCAGCAAACGGATGTGATTTCAACAATGGGTATGTGTCTGACATATCAATGTCTTCAGGCATCAATAATGGACGTGGATCGGGGTGACCAGAAAAACTGACACCAAACATTTCAGCCGTTTCTCGCTCGAGCCAGTTTGCGGCCTTCCAAACTGTCGTAGCAGTCTCGATAACCTTATTTTCATTAGGAAGGGTAGTCTTCACTGTGAGGTTGATATTTTTCGGAACTGAATAGAGCTGGTAAACCACATCAATCCCATCAGACTCGTTGTCAACGGCCGTAAGACAGCGCAGGTAATTGAACTGCAAATCGGCATCTTGCTTCAGCATGCGAAGCCCACGAATTATATCGGCACGCGGTATATGAATAATCAAGTCGAGAGCACTGCGTTCGGGACGCACATCGACCGCTCTTAGAGTTCGGTTGACAGTGTCCCAGATAGTGTCATCGAACGTATCGACAACCTCTACTTGAGCTTCTTCAGCTGTACCGGCCGCGTTGTCGTCGGTGCTCACGCCCCGCGACCTTCACTGGAGCGCTCCTCCATGATCATGTCTTGAAGGGCAAGAAACGAGTCAATGAGTGCCTCGGGCCGAGGTGGACATCCGGGCACATACACGTCTACCGGAACTACTTTGTCGACCCCCTGGAGCACTCGATCGTAACGAGTATAAGGACCTCCGTTGGTCGCACAGGCGCCCATTGAGATCACCCACTTCGGATTTGGCATCTGCTCGTACAGCAATTTCACGGCTGGTGCCATCTTCTTCGTTACCGTGCCAGCTACGATCATCACATCAGATTGGCGTGGTGACGGCCAGGGAACGATCCCGAAACGATCGAGGTCGTAGTGCGCCATGTACGTCCCAATCATCTCAATCGCACAACAAGCTAAACCAAAGGTCATAGGCCAAAGCGATGATTTTCGCGCTGCTGCCAGTACTAGATCTGCTGGTACCTGCATCACGCCCGGAAGAGCCTGACGGTAAAGAGCACTCCCAGGCTGCGGCGTAACCGGCAACAGGTGTGGTGCCTCGTTCGGATGTTCTTGGGGTACAGGAGGTGTGACCTCAGGTACCTGAGGTGGAGCTGGCACAAGCTCGGGAGCAGCCGTTTCGGTTGTAGTGCCCGTATTCGACATTAGCGCCACTGAAGTGCTCCCTTCTTCCAAGCATAAGCCAGACCAAGGCCGAGAATCGCCACGAAAGTCACCATCGTCCAGTAAGCAAGTGGACCCACACCCACGAACGTCAGTACCCAAGGAAAGATGAAAACTGCCTCAACATCGAAGATGATGAATAAAATCCCGTAGAGATAAAAGCGATTACCCACATTAGTAGAGGCGCGTCGGAGCGGGAGCATACCGCATTCATATGTGGTGCCTTTTTCGCGCTCCTCCGAGAAGGGTGCAAGAAGACGGGAACCGATCAAAGCAGAGATAACAAGAATGAAGCCAGCGATACTGGCAATCAGGACTGGAACATAATCTGAAAATAGCTGGTCGGTCGGCAGCACCCGTCGTCCGATCCTAGCCCAAGCAGCACTCGTTTTATTTGCCCTTTCAGGGCGGCTGCCGGGACGGTATCAATCGACCATAACAGTGTCAATGGAATAAGAGGGCATACCGCTATCATTATTCACGATAAATGTCGGACTTTAAGATGTTTCGCTCATTCATCCTCGGTATAGATCAACCGTGATCGACACTAGTAAATCAGCCTCATAGAAGCTTCTAGTAACAAATCAACTAAACGTGACCGCTAAGTTATTCGATTTCTGACAAGCTCTGGTTGAGCCCCAAAAGACGATATCGAGCGGCTTCAAGTCGATCACGTTCACGCTGGACAACGTCTGCCGGAGCTTTCACGATGAACTGTTCGTTCGCCAGCTTCCGCTCGATTACTTCCATCTCACCTTCAACTTGCTCGACCTGTTTGCCAATTCGGATCCGCTCAGTATCAGCATCGAATAACCCTGCCATTGGTAATGTGACTTGTCCAAGATCCAAAACAGAGCTCACAACTCCATCATTAGGAACTTCTTCAGAAGTAGCGACTATATGGAGTGGCTTCACTCTCGCTAGTTGCTGGATCGCCATACGGAGCTCATTAGCTGTCGGCGCCATCTCGTCAGCAACGATATATGCCTCAACCCAGCGACCAGCATCCACACGCTTCTCAGCTCGAATATTACGAATCGCACGAACGAATTCCTGAATCGCTCCGAAAGCAGTTTCAGACCGCTCATTAATCCGAAAAATGTCCGGCTCGGGATAACTTGCAACGATGAGTTGAGTAGCACCATTCGAGTCAGGTGATATGACTGCTAAGCGTTGCCATATTTCTTCAGTAACAAATGGCATAAACGGATGTAGCAATCTAAGCGTGCGATCTAACACATGCATTAGCACTGGAACTGGCGAGCGGTCGCCCGCACGAACGCGCACTTTTGCTATCTCGATATACCAGTCAGCAAACTCATCCCAGAAAAAGTCTCTTATCTGACGTAACGCTTCGGCGAGTTCGAAGCGACCAACGAGACGATCAACATTCTGGTTCAATAAGTTAAGCCGAGACAAGATCCAACGATCTTCAACTGGCATTAAGCTCTGATCGGTAGGCAATCCCAAATCATCATCTGGCTCGACCATCTCCAAGGTGAACCGAGACGCGTTCCAGAGTTTATTAGCAAAGTTTCGACCAGCCTCTAACCGTTCATTATTCAATCGCTGATCATTACCAGGAGATGTTCCCGAAAGCAGCGCAAACCGCAAAGCATCGGTACCGTACTGCTCGATCGACTCGAGCGGATCGACGCTTGTTCCCTTTGACTTCGACATTTTCGATCCGTCAGCAGCGCGCACAAGCCCATGCAAGTAAACATATTCAAAGGGGATGTCATCAGCGACGAGCCCCCGCTGTTTTAGATCTTTCATATTGTAAATAGACATCATGATCATCCGAGCAACCCAGAAGAAAATGATGTCGTAACCGGTCTCCATCACCTGTGTGGGATAGAACCTCTTGAGATCTTCATTTTGCTCATCGGGCCAGCCAAGTGTGGAATGTGGCCAGAGCCCCGAAGAGAACCATGTGTCGAGAGTGTCCTCATCCTGATGAATATTCGAACTAGAACATGATTCGCAGGTTTTAGCATCAGCAATCGCAACGGTGAGATGCTCACAATCTCTGCAGTACCAGACGGGAATGCGGTGCCCCCACCAAATTTGACGGCTAATGCACCAATCGCGGATATTCTCCATCCAGTGGAGGTACGTACGCTCGAATCGTTGAGGGACAAACTTGATACGGCCATCAGT
>Ga0310344_10001658_pt1 | contig 16901 bp, 18 predicted proteins | sample HC15DNA20200_MG_FD_203801 | JGI IMG/M metagenome (GOLD analysis project Ga0310344, IMG submission 203801) | Marine microbial communities from station ALOHA, North Pacific Subtropical Gyre - HC15-DNA-20-200_MG | ecosystem: Environmental > Aquatic > Marine > Oceanic | place: Pacific Ocean: North... | reverse complement strand
CCTTGGTTATCACGTATTGCAAACCGGTCTTGCTAGTGACCAATTCGCTCTCAGGATGCTTTTTCTTGAGGTCAGCCAATATCGCATCAATCTGCTTCTTTTCATTATTCATTCGCTCCTTGTCCCTGGGCAGTTTGTCTTTTTCTATTCCCTTGGCCAGAGCCGTAAATGCCGCCTGATCGGACCTGAACGCCTTGGCCGCTTCACCAACCCTAAGAATCTTAACCGCCTTAAGAATGTCACCTTTGGCAATGGCGTTCACCACCTCCTGACCACTGACCACTTGACCAAAAACAGTGTGTTTGCCATCAAGCCAAGGGGTCGCCTTGTGCGTAATAAAAAACTGGCTGCCATTGGTTCCAGGGCCCGCGTTGGCCATGGAAAGAATGCCGGGACCTTTGTGTTGTAGAGTGGGATCAATTTCATCGGCAAATTTGTAGCCAGGACCACCAGTTCCCGTTCCCAGTGGACAACCACCTTGAATCATGAAGTCTGGAATGACCCGATGAAAAACCAACCCGTCATAAAATCTCGTTCCCTCAGGCTTATTCGAGATTTTTGCCCCTTCCGCAAGGCCAATAAAGTTGGCGACGGTCATCGGTGTCTTTTCAAATTCCAATTGCAACACAATCATCCCTTTGGATGTATCCATCTGGGCATAAAGGCCGTCCTCGATATTTTCGATTTGTCCTGCTGTATCCGAGTCACGATCCTTTTCAGGAGTAGTACTTAAACTTTTCTGTCCGCAGCCAATTGAATAAAGGGTTAGCAAGGTGGAACATGCCAATACCGATAATGTTTTGAGATTGTTGCTTCGCACGGAAACCAATAGAAGCAAACTGGACATTTGTAGCGAGTTTTTTCTTTTGGCGTGACAATTCCCATCACCTCGGTTGACGCTGCCGTGAATGAGTAACACGCAACTAAGTGACGGGCTTTATGCCCAGATGGATACATCCAAAGGAAAAATCATTTTACAGCTCGAATACGAGAAGACACCGATAACAGTGGCAAATTTCGTGGGTCTGGCCGAGGGCACCAAGCCTTATTCCACCGATGGCGGAAAACCCACGGATCAGGATGGAAGACCTTATTATGACGGGCTCGTTTTTCATCGGGTCATTCCAGACTTCATGGTTCAGGGTGGCTGTCCCGACGGAATCGGTAGTGGTGGTCCCGGCTACAAGTTTGATGATGAGATTGATGATACGCTGCAGCATGATAGCCCCGGTATTCTTTCCATGGCCAACGCCGGACCCGGCACCAATGGCAGCCAGTTTTTCATCACTCACGTTGCCACTCCATGGCTTGATGGCAAGCACACGGTCTTCGGCCACGTGGTCGAGGACCAGGACATCGTTGACGCCATTGAGCAGGGTGATGAGATCAAGACCGTGAAAATTATCCGCCAGGGCGAAGCCGCCGCGGCGTTCAAATAAGTGCTGCCACCAGCACGATGAATGCCTCTGAATTAGCTGCCCTCACCGAGGCTTTAAAGAAACTTGGCTGCCCACAAGACAAGGCTGCGGACATGGCCGAGCAACTCGACAAACGAGCATGCCAACTGGCACGTGAAAAAGGACGCTCATACGAGGATGCGTTGGCCCACCTGTTGAACTTGATGAAGGAGGGATGGGCCGCCCAAGAGAAGTCATGATTCGTCCCTGGAAAAAGCTCAGCAGCACGATTCAGAGTGATCATCGGATTTTCAAGGTGCGCCATGATCGCGTCATCAATCCGCGTACCAACGCCGAGCACGAGATGGTGGTGCTGGAAAACCCCGAGTGGGTGAACATTTGCGCCATCACGCCAAAAAATGAACTGGTGATGGTTGAACAATACCGGCAAGGCTCGGAGACAGTGGAATTGGAAATCCCTGGAGGGTTGGTTGATGAGGGTGAGTCACCAATGGAATCCGGCCTGCGTGAACTGCGCGAGGAGACCGGCTACGAAGGTGAAAACGCTCGTGTCATCGGAGCTCTCTTAGCCAACCCAGCCATCATGAATAATCAGGTGCACACCGTCCTTGTGGAAAACTGCGCCAGGAAGCATGAGTTGAAGTGGGATGAGGGCGAGGATATCCTAGTTCGGCTTGTGCCGGTTGCCGACGTACCCGGGCTAATAGGAGCGGGGAAAATTCGCCACTCCATCATTGTGGCGGCATTGCAGCTGTTTGCTCTGGATCAGAGCGATTAAAATCACATTTCCCGAACGGCGTCCTTCTTTTCCTCTAATTCAGCCTGCAGCGTCTTGCGCTCGCTAATAAGCTCCTTTTTCAACTGCTCAATGGCCTCAAAATCCCCAGCTTGTTCCGCCTCGACGATTTTCCCCTCCAAAAACACCTCACGCTCGGCAATCTTCGCCTGGTACTTGTTATCCAGTTCGGACAACTCTGCGCGTTGCTCATCACTCAGCTTGATGTCAGGAGACTCCTGTTGGAGCTTCTCCATCGCAATCTCATAGGCGCTTTTCATTTTTCTCCCTTTCTTACCTTCAAGACGTACCGAGAAAATCCCCAAGCCCTCTTTAAGGTCGCCCTCAGGCATTTTCTTTGACAGGCAATTGTGCACTCTATTCACTTGGACGTGCAAGGAGCGAAATGACAACGAGCCTCAAACTGCTATCCACCGATTTTGATGGCACACTCCATTCAGACTACGAGCTGCCAGCCGTTCCGGAGGAGTTACAGGAACGCATCGGTATACTACAGGCGTCTGGCACCGCGTGGTGCATCAATACCGGTCGCGACCTCACCGGACTTATGGAAGGCCTCGCTCGCGTCCAACTGTCGGTGCAGCCGGACTACCTGGTGACGGTTGAGCGTGAGATTCATATTCACCAGGATCACGAATATGTGCCTCACCGCAAATGGAACGACCGATGCGCGGCCGTACAGGAGGAGTTGTTCGACCGCGTGCGATCACACCTGCCTGAACTGGTCGCCCAAATCAACGAGCAATTCGATGCAGAAATTTATGAGGATGCCTATTCCCCTTTCTGCCTGATAGCACGTGACAATGACCAATGCGATGCCATTCAGGCAAAAACAGAGGGATTTCTGGCCGACTGGGACGATCTTGATTTTGTACGCAACGACATATACGCACGACTTTCCCACACAGCATACAACAAGGGCAGTGCACTGGAAGAGGTAGCACGGCTTGCCGGTGTCGACCACACCCAAACCCTGGCCGCCGGCGATCATTTAAACGACCTTTCGATGCTCGATCCTTCACGCGCACGCTGGCTCATCACACAGCACAATGCCATCCAGCAAGTGAAAACACATGTTCAAAATCACGGTGGTTTTGTCAGTGAACACCCCTGCGGCAAGGGCCTCCTTCAAGGCATTGAGTGGGCGTTGACAGGGACGGCTTAATATCCGCCTGGCTAATGTACTTTGGCTTGCTCCTGATGCGCTCAGTTCTAGGCCCTGTAGCCCACAGGGTTGAAATTGGTGCAAATAATTTCTTTTTTGTGAATAAAATTTTGACAGGTAGGTCATTAGTGTTAGTTTTCGTTGCCCTTCGGGTGAAGGGGGCCTTCCCGCTCCAGTGTTCCGGCGTTTGGCGGGTGGCAACGTGTGATTGGACACATCAATGAGTGATAGTATTGCGGCCAATGCGGCCGCTGAAGATAACAAGAAAGTTTCGAAGGTCTCCGAAGCGGTCATCCGCATCGCTGGCAATTCGCAGGATGGCATCCAGTCCATTGGCGGATTCCTTGCGCGCTTGGCTGGACGCAGTGAGCAGGAAGTGATGACCTTCATGACGATTCCGTCCACTATCTCGGGGGGACCGTCGATTTTCCAGGTTCGCATCGGCTCAGGCGAGGTGCTCTCCTCTGGTGACGAGGCGGACGTGCTTCTAGCATTCTACCAGCATAGTTACGAAAACCATATTGATTTTTTAAAGGAAGGCGGCATCGTCCTCTATGACTCCAGCCACGTAGAACCAGACCCAGAATTGGAGAAAAAGTACCGCCACGTCGGCTGCGCGGTTACGGAACTGACGGTGGAGGCCATCGGTGGCACTGCTCGTGACAAGGGAAAAAACATTTTCTCGCTGGGCCTCATCGCACGGATGTTTGACCTGGATGCCCCAAAGCTGGAGACCCTTATTATCGAGCGCTTCAAGGGCAAAGCGGCCAGCATCAGCACCACGGCGTTGACAGCGTTCCACGCGGGCTATGCGTATCCCATCGCGACCATTGCAGAACTCTACGAGTTTACCGAGCCGCAGGCACGTGACAAAGAGCAGGTGGTGACCAACGGCAATGAAGCGCTGGGCTACGGTATTTTGGCAGCAGGCGTCAGATTTGGGGCGGGATACCCCATTACTCCATGGTCAGATTTAATGGAACTTCTACGGCGGGAGTTGCCAAAGTATGGGGGCGTATTCGTACAGGCTGAAGATGAAATTGCGGCGGTATCAATGGCTATTGGATCCAGCTATTCCGGCCGAGTTGCTGTAACAGGTTCTAGCGGACCGGGACTATCCCTCAAGAGTGAGGCTATTGGGTGGGCAGTAATGGCTGAAATCCCGCTGGTCATGATTGACGTCCAGCGTGCGGGGCCGTCCACAGGCATGCCCACTAGTGTGGAACAGAGTGATTTAAACATCGCTTGCTTTGGTGCGCACGGAGATTCACCACGTGTGGTCATTGCACCAGCAAACGTGGAAGATTGTTTTCATACTGGAATCGAAGCAGTTAACTTGGCCAAGAAGTATAGCGTGCCGGTGATCATCCTCACTGATCAAGCTATTTCCACGCGCATTGAGGCATTCCCAATGCCCGACCTAAAGAATCTGGTGCAGGACATTTCACCTTCGTTTGAGACACTAGCCGAGTTTGAACCATACGACCTTGAAGCTAGGGACGGCATCACCAACCACCAACCACCTGGCACACGTATTGAGAGCGGCAAATATCCTGTCATCACAGGACTTGAGCACGATGAAATGGGGCACCCCACAAGCTCACCTGTCCTGCACTCTAAAATGCAGGCAAAGCGACGCCGCAAACTGCAAAAGCTCGCTAGCGAACTACCTCTCCCAGAGGTGTATGGCCCGAATGAAGGCAATGTACTCTTAGTCGGTTGGGGCAGCACTCAGGGCAGCATGCGCGAGTCGGTCAATCGCGCACGTAAGGAAGGCGATAGCATTAGTTGTATAACCATGCGTCATATCATGCCAATGCCCGATGGGCTGGAATCTATTTTCGAGGGCTTCCACCATGTATATGTGGTAGAAACTAATGACGAAGGTCTTAACGGCTACGGTCAACTATGCGGATTGATGCGCGCAAAATTCTGCGATCCAAAGATCGAAGGAATAAACAAGACGGACGGCCTTACGTGGAGGGTGCACGAAATTCTCAGGCGCGTTAAAGAAAAACTAGAAGCTTCCAAGGATTAAAAGTCATCAAATAAGTATGAGTACTGCAATAGCTGAGCCAGAGGAACGGAAACCGCTGACAAAAAAGGAGCTTGTGGCTGATCACCCCACATGGTGCCCCGGCTGTGGTGATTTCTCTGTTCTGGCCCTATATTTCAAGCTAATTCAAAATAGAGGGCTTCACCATGAAAAGGTGACCACGGTCGCCGGAATAGGTTGCAGCAGCAGATTCCCCTATTTTGTGCAAGCACATGGCGTACACTATATCCATGGTCGCGCGTTACCCTTTGCAACCGGTGTTAGCATGAGCCGACCTGACCTGCACTTGTTCGTCTTCGGTGGAGATGGCGATGCCTTCTCAATTGGCGGCAACCATTTCACACACACAGCTCGAAAAAATGTACACATGACATACGTGGTCATGGATAACAGCGTCTACGGTCTGACAAAAAAGCAAACTTCACCCACTTCACCCATTGGTTTTAAGAGTAAGACCGATATGTGGGGAGCAATGGATCAGCCCGTCAACCCCCTAAAGCAGGCCATCAGCGCAGGCGCTACTTTTGTAGCCCGCACGACTCATACCAACCCCAAGCATCTTTTGGCCATGATGGAAGCGGCCATGGATCACAATGGCTTTGGTTTTATCGAGTGCTTAAGTGAATGCGTAGAGTTTTATGATGGTGCTTTTGACGCAAGCAATCCCCGTAAGGGTGGTGAATTCAAGGAAGTGCCTGCAGATCATGACGTAACCGACGAGCAAGCCGCCTATGCGCTCGCTGGAGAACCTTTCCCTGGCTATTTCGGTATTTTCCGGCAAGTCAGCCAGCCTTCCAAGAACGACAAAGAAAATGAGCTCAACGTCAGGATGCAGACTAAAGTCGAAGGGCTTAAGGATTGGGAAATCCTTCAGCAAAATTTCGACAAAATGAAGTAGCCGACAGAGCTTTGATGCCTGGTTTTTTGGCCGTTGACGGCACACATGCCGGATGAAATGCTCATCCCGTGAAAGCCCCATTCTCTCTTCTGGCTCGTTTTCTTTTAAGCACATTCATCCTGACAAACTCACTGTATGCCGCCAATCCGTCGGCAACCGATGTGCGCAGCGCGCTTGACGCTAACCGTGGTCTCCTTGTGGTGTTGGGCAATGACGCCTGGCAATTGACCAGTGAATTGGCAAAGGCGACGGAATTGACGCTGTTTGTGCAGGCACCGGATGTGACCGCTGTGACACAGATGCGCAAAATGGCTGATGCCGCCGGCTGGCTGGGGTCGCGCGTTTATGTGGAACGTGGCGGGAAGCACATTCATTTGGCGCGACATATGGCAGATGGTGTGATCGTTGGAACCGGAGCGGATGCGGGCGACGTGACACGTGTAGCGCGACCGGGAGCTGCACTTTATATTGAAGGAAAACTTTCCCGGGCGAAGGCGGTCACAGGACTAGGCGACTGGACGCATCCTTATCACGGACCGGATAACAATCCGCAGTCGACTGACTCCATCGCCAGAGGGCCATACCTTACACGGTTTCTAGCCACGCCGTATTACGGACCGATGCCGGAGGTGACGGTCACTGCAGGCGGACGCATCTTCAAGGCGTTTGGGCATGTTTCCTACAAGGAGCGTGCGTGGCCTCTGCTCAACAAGCTCATCTGCCTCAACGCATTCAACGGCACACTGCTTTGGGAGCGCAAACTGACACCGGGCTATCTGGTTCACCGCAACGCGATGGTGGCAACTGAGGACGCGCTGTACCTGTCGGACAACGACTCATGTAAGATCATAGATGCGGCCACAGGCGAGGTGCGCGATGAAATCCTCATCACGCCACAGCAGGGTGGGCCGGCCTGGAAATGGATGGCGCAAAGCGATGGCGTGCTCTACGCGCTGGTTGGCAAAAAGGATCCGCTCGATGAGACGCTCAAGGGCACGCGGTCGCAATCGGGCTGGCCGTGGAGTGGCATGGGCAAGGGGTACGCGAAGTTCGGCGAGGATTACGAGTGGGGCTTTGGACGCACTCTATTGGCAATTGACCTGAAAACAAAAAAGGTGCTGTGGACGCGTCCTGAGCCGGAGGATATCGACAGCCGCGCAATGTGCCTGCGTGGAGGAAAGATATTTGTTTACGCGCACAGGAAATATCTATTAGCGGTAAACACGGTGACCGGCGACACGTACTGGAAATCGAGCGACCGCAAGCTGCTCGACGCTATCGGACCGCACAATAAGGCACAGAACCCGATCCAAGGATATTCTAGCTCATCGTACGCCAAGGCAGGTGGTGGCATGTTACTTTTTGCCGGCCCACAACGGCCTAGATTGACGGCGGTAAACGCTGAGACAGGCAAGCTGATGTGGACCCACCCGGAGGGCAACTTTCAACTCATCCTACGAGCGGAGGGCATCTATGCTATGGGCCGCGCCAAGCGCAACGACGGAGCGGTTTTGGACACAAGCGTCATTCTTGATTACAAAACGGGTAAGGTTCTGGCCAAGCTCGACTGCTCACGCGGCAACTGCACCCGCGCAACAGGCACGGCCGACGCCATATTCGCGCGCGGCTATCGCCACGGCGGCACCATGCGGTTGGCACTGGAGGGCAAACGCGTCACCCGCCTTCCCGCCATGCGGCCAGGCTGCCAGGACGGTGTCATCGCCGCCAATGGGCAGCTATACTGGGGCCCGTGGATGTGTGACTGCAACCATTCGCTGGTGGGCATCATCAGTCTTGGACCCGCCGGCGATTTTGATTTTGAACAAAAAGCAAAGGAAAGTGAAAGACTGGAAGTCGACGCAAAAGCCATGCGGGCCCTCGCTGCATCGGACGCTAAACGCCGCATTGGCACTTACGCCGGCGACTGGCCGACCTACCGGCAAAACAACCAGCGAACGGCTACAACAATCGTAGCCGTACCCAAGGCCGTGAAGGTGAAGTGGAGCTACAAACCCGTCCAGGTCAACACTCCTACAGCGCCAGTGAACGCAGTAAACACAACTTACTTTGCCGGCTCACATGGCATCGTGCACGCGCTGGATACCGCCACTGGTCGGCTCAAGTGGACTGCATACACAGGCGGCGACATCAAGTATCCGCCCACGCTAACAGGCACCCGCCTATATGTCGGCTCTGCCGATGGTTGGGTATATTGCCTAAACGCCTACACCGGACAACGGCTTTGGCGTTTTCGCGCCGCGCCACAGGAAACAAAGATTCCGGTTTACGGCCGGCTTTCCTCACGCTGGCCTGTGACCAGCGGTGTGCTGGTGGAGAATGGCATCGCCTATGCTGCTGCCGGTATAGCTAGCCACGACGGCACGCACATCTACGCGCTCGACGCGAAGACCGGAAAATTGAAATGGCAGAACAACACCTCTGGCAACCTGATGGGCGAGGGGCTGGTCGCAGGTGTAAGTGTGCAGGGTCATCTGCTTTACGATGGCAAGGCACTCTACATGGCCGGCGGCAATGTCGTCTCGCCTGCGAAGTACGATCTGACCAACGGCAAGTGCCTCAATGAATTGACCAATGAATGGCAAAAATCCCCCCGCGGCAGTGAACTATTCCTAGCCGCCGGCGAGGTGCGTGTGGTCGACCGCATGATGTACGCACCCCGCGCCTATATCCCCTCACGCTACCACGCAAAGTACCTTGTTCAATCGGGGGGAGGTAATACGCTTTTTCAAGGCACCGAGAAGGCGCTGATTTGCGTCAGCCTTGAAGGGGATAAGCCAAAGACCAAGTGGCAGGACCTACGTTTCGCTCGCACCGACGCGGTCGTCAGCACCGCCAACGCGCTATTGGTGGCTGGCAACTCTAAGAATAAACCTATTCTAACTGCCCTTGAGCCAGACACGGGAAAACCGCTATGGGAGCAAAAACTGCCCGATAATATTGCCCAATGGGGCGTTGCCGTGGACCGAACAGGTCAAATTCAGGTCACCTTGGCCAACGGAATGCTGATTTGTCTGGGGCCAAAATAGTCCAAATACACCAATCATTTGCGGTAATACTACGAGCATTGCCTCTCTTTCCGTATCTTTTGAGACTAGGATTTAGAATTATTCTAAATCTTGACTTTACCGTGTGTTTTCAGGAGTTTCTCTGTTCATGCAGGACATAAAGGCACGCACTGTTTTTGTCCCTTCACATCGCAAGCGAAGTGAATTGGATAACCGTATTGTTGAGGCTGGTCTGCGCCCAACGTTGCAACGCAGGATAGTTTTAGGCGCATTACTCGAAAAAACCGATCATCCAACGGCAGACGAAATCTTCCTACGCGCCAAGCGAACCAAGCCGAATATCTCCATGGCCACGGTATATAACTGCCTCACCGCATTACATAAATCTGACTTGGTAAAACAGGTAAATATGGATCGATCAGCTACTCGTTATTGCCCAAACATGCATGAACATGCCCATTTCCAATGTGAAGAATGCGGCGAGGTTACCGATTTTGACGGAACGGCCAATCCGGAATCAACCGACATCACGGTGCCACCCGGATACAAGGTGCGCCACGTAGAAATGTCCATTCGAGGATTGTGCGCTGTCTGCACGGAAAATAGTAGCTAACAGAGATGAGTACCGATACAGAGACCATTGATCGATTTGTTGAGCAGGAGTACAAGTGGGGGTTCTACACTGATGTAGAAACCGACACTTTACCGCCCGGTTTAGACGAGGATGTGGTGCGCCATATCTCAAACAAAAAAAATGAGCCAGACTGGTTGCTCGACTGGAGACTCAAGGCCTTTCGCCATTGGCAGAAGATGAAGGAACCCAAGTGGCCACATGTGAAGTATGAGCCCACCGACTACCAAGCCATTAGTTACTACTCAGCGCCAGGCGCCAAGGATAAAGACCGACCCAAAAGTTTGGACGAGGTCGACCCAAAATTACTGGAAACCTACGACAAGCTGGGAGTGCCCCTGCATGAACGCGAACGACTGGCCGGCGTCGCAGTGGACGCAGTGTTTGACAGTGTCTCCGTTGGCACCACGCACCAAGAGGAACTAGCCAAGCACGGTGTCATTTTCTGTTCCTTTTCCGAGGCTGTACAGGAACACCCCGAACTAGTAAAAAAATACATCGGCTCGGTAGTGCCGTACACGGACAACTTTTTTGCCACGCTCAATTCAGCTGTGTTCAGTGATGGTTCGTTTGTTTATATCCCAAAAGGAGTGCGTTGCCCGCTGGAGTTAAGCACTTACTTCCGCATCAACGCTGCTGAAACCGGTCAATTTGAGCGCACATTGATTGTCGCCGATGAAGGCAGCCATGTGAGCTATCTCGAAGGTTGCACCGCCCCAATGCGCGATGAAAATCAATTGCATGCTGCAGTGGTGGAATTGGTCGCGCTGGGTGATGCAGAGATTAAATACTCCACTGTACAAAACTGGTATCCTGGTGATGAGAATGGACGCGGCGGCATATATAATTTTGTCACCAAACGCGGCATCTGTAAGGGGACTCGATCAAAGATTTGCTGGACTCAGGTGGAGACCGGCTCGGCGATTACCTGGAAATATCCAAGTGTTATTCTGCGTGGGGACGATTCGGTAGGCGAATTCTACTCAGTAGCACTCGCTAACCTTGCGCAACAGGCCGACACAGGGACCAAGATGTTACACATTGGAAAAAACACACGCAGCACAATCATCAGCAAGGGGATTTCTGCTGGCAAAGGCCAAAACAGCTATCGTGGGCTCGTGGAAATGGGAAAAAAAGCCACAAATGGCCGCAACTACACGCAGTGTGATTCGCTACTGATCGGCAGTCGATGTGGCGCGCATACCTTTCCATACATTGAGGTGAAAAACCCATCGGCCCAAGTTGAGCATGAAGCTTCCACCTCAAAGATCGGCGAGGATCAGATTTTTTACTGCAATGCCCGAGGCATTGATACGCAGGACGCAGTGAACATGATCGTGAACGGCTTCTGCAAGGAAGTTTTCCGTGAACTACCGATGGAATTTGCCATGGAAGCTCAGGCTCTCATGGATGTAAGCCTTGAAGGCAGCGTGGGTTAGGACAATTAGATTATGCTGGAAATTAAGAATTTAAAATCAGGAATAGGAGGAGAGGAAATCCTAAAAGGAGTCAACCTGTCCATCCAACCCGGCGAAGTACATGCCATCATGGGACCAAACGGAAGCGGCAAGAGTACATTGGCGCATGTTCTTGCAGGACGCGAGAGCTATGAGATTACCGGCGGCACGGTGTCGTATAACGGCAAAGATCTGGTCGAGCTTGCTCCTGAAGAACGTGTGCGTGAGGGTTTCTTTCTCGCTTTCCAATACCCCGTGGAAATTCCCGGTGTAAATTCATCATATTTTTTACGGGCTGCCGTGAATGCAGTCCGTACTCACCACGGTAAAGAAGAACTTAATGCCGTCGATTTTCTAAAGCTAATGCGTGAAAAAATTCAGCTTTTGGATTTGGACGAATCACTTCTCAAACGATCGGTCAACGAAGGATTTTCCGGAGGTGAAAAGAAACGCGCTGAAATTCTCCAGATGGCTTTGCTCGAGCCAACCATGGCTGTGCTTGACGAAACTGATTCCGGATTGGATATCGATGCGCTTAAGGTTGTTGCCAACGGCGTAAACCGTTTAAAGCGCGAGGACAATGCGCAGCTCATCATCACCCACTACCAACGCCTGCTAGATTATATTGTGCCTGACTTTGTGCACGTCCTGCACGATGGCCGTATTGTAAAATCCGGCAAGAAAGATCTCGCACTTGAGCTTGAGGAAAAAGGTTACGACTGGATTACCAAAGAACTTCAACCTGCCTAATGGTTGCTCCTTCCAATAACAACATCGACCGACTCCTCGACGCATTAGATGCAAAGGGTGAAGGTCGGATGCGCTTTGCAGAGTTAGGTTTTCCTACCACTCGTGATGAGGATTGGCGTTTCACAAATATTGCGCCGATCGCCGAGCTTGAATTTTCGAGCCCTCAGGTAGATTGCGCCGCGACTCTCGAAGAATGTTTATTTAAGTCTCTCGAAGGGCCCTGCCTTGTATTTGTAAATGGCCACTTTTCCGACGGGCTTTCAAGCGTAGGCACATTGCCTGAGGGCATCGAGGTCAGCAATGTCGTTAATGCAGATAGCCCCGAGCCAAAGATGACTAATGACGCATTTGACGCACTGAATGCGGCAAGTTTTACTGACGGCGCATTTATTCGCATAGCGGACGAGGTTACTTTTGAAACACCCATTCGGATTTACTACCTAAGCACAGGAAGTAATGGCTCCACAGCAAATATTCGAAACCACATAATCGTTGGAACAAACAGCAAAGCGACAATACTTGAGAGCTGGACGGGTACTGATTCAGCCTATTTTAATAACGTTATCACTGAGCTAACTGCGGGGGACAACGCACAGGTCGAACATGTAAAGTTTCAGAACGAAAGTGTTGCCGCTTTTCATATAGCCGGACTTCACGCGACGATAGGTCGCGACAGTCATGCGGCACACCATTCCATCGCGCTCGGCGGGCGCATTGCTCGCAACAATATCCGAGCACATCTCGATGGCACGGGATTGGAAGCCGTTCTGAACGGACTTTATCTTCCCAAAGGCGAGCAACTCATCGACCATCACATGGTCGTAAATCATAACCAACCACATTGCGATAGCCACGAATATTTTAATGGGATTCTTGATGACTCCGCCCGAGCGGTTTTTCATGGACGTATTTACGTCAAAAAAGGTGCAGACAAGACGGATGCAAAACAGACGAACAAAAACCTCCTGCTTTCTGACAACGCAACAGTTGACACCAAGCCGCAGTTGGAAATTTATGCTGATGATGTCAAGTGCACCCATGGCGCAACAATTGGACAAATGAATCCGGAACAGATTTTTTATCTACGTGCTCGTGGTCTTTCTGAAGAGGAAGCGCGCCGTATGCTTATGCATGCATTTGCAGGCGAGATCATTGAACGGATTGCCTGTGATCCAGTCCGGGAAGAATTAGATCGGCTGATATGGAATCGGCTGGAGGATTGATGACAGCCTCAACAGAAAGTCAAATTGAGGAACTGGTCGAGAACTTCGACTTACTCGGCGACTGGGAGGCGCGCTTTGCCTATCTGATAGACCTTGGCAAGGCATTGCCTCCTATGTCTGAGGAAGACAAGTGTAAAGAAAATCAAGTGAATGGATGCCAGGCGCAAGTCTGGATGAGGCTTGAGCTGGATGAAGAAGGGAAAATCACAATCTTGGCCGATAGTGATGCATTTATAGTGAAAGGGCTTATCGCGGTGTTATTGATGATATACTCAGGCAAAACGGCCCAAGCCATCCAACAAACAGATGGCCTTTCTATTCTAGATAAACTACAGCTCCAAGCACATCTAAGCCCCACACGTAAGAACGGGCTTTTTTCAATGGTCAGTCGGGTGCGTGAGTTGGCCGATGCGGAGGCAGCAAAATTATGATGGGCAATGTGGAAACAGTGACTCTAACGCGCGACGTGGATGCATCTATTGTCCCCTCTGGCACACGGGTAACGCTGCAAAAAGGAGAAAGTGCCAACATCACTCAGTCACTTGGTGGCACATACACAGTTACATTAAATGGAAACATGTTTCGCGTCGATGGAGTGGATGCCGATGCGCTTGGCAAAGTGCCTGAGCAATCACCTGCAGAAAAGGCCGATAAGCCAGAGACCAGAGAAGACTTGGAGAAGCAGGTGTGGGATCAGATGAAGACCTGCTATGATCCCGAGATTCCAGTAAATGTTGTGGACCTTGGCCTTATTTATGACTGTCACCTGGAGGAATTGGAGCCGGGCAGTCACAAAGCAAAGGTAAAAATGACCCTCACAGCCCCTGGCTGCGGAATGGGCCCAGCAATCCAGGCTGATGTGGAAAACAAAATCCTCTGCGTTGAAACTGTGGACGAAGCTGACGTAGAACTGGTATGGGAGCCACTTTGGAGTCGAGATATGATGACCGAAGCCGCAAGACTGGAGCTGGGCATGATGTGATGGGCAAGACAACCATTACAATCGGCAATACGGGTGATATTGAGGAAGGCAAAGGCAGAGCCTTTGACGTCGGCGAGAAGCGGATTGCAGTCTTCAACATAGCCGGAGATTTCCAAGCCATTGATGATGCTTGCCCACATGCCGGCGCCTCACTGGCTGAAGGCTATATAGAGGATGGTAAAGTAGGTTGTCCGTGGCACTATGCGGAATTTGATTTACACTCCGGCAAACACCTCAATGCCCCCGCTTCCTGCGGTGTAGGAACCTACAAGGTAATTGTTGAGGATAAGAAGCTGTTCGTTGAGGTATCATAATGCCTGCGGCCGAACTGAATTTTTCATCCATTATCCCTGGTCCCATTCAGGAGGATTTTCCTATTTTAGCACAGGAGATTAACGATCATCCCCTTGTTTATTTCGACAATGCTGCCACCACCCAAAAACCACGTGCCGTAATTGAGGCTATCCAGAAATATTACGAGCACGACAATGCCAACGTACACCGCGGCATCCACGAACTAAGCAACCGCGCAACTACAGCCTATGAAGAAGCACGCGAACGCGTGGCGCGGTTCATTAATGCGCCAGGGCGGGAAGACATCATCTTCACCCGTGGCACCACTGAAAGCCTGAACCTTATCGCCGCCACATGGGGCACTGCAAATTTGCATAAAGGCGACACGATACTGCTCACCGAGATGGAGCATCACAGCAACCTGGTCCCATGGCAGCTTTTAGCCGAACGAACCGGTGCTCATCTGAAATACATACCAGTGAGTGGTGATGACGGTGCACTGGATTTATCAGGATTGGATACATTACTCGAGAAGGCCAAGATTCTCTCTATAACACATATTTCCAACGCACTCGGCACCATCAATCCTGTGGCAGACATCTGCGCCAAAGCCAGGGAGCAGGATGTGATCACAGTTGTGGACGCCGCACAAAGCGCGGGACATATGCCGTTGAGTATCCAAGAGATTGGCTGTGATTTCCTAGCATTTTCAGGACATAAGCTCTGTGGCCCAACTGGAATCGGCATACTTTTTGCCCGCCGTGCATTACAGGAATCAATGCCACCCTATCAGGCAGGAGGTGAAATGATTACCAAGGTGGAGTTTTTTGACACCGAGTACAATGTGCCTCCCCACAAATTTGAAGCGGGCACCCCAAATATCGAAGGTGCTGTTGGGCTACATGCAGCACTCGATTATCTTGACAATATTGGTCTAGAGAACATCCATGCACATGATACCCAGCTTGTGCAATATGCAAAGAAACGTCTAGGCGAGTTAAATGGCATCCGAATTTTTGGCCCAAAGGAAGAACGGGGTGGGTTGGTAAGCTTTGTGCTTGAGGAGGTGCATGCGCTTGATCTTGCAACGATGGCCAACCAACAGGGCGTTGCCATTCGTGTCGGCCACCACTGCACACAGCCGCTGCACGATAAACTAGGGGTGCCTGCCACCGCAAGAGCTAGTTTTTACCTCTATAATACACATTCAGAAGTGGATCGATTTATCGAAGTATTGCAAAAAACAACAAAACTATTAGGCTGAATCCATGACTATGAATACAAATGAAACCGTTGGCCCGGAATCGACGATGGGAGAGGTGCTCTCTATTTTCCCCGGTGCTCGACGAGCACTGTTTAAAAAATATCATATCGGCGGCTGTTCTGGCTGCGGATTTTCCATGGATGAGACACTTTCAGAGCTATGCGAACGCAATCAGCGTTTGGATATGGGTGAGGTTCTTGCCCACATACAGAAAAGTCATGAAGCTGATACAGAAATAATGATTGAGCCAGAAGTATTGAAGGAACTACGGGAAGCCAAATCGGATCTCAAACTCCTTGATGTCCGCACCAAGGAAGAATTTGAAGCAACACACATAGAAGGTTCCATTCACATGACTGCGCAGGTCGGCTCAGATACCAATTGCGTCAGTACTGCCCAGGACCTTTTGCATCAGGTAGTTGATAATTGGGATCCTAACGAATTGTTTGTGATTATTGACCATCAGGGCCAGCAAGCCCCCGACGTAGCAACTTATTTTCTAGGGCACGGCATGAAACAGGCGCGCTGTTTACGCGGCGGAATTGATGCCTGGTCCTTGGAAGTCGACGCCTCAGTTCCTCGGTATGAGTTCGCATAAAGCCATGGAATCGAACGCAAAAAACACAAATCCTGAAAGTTCATCTCACCCCGAACAGCAAGGGAAAAAACAGGCCAAAGCTGCAAACGGCGAGGGTCAAGAAACCCGCCCGTCACTACTGGATAGCTTAAGCATCGATAACAATAAGGGCAAAAAGCTACGCATCCTTAAAGACGAAGACTAAGGCAGGCAAGGCCGCTGCGCGAAGCACGCGGCTTGCCTAACCGAAATAAAAAAGGAAGGACAGATTAGTACCTGTCGCGCCGACCGCCGCCGCCGCCGCCGCGGCCACCGCCACCGCCACCGCGATAGCCACCGCCGCCACCGCCGCCACCGCGATCTT
>Ga0310344_10001657_pt1 | contig 16922 bp, 17 predicted proteins | sample HC15DNA20200_MG_FD_203801 | JGI IMG/M metagenome (GOLD analysis project Ga0310344, IMG submission 203801) | Marine microbial communities from station ALOHA, North Pacific Subtropical Gyre - HC15-DNA-20-200_MG | ecosystem: Environmental > Aquatic > Marine > Oceanic | place: Pacific Ocean: North... | reverse complement strand
ATGTAATGATGTTGCAATATGATCCATTATATTTTCAATGGCCATCATCCCTTGATTCCCACCAAATCCTCTAAAAGCTGTGTTAGAAGCTGTGTTCGTTTTACAAAGATAATTTTCTACATCTATGTTTTCTAGATAGTAGGCGTTATCAATGTGTAATAGTGCTCTATCATTTATTGCTCCCGATAAATCGGGTGAAATACCACATCTCGAAGCCAGCTTAAGTTTTAAACCAGAAATTACGCCCAATTCATCAAAACCTACCTCGTATTCAGAATAAAAGTCATGCCTTTTTCCTGTTATAATAATATCGTCATCACGATCCATCCTAAGTTTAACTGGATGTTTAGTTTTTTGCGCAAGTAAAGTACAAATTGCTGCAAATATAAAAGATTGTGTTTCTTTGCCTCCGAAGCCGCCGCCGATTCTTCTTGTCTCAACAGTAATAGTATTACTTTTTTGGTTAAGCATTTTTGCTATAATTTGTTGTGTCTCACTAGGATGCTGTGTTGATGAAAATACTTTAAAATCATTATCTTCTTGAGGTATAACAAAAGCACCTTGACCTTCTAAAGCAAAGTGCTCCTGACTTCCGGTCATAAAATTTCCTTTCAATTTATGAGCTGAATTTTTTATAGCTTTAAGAGCTTCGCCTTTTTTTATTGATTTTTCTTTTAAAACAAAAGATTTTTTATTAAGCGCTTCTTTAATTGTAGTAATAGGTTTAAGTGATTTATAACTAATCTTAGCTTTTAGAATTGCTTTCCTTGCAAGTTCTGTTGTTTTTGCAGCAACCGCAAACAATGGTTGTCCATAATATTCAACCTTTTTTGGAAATATAGGGTCTCCATCATATACTGGACCAACATCGTTTCTACCAATTATGTCATCCGAAGTAACTACAGCCAAAACGCCTTCGCTTTTTTCAACTTCACTAAGATCCATTTTTTTTATTATTGCATGAGCTTTTTTGCTCCATCCTATTGCGCCATACAAAGTGTCGTAAGGTTCGGGAATGTCGTCTGTATAATAAGCTTTTCCGCTTACATGTTTTATACCGCTTTCATGAGGTATTTTTTCATCAATATAGTCTTTTTTGTCTATTTTAAGCATATAATTTTATTAATTTTTTTTCCCTTATTTCAATAAAACATTTTTCTAGTAAATTTTTAGCAACTTCTAATCTGTAAAATTTACTAGCGCGCATATCGCTAATAGGTGCAAAATCTTTATCTATAGCTTGCTTAGCTTTATCTATAATTTCTTCTGTAAATAAAGAATTCATTAATATTTTTTCACAAGAAAAAGCTCTCTTGGGTATTTCGGCCATACCACCGTAGGCTATTCTAATTTTTTTAATTTTATTTCTAACTAATTCTAAATTGAAAGCAGCACAAACAGATGAAATATCATCGTCAAACCTTTTTGAAACTTTGTATGCTTTAAAAGTATTATTTTTCATTATGGGAATTCTAATAGATTGAATAAACTGTCCTTTTTTTAATTTAGTTTTACGATAGCTAATAAAAAAACTATCAAGAAACATAATTTTGGTTTTATTTAAATCTCTTAAAACTATTTGGGCGTTTAAAGATAACAATAGAGGTAAACAATCGCCTATTGGGGACGCTGTAGCAATATTGCCTGCTATCGTTGCAACATTTCTTATTTGGGGCGATCCATATCTTTTAAGAATTTTCGTGAAATCTGGATAATATTCACTTATATAGTATTCTAGATCAATTAAAGGTGTCGCGGATCCTATTTCTATATATTTTTTTTTATTTTTTATATAATTAAGTTCCTCAATTGAATTCATATAAACTATAGAATTTATATCTGTTCTGCCTTTTGTAACATTTAAAGATAGATCAGTTCCTCCACTCAAAAAATTAATGTTTCTATCTTTTTTTATGATTTTTTTTAATTCTTGAATATATCTAGGCGCAAAATACTTCTTATCTTTTTTATAAAAATATATACTCCTATTATTTATCTGTTTTAACAAATCAATTGTATTTTTTTGGTTTTTATTAAAATGATCAATTTTATTTTTATTTTTTAAACTTTTAGCAGCTTTAATTATGGGTTGATAGCCAGTACATCTGCAAAGATTGCCTGAGATAGAATCCTTTATTTCTTCGTCTTTAAACTTAGAGAAATTTTTAAACAACGAAAATAAAGACATTACAAATCCTGGTGTACAAAATCCACATTGAGATCCGTGATAATTTACCATTGCTGTTTGTACGGGATGTAATAAACCACTATCGGAAACTAAATCTTCAACGGTTATAAGTTGTTTGCCTTGCAAAGTAGGTAAAAATGTAATGCATGAGTTGATAGCTTTATAATTTATTTTATTATTTTTTAATTCCCCAATTACTACAGTGCATGCTCCGCATCCACCTTCAGCACATCCTTCTTTTGTTCCAATTTTTTTTAATTTTGTTCTTATATAATTTAACAACGTGTCATTTGGATCAAATTTTTTAAGATCAACAATTTTATCTTTATGAACAAAACTGATAATTTTGGAAGCCATTTAACTTCCTCGATAAGTAGAGTAACTCCAAGGAGAAACTAATAAAGGTACGTGATATTTTTCCTGATCATTTGAGATGCCAAATTTAACTGATACTTCATTTAAAAAATTTGGATTTTGTAATTTAACTTTATTTTTAAAATAATCTCCAACATGAAAGATTAATTCATAATCTCCAACTTTAATTTGATCAACCAATGCATCTTCTGATCGTCCATCTTTGTTTAAAACAACAGATTTAATTTTTTCTTTTTTGCTGCCTATAAAATACACATCAACTTTCATGCCTTTTGCGGGCTTTCCAGAATAAGTATCCAAAGCATGTGTTGTTAATTTTGTCATAAAATATTATGAGTATAATATACATATTAATTAAATAAATGATCAATAAAATAAACAACCTCTCTAAAAACAGCTTTGTTGAAGTTTTTGGTAATGTTTTTGAAAATGCTGTCTGGATTGCTGAAAATTTATACCTCCAGAAGCCTTTTAAAAATTTTATAGACCTCAAAGAGAAAATATTTCACATTTTTGAAAATACAAATAAAGAAAATAAATTAAAAATCCTAAACTCTCATCCTGACTTAGCCGATAAAACAAAAATAGGAATGTTAACTTTAGATTCGAATAATGAGCAAAAAAGTGCAGGTTTAGACCAATGTTCTGAAAAAGAGTTTAATGAATTTAAAAATTTAAACAATATATATAAAAAAAAATTTGGTTTTCCTTTTATTTTGGCAGTTAAAGGTAAATCTAAAAATGAAATTTTAAATAATTTTAAAGAAAGAGTTTCATGTGATATAAATATTGAGTTTGTTGAAGCAATTAAACAAGTAAAAAAAATTGCAGACTTGCGTTTAAATGAAATTAATAAAAAATGAAAAAAATTTTTTTTAAAAATGAATTGATTGATCTTGCCCAATCAAGACTTGGTACAAAAATTGTATATAAAACTGATGAGTTTTTTGCTCCAGCAAAAAGAATTATAAATCCATGGCCTCCTGTATTTAAAGAAGGTGTTTTTGACAAACATGGAAAGTGGATGGATGGATGGGAAACAAGAAGAAAAAGAGGTAAAGGATATGATTATTTAATTTTAAAACTGGGAAAGCCAGGTAAAATATATAAAGTTGATGTAGACACATCTTATTTTTCAGGAAATCAACCGAGTAAAATTTCGCTTGAAGCATGTTTTACTAAAAAAAATATTCCAGACAGTAATTGTAAATGGACAAAAATTTTAAATAAGAAAAAAACCAAGCCTAATAGCCATCATTTTTTTAATATAAAAAATAAGTCTATATTTACCCATGTTAAATTAAATATTTATCCTGACGGCGGTGTAGCAAGAATAAGAATTTATGGATCTATGCAAATTAATAAGAAATTTGGTAATAAAATAATAAACCTTACCTCAGTATTAAATGGTGCCACACCCATTGCTTGTAATAATGAACATTTTGGAAGAGCAGAAAATATTCTTGCTCCTGGAATGGGAAAAAATATGGGTGACGGATGGGAGACAAGAAGAAGTCGTGGAAAAAATTTTGATTGGCTAATACTTAAATGCGCAAAACCAGGAAAAATTAGCAAGATCCAAATTGACACTCATCATTTTAAAGGAAACTATCCTGATAAATGTTCACTTCAAGCTGCGTACATAAATAAAAAAATTTCTAGCAAATCCATAGTGAACAAATCAAAAAAATGGAAATTATTATTAAATAAAGTAAAACTTAATGCGCATAAAAAACACAATTTTAAAAATACACTAATGAAAAATAATAAAGTAAACTACATCAGAATTAATATTTTTCCTGACGGGGGTATTTCACGAATTAGAGCATTTGGAAAGGTCAAATAATGGAAACAACTATTACTCCAATAAAAATAAGTAGAGAAAATTTTGCTGAGTTTGGAGATTTAATTTCTTCTGAAAATATTAGCCCTATCGACATAAATGCTGGTTACGCAAAACGTTTTGATAATTTAGCAAGCATTAATACTTCTAAAGATTCGGGAAAAACCATAGTTAGTATTTTTTCTGCTAAAAAAAGAAATTTTCCCATGAAAATAGACATGATGGAAAAACATCCTCTTGGTAGTCAAGCATTTATACCAATGCAAGAAACAACTTTTTTATCCTTTGTGGCGCCTCCAGGAGAAGCCCCAGAGGTAAACAAAATCAAAGCTTTTATTATTCCTCCAAAAACGGGCATTAATTATAAACCCGCTATATGGCATTTTCCTTTAATCTCTACAGAAGATACAGATTTTCTAGTAATTGATAGAAAAGGAAGTGGTGAAAATCTTATTATACATAGTTTTAAAAAAGGAGAAGTGGTTCTTAAATATTAAAAAAAAAACCCGCCGTTTTAGACGGCGGGTTTTTTAAAGTTAAAATTTACTTTTTATCTTTTTTGCGAAATTGCTAAATGTATAATAGCACCTAAGGCCGCACCAATAATCCATGCAAATCCTCCACCTGCGTTAGCGAAGAAATCTTTTAATGCATCAAAAATTAACAGATTTGGCCAAACTGTTCCCATTGCAACATAACCAGAGATAATCCAAGCATAGATTGCTTTAGAATTAAAACCTCCATTGTAATAGTATTTTCCACCTTTGGCATTGAATAAGTCATTTACATCTAATCTTTCTTTTTTAATTAGATAGTAATCACAAATCATTATTCCAAAAACTGGTGCTAAAATTGCTCCAAGTGTATTCACAAACGGAAACATTCCCATTTGTGTTATCACCGCAACCCATAAACCACCTATAACAAAACCAAAACCAGCTGTAATTAATCCACCTATTCTGAAATTAATTTTACCAGGCATTAAGTTTGCTAAATCGTAAGCTGGAGGAATAAAATTAGCTACCATGTTAATTCCAACCGTAGCTGAAAAGAATGCAAACGCAGCAATAATTGTTAAGAACATATTGTCAACTCTAGCTACCATGTCTGTAGGTTGTGCAACATATTCTCCAAATACTGCTATGGTTCCGCCAGTAATCATTAATGTAATAAAAGAAAAAAGAACAATGTTACCAACTAAACCATAAAGATTCCCTTTTTTCATTTCATCTTCACTTTTAACAAATCTTGAAAAATCTCCAAAATTTATTACTACTGCAGCAAAATAACCTACCATTATTCCAAAAACAGCTAAGAAAGCTCCAAATGAACCTAATCCTTCAAATCCACCTGATCTTTCACCTCCAGAAAATATTTCTCCTACTTCAGATAAAAGACCGCCTCCTGCTTGTGCCCAAATAGCTAACATTAAAACAATCATAACTATATAAACAGCTGGTCCAGCAAAGTTTAAAAATTTTCTTATTAGGTCTATTCCTTGCCAGAATAAATAAATTTGGAATGCGGAAACAAATATAAATGAAATCCACATTATATTTGACATTCCTAAAAAATCTCCACTTCCACTTGATCCAGTTATTCCTGAAATAAGAAGCGCAACAGCAGTTGAAGCAGCATACGTTTGTGCTCCATACCAAAACATTGCAACTAAACCTCTTGCCATTGCTGGAAAGTTTGCTCCAAAAACTCCCATACTAGATCTAACAAATACTGGAAAAGGAATTCCATGTTTCACACTTGGTCTTCCTGAAAGATTTACAAGCCACATTATAAAAAATCCTGCTAATATTAGCGCAAGAAATACAGCCCAACCATTTAATCCAGATGCTAAAAATAATGATGCCGCTAAAGTATAACCAAATAAGCTTTGAACATCATTTGCCCAAACGTTAAATATTTCGAACCAGCCCCACTTTTTATCACTTGGTGATGTGGGTGCTAAGTCAGAATTATAAAGACGCTTGTCTCTATTACTAACTGTACTCATATTAACCTCTCCCTTAAATTAATTTATTATGTTATTATGCAGAATTTATATACGTCTTGAAACATATTAAAAGAATAAGTAGGCTCCAAAAGAGGTAAATTATTGTTTTTGCCTATTTATCTGAGTAATTTATGAAAAAAAATCATTCCAGAAATATGATAGGTTATGGAAAAAATCTACCTAGGGTTGAATGGCCAAATAAAGCCAGGCTGGCTCTTCAAATTGTTCTGAACTATGAAGAAGGTTCAGAAAATTGCGTACTTCACGGAGATAAATATTCAGAAACTTTTTTATCAGAAATAATCGGAGCTCAACCAATTAAAGGAAGACATATTAATATGGAATCTTTCTACGAGTATGGTTCAAGAAGAGGGTTTTGGAGAATTAATGATTTAATGAAAGAAAAAGGAATTCCTTTAACTATTTTTGGAGTCGCAATGGCATTAGAAAAAAATAAAGATGTATGTGAAGAAATAAAAAAATCTGATTACGAAGTTGCATGTCATGGATGGCGATGGATTGATTATCAAAATATACCAAAGTTAACAGAAAAAAAACATATGTCATTAGCAATAAAATCAATAAAAAAAATATTTGGGCAAAGACCTTTAGGGTGGTACACGGGAAGATGTAGTCCAAATACTTTAGATTTGGTTATGGAAGATGGTGGATTTCTTTATAGCAGTGATTCCTATAGTGATGATCTACCTTACTGGGAAACAAGGAGTAAAAAAAAACAATTAATTATTCCATATACTTTAGATAATAACGATATGAGATTTGCTACAAACCAAGGATTTAATTCTGGTGATCAATTTTATACATACCTTAAAGATAGCTTTGATGCACTTTATAATGAAGGAAAAAATTTTCCAAAAATGATGTCCGTTGGACTACATTGTAGATTAATTGGTCGACCTGGAAGAATTCAATCTTTAAGAAAATTTTTAGATTATGTTTTAAAGCACGATGATGTTTGGATTTGCAAAAGGATAGATATTGCTAAACATTGGATAAAAAATTATTCCATTTAATAATCTACATCTACTGGATCAATTGATCGCCACATATACCACGTAAAAACTGTTCGATAACCAGCATGAAGTTTAGAAATTTTATTTAAAAATTTTTTACTGGGAGGGTATGATGTTTTATAATTTATTGAAATTGCTCGTAGGAGACCTATATCTTTAATTGGGAATACGTCTGGTCTGTTCAAATTAAACATAAGAAACATTTCGGCGCTCCAAACACCTAAACCTTTTAGTTTTGTAATATAGTAAATAGCATTCTCGTCATTCATCCTTCTAATTTTATTAACACTAAAGGATTTATTTTTAAAATTTTTAGCTATATTTTTTAAATAGCTAACCTTTTGACGTGATAAACCAGCGTTCTTCAAAGTGCGTGAAGATAATTTTAATACTGTGTTAGGAGTAATACTTTTTTTACATTTTTTTTCAAATTTAGACCATATTGAGTCCGCAGCTTTAGTTGAAATCTGTTGCCCAACAATAGTACGGCATAATGAAAAGAAAGGATTATTTCTAGTGGTTAAAAAACCTTTTTTATATTTTTTTATTATTTTTCGAAGAATTGGATCCTTTTTACATAATATTTTTTTTGATTTCTGCCAATAAATTGGTGGTTTCTTCATTGTTGTCTAGGCAAAGTAATAGGTTTTTTTAATTGATGTTCTCTCACAAAAATTATGGCTGATGAAACAACAATCAAACTAGCGCCAGATAAAGTATAAACTGTTGGACTTTCATTAAAGAAATAAAATCCAAAAATAATGGCAAAAACTAATGATAAATATTTTAAAGGTGTTGTCAGGGAAACTTCTGCTAACTTATAACTTTGAGTTAAAAGTAAATTAGCTATGCTTCCAAAAAGTCCTATTAAAATTAATAAACTTAACTCATATAAAGAAGGAATAACCCATCCACCAAATGGCAATGTTAAAAGTCCCATAATTCCAGAACAAATTGAGAAGTAGAAAGCTATTAAGTAAATTGGTTCATTTACTAAGGTTAATTTTCTAATAAAAATTGAAACACTTGCAAAGCCAAGTGTAAATATTACCGGATAAATATAATAAAAATTTAAATTATCAAATCCAGGTTTTGAAATTATAAGAACCCCAACAAATCCAAGACCCACGGCGATCCAACGTCTGGCCCTTATTTTTTCGCCCAAAAATAAAATAGAAAATATAACAACCCAAATTGGCCCTGAAAATGCAATTGAAGTAACCTCTGCTAAACCTAAGTTTCTAATTCCAACAAAAATGGCATACATTGCAATAGCTCCCCAAAAGCTCCGATGAAAGTGAAGACTGATGTGTTTAGTCTTATAAAAATCTTTTAGTCTATTTTTGGGTATTAAAAAAAATATTGGAATTAAACCAAATAAAGCTCTACTAAACATTACTTGGCCCACGGCAAAATCTGTAGCGGTTACTTTGATTAAGCAATCCATAAATGAGAAAAATAAAACGCTAAATATCATACAAAGCGCGCCTAGGTGATTTTGGTTTTTGATCATTTTGATAAATTAATTTATATTTACCATTAAATTAAAAAACTTTATGCAAATATTTATAGGTGGAATTGGCTGCTTTTGGGATGAGACTGAATATCAAGGTGTTCCAGGTATTATTTCAACAGAATGCGGGTATTGCGGTGGAAAAAATCCTTCGGTGACTTATGAACAGGTTTGTGGTGGTGATACTGAACATATAGAAGTTGTTAAAGTTACGTTTGATCCTAAAATAATATCTTATGAAGATGTAACCAGATTGTTCTTTAAAATCCATGATCCAACAACTCTGAATCGTCAAGGACCTAATGTAGGTTATCAGTATCGGTCAGAAATTTTTTATACTACTGAAGAACAAAAAAAATCTTCAAAAAAAATACTAGATGAGGTTAATAAAAAACTTAACGGTAAAGTAGTTACTGAAATTAGAAAAGAAAAAAATTATTGCAAAGCAGAAGAATATCATCAGAAGTATTTTGAAAAACAAAGTAAAAAATGACCTTAGTCTCAACAGACTGGCTAAATAAAAATTTAAATAAAGTTAAAATTATTGATGCTACATGGCATTTGGTAAAAAATAGAAATGCGTTTGAAGAATATAAAAAAGAACATATACAAAATGCAATATTTTTTGATTTAGATAAAAATTCAAACCAGGACAAAAATTTACCGCATGGTCACTTCCTGCCAACAATAACTAATCATGAAAAAGCTGTTTCTAAGATGGGAATTTTAAATACTGATCGAATTATTATTTATTGCAATAGTAATTTGATTTCTAGTTGCCGCGCTTGGTTTCAATTCATCTATTTTGGGCATAGTCCAAAATTAGTTTCGGTTTTAAATGGAGGAATGAAAAAATGGAAATTAGAAAATAAAAAACTTACAAATCTAAAGACTAAAATTAAACTTTCAAAATATGTAGCCAAAGAAAACGAAGATATGATTAAAATAAAGTCTCAAATTGATAAAAATATGGAAAAAAAAGAATTTCAAATATTAGATGCTAGAAGCAAAAATCGATTTTTAGGCTTAGAATCTGAACCGCGACCTGGAGTTAAAAGTGGCTCCATCGATGGATCTAAGTCTCAACCATTAACTGAACTTGTTAATCCAATGGATAATACATTTTTTGATAAGAAAAAATTGCAAGATATATTTAATTTATCAGGAATTTACGGTAACAATATTGTAATGAGCTGCGGAAGTTCCGTATCAGCGGCAAGTCTTGCACTTGCATATTCTCTGATAAATGATGATTATATCCCCAAAATATATATTGGAAGTTGGACTGAATTTGGAAAAAAATAAATGAAAAGATCAACAAAAATAACTACGATAATTGTAATTTTTTTTATAATTATAGCATTAGTCATTGCGGGACGTTACGCCGTAGGAATTTATTTTAAAAAGAAATTTTCTAAAAGACCGCCGCCAGGAGTAATTGTTAACATAGTTTCAAATGAAAGTTTTAGCCAATCTTTAGAAAGCTACTGTACTTCACTTAGCAGCAAAACTACTTCTTACAAAATTAAAAAAAATGAGCTGCTTGAACCAATTAAATTTAATGCAAAAGTTAAAAAAGGAGAAATAATAGCAAAACTGTCTTCTAAAAACATAACAGCTCCTTTTACTGGCACAATTGGGAAAAGAGGTATAAGTGGTAGCAGTCTTGGCTCTGAAAACACAATAATATTAACTTTAGATGACTCAAAAAAAGTTTTGTGTGATCTAAAAATACCTGAAGTTTATGCAGCTATTTTAAAAAAAGATTTAATTCTTAATGCAAAATTTTCGGCATATAAAAATAAAATATATAAAGGAAAAATAGAGTCTGTGGCTTCGCGTGTTGATGCCCAAACTAGATCAATCTTAGCTAGAGCAAAAATTGATAATAAAAACTTTGAAATAATACCTGGTTCACTTCTTGAAATAGAAATATTTTATAATACTAAAAATGCTTTAAGTGTACCGGATACAAGTATTATGTACGAAGGAGATAAAAAATTCATTTATAAATTAATTGAAAACAATATTATTAAAAAAACTGAAATTGAAACTGGTGTACGTCATAAAGGAAATTTAGAAATTATTGGTGGGTTAAATGAAGGTGATAAGGTTATAGCAGAAGGGCTAACAAAAGTCAGACCTGGCATGAAGGTTAAACCTATTATCAAAACACAATAGTAATTATTTATGTTTATTACTGATTTATCAATTCGCAGACCTGTGGTATCCGCTGTTTTTTCAATAATACTTGTAGTTTTTGGATTATTTGTTTTTTGGAAATTACCAGTAAGAGAATTACCTTCAGGTTTGCAACCGCCTGTGGTTCAAATTCAAGTTGATTATGATGGGGCCTCTGCAGAGATTATTTCAAGTGAAATAGTTGAAATAATTGAAGATGTAATTGGAGGGGCGGAAGGTGTTAAAAATATAGATTCAACTTCAGAAAATGGCAGAGCTACAATTAAAATTGAATTTGAAACATCTATCGACCTAGATGCTGCAACTAACGATATAAGAGATAGAGTGAGTAGAGTTGCTGATAATTTGCCTGAGGACGCTGGCGCTCCAGAAATACTCAAACAAAGCGCTGGGTTCACTACATCAATGTGGCTTTCGGTATCATCCGTTACTTGGAGTGATTTAGAGTTGGGTGATTACACAAGAAGATATTTGGTAGATAATTTTTCTAATGTTAAAGGAGTAGGTAGGATTTTGGTAGGAGGTTTACGTGAATTAAGTGTTAGAATATATATTTCACCTACTAAATTAGCCGCTAATGATTTAACAGTTAAAGAAGTTGAGCAAGCTTTAAGAAAAGAAAATATTAGTCTTCCAGCCGGAAGTTTAGAGGCAACTAATATTGATTTAACAATTAATCTTGATAAAGCTTATAAAGATTTATCTTCAATAAAACAGCTTCCCATTAAAAAAATTAAAAACAGCGTTATACGTTTAGAAAATATAGCTGAAGTTAAATATGGACCTGTATCAGAAAAAACTCTTTTTAAAGCTCAAAGTAAAGAAGGACAACCAAATGAAAAAGTGGTTGGAATAGGAATTTATGCAAAAAGTGGAGCATCTACAGTCGAATTATCAAAAAAAATAAGAGAAAGAATAAAAGTTGTTCGAAAAACATTACCTGATGGATTAAAACTAGGTGTTTCTTTTGACAGAGCAACATACATTAATGCTGCTATAAATGAAGTATACAAAACCTTGGCTATTGCCTTCATATTAGTAGTAATAATTATCTATTTATTTCTAGGTAACTTAAAAGCTGTAATTGTTCCAGCGGTAGCACTACCAGTAAGCCTTATATCGGCTGCATTAGGACTTTGGATTTTTGATTTATCTATAAATATTTTTGTACTACTTGCTGCAATTTTAGCTATAGGAATAGTGGTTGACGACTCAATTATAATGACTGATGCAATTTATAATAGGGTAGAAAATGGAGAAACTCCTTTGGTTGCATCTGTAAACGGATCTAAAAGTGTAACTTTTGCAATTATTTCAACAACACTAGTTTTAGTTGCAGTTTTTGTGCCCTTAATATTTATCGAGGGATTATCTGGAACACTATTTAGAGAAACAGCAATTTCTTTAACCTTTGCTATAATTGTTTCTTCTTTTGTGGCTTTAACTCTTTCGCCTATGCTTGGAAGTAAATTTCTAAATAAAAATCAAACAAAATCAAAAATTGTGCTTAGGTTTGAAAAGTATTATAAATCTTTTTTAGAATTCTATTCAGAAACATTAAATTATTGGATTACTAGGCAAAAAACAGTAGTAAGTTTTATGGTTTTTATTGTCATAGCATCTATATTACTTTTTAATTTTTCACCCAAAGAATTATTACCACAAGAAGATAGGGGTGTTTATCTGGTTATAGGGAAAACTGATGAGGGAAGTTCATTTCAATATACTGCTGATAAAGCTGAAGAAATAGAAAGAAGATTAATACCTTTAATAAAAAAAGAAGAAGAATCTTACAAAAGAGTAATAATGAGAGTTCCAGGATTTGGTCGAGCAAGTAAATCTTATAATAGTTTCATTATTATTGCATTGTTAGACGATTGGAGTGAAAGAAGTGAAAGTGCAAAAAAAATTATGAGGAAAGCTATAGGTAAAATAGTAACTGTACCACAAGCTCTTGCATTTCCAATTTCACCTCAAAGTATTCGAGTTAGCAGCTACAATAAACCCGTACAAATGGTTTTGCTGGGTAATAGTTATGATCAGCTTGAGATATGGCAAAACGCGATAATGTCGGAAGTAAGAAAAAATAGAAATTTAGCTGCGGTTGAATCAGATTATTCTAAAACAAAACCAGAAATAAAACTAATTATAAATAGAAAAAAAGCACAAGATTTAGGAGTATCAATACAGTCAATCGGAACTACAGTAAGTACACTTTTTTCAGGTAAAACCGTTACTAAGTTTAATAAACTGGGCAAAGAATATCCGATTATTCTTCAGGCTGATATAGAAAATAGAAAAAAAAGTGAAAGTTTAAGCAAAATTTTTGTACGTTCAGAAACTACGGGCAAATTAATTTCATTAGCAAATTTAGTTGAATTTAATGAAGTTGGTTCAGCAAAAATCTTAGCGCGTTACGACAGACAACGTGCGGTTACCATTAGCGCAAGATTAATTGGCGACTATACTCTTTCTGAAGCTTTAGATTATCTTGAAAAAATTACAGATAAGAATGCTCCTGATGCAAGAGTGGAATGGAAAGGAAAATCTGAAGAACTAAAAGAAACTAGCAATGAACTGTTTATTATATTTGGACTTGCTTTATTAACAGCTTTTTTAGTAATGGCTGCAAATTTTAACAGTTTTATTCATCCTGCAGTAATTATGTTAACTGTGCCTTTGAGCGTATTTGGAGGGATTATTTTTATTTTATTATTTAATTCAAGCATAAATATATTTTCTCAAATTGCTTTAGTAATTTTAATTGGAATTTCTACAAAAAATTCAATTTTAATAGTTGATTGGGCAAACCAATTAAGAAGGTCTGGAAAAAATATTCAAAGCGCAGCTTTGGAAGCTTGTAAAAGAAGATTCCGAGCAATAATTATGACTTCTCTATCAACAATGATTGCAATGCTTCCACTTCTTATTGGTAATATAGGACCCGGAGCTGGAGAAGGCAGTAGGCTAGCTGTTGGAGCTACAATATTTGGAGGAATGCTTATATCAACTTTTTTTACTCTCTATGTGACACCAACCATGTACATTCTTTTAACAAAAAATACAAAAAGAATTGATGCAGTAGATATACAATTAAGCAAAGAACTTAAAAGATAATATATTTCTTTTTATCTAAACTTTTTTGACATTCTTTTAATTGGCTTTTATAAATTTTAGATTTTTTCTGAACACTTTTTGCAAGAATAATTGCCTTCTTATCAGTTTTATAAGCTTGGTTAGAATAGCTTCCCCACCCTAAATAGTAGTTTAAATATTGGCGATAAGGATCGTCATAGGGTACTTTATTGATTTTGTTTGTCTTATTGATATACCAACCTATAAAAAACACAGAGTCTTTAAATCGCGTTCTTAATGCTAATGGATTATCAGTTTCTTTTTTATATTGCTCCCAAGTTTTTTTTACTGCTTGAGAATATCCAAATGAACTTGAAGGACGTTTGTAGGGAATTATTTTAAATAATTTTGTTCTTTTAGGTTTTGCCCATCTATTAAAACCTGATTCTTTATCTACAAATGCTAAAATAATATGAATAGGCGCTCCATATTTATCTGAACTTTTTTTTGCATGCTTGTACCAAAGATATTTTTCACCAAAAATTTTACATGCGTCAGCAGGGTATTTGGGTACCGAGCTGCAGGAGGTTAAAAAAAGTAAAATAATAAAATAAATTATATTATTTTTTAAAATCTTCTTTTGCACGCGATAATGCCTTTTTCATTTGATCTCTAATTTCACTATCTTCAATTTTAATTGATGCTAACTTTAAATCTTTTTGAACTTTACGAAAAACATCTTCTTTCCCAGCCTCTTCAAGGTCGCTCTTAATTATTTCTTGAACGTATTTACTTTTTTCTTCTTCATTTTTTCCTAATTTTAAACTTACCCACTCACCTAAATATTTATTACTTCTAGCAGAAATCTTAAACTGCAATTCTTCATCAATTTCAAATTTTTTTTCAAAACTTTTTTCTCTTTCATCAAATTTATTCATATCTTAATAATTAATAAATAAATCTTTGTGATCAAATATGCAACTATTACTCCTAGAATATTAAAAATTAAATCCATAATTTCAAAAGAACGATTAGGAATTATAAGTTGTAAAAGTTCAAGAATAACTGACAAAAACAGTAATCCATATAAAGTTTTGTTAAAATCTCTCTTTTTAAGATGAAGAAAGAGTCCTAGTAAAGACACGTACAGGTAGGAAATAAAATGATTTATATCACTACCATATGGATTTCTAACGAAATTTGGCTGTTGGCTAAAATCATTATACAATAAAAATCCTATTAAACTGCCAGGATAAACTGATATTATTATCAAAATTAATATTGAAATATAAAAAATTAATTTAAAAAAAATAGTCACTTTATTAATATATTATGTCTATAACGAATCGTATTATATTTTATACAAAATGAATAACTTAATTTTAGTTCGTCATGGGCAAAGTTTGTGGAATAAAGAAAAAAGATTTACTGGATGGGCTGATATAGATCTTACAGATCAAGGTAAATTAGAAGCTGAACTTGCCGGAAAATTAATTAAAGACTTGAACATAGAATTTCAGGCATATTTTACCTCTTGTCTTAAGAGAGCAACAAATACTTTAAAAATTATTTTAAAAGTTTTAGAAAAATCAAATGATGAATTTACTCAATCTGAATCTTTAAATGAACGTCATTATGGAGGCCTTACCTCATTAAATAAAGATGAGATTAGAAAAAAATTTGGAGATAAACAAGTACAAATCTGGAGAAGAAGCTTTGATGTTCCTCCACCTCCAATGGAAAATGATCATCCCTATAAAAGGATAATTTCCTCAAACATTTTAAGTGAATCTTTAAAAAATACTTATGAACGCGTTGTGCCATATTATGAAAAAAAAATTGAGCCATTGATCATATCAAAAAAAAATATTTTGATAGTTTTCCACGGAAACAGCTGTAGAGCCTTGTTAAAAAAAATTTTTAAAATATCTGAGAAAAAAATTACAGAATTTGAAATACCAACTGGAAATCCTTTATTAATTAGATTTGAAGATAATTTAAAAATAAAAGATTACAAATATCTAGACCAGAAAAGATCAAAAAAAATTCTATTTAATATTTAATTTATTATAAATATCTAAATTACTTACATGTAAAAAGTCCAAACGACTTTCTACTCCATATAATTCGTTTCTTTTAATCAATTGATCCCAAATTGTATTCATAGAAAAAATCTTTTTACTTACACCAGAAAAAATCTCAGGTTTAATAATTTGTAAGCCTGTATAAATATAGTTTAAATTTTCTTTATTTTTTCTGTTAATTGAATTATTTTCAAAGTTAAAATCACCTTTAAATTTTTTATCAAAGCTTTTTTTCTTATTTACAATAAGTAGCGTACATTTGTTCTTTTGATTATTAAGAATTTCTTTTTCCATTAATTTTAAATATTTAATATAACTTAAATTCCATATCGTATCAGGATTAATAACTATAAAAGGTTCATTTGAAAAATGATCTATTGCATTTAATATTCCACCACCTGTATCCAAAATTTGATCTTTTTCTAAAACTATATTTGTTGATAAATTAAAATCTTTTTTATTAATATATTCAATAATTTGATTTCCTAAATAATGAACGTTTATAATTATTTCTTCTACTTTAAATGAACTAAGAAATTTAATTGTGTTAGAAATTAAAGTTTCTTCTCCAATTTTAAGTAATGGCTTTGGACAATTGAG
>Ga0310344_10001656_pt1 | contig 16923 bp, 4 predicted proteins | sample HC15DNA20200_MG_FD_203801 | JGI IMG/M metagenome (GOLD analysis project Ga0310344, IMG submission 203801) | Marine microbial communities from station ALOHA, North Pacific Subtropical Gyre - HC15-DNA-20-200_MG | ecosystem: Environmental > Aquatic > Marine > Oceanic | place: Pacific Ocean: North... | reverse complement strand
CCAATAGCTTCAACGACACCTCCTAAAATTGAACTTCCGGGAAGTACTACTCGTTGCTGATCGTTTTTATCTGTGTAAATTAATCCACTATTCTGTGATGCGTGTAATGAAGCTTGAAGATTACGGATAGCATCCGGTCTTGTCTCCATTGTTCTAACCCATCTCTTTAAGAATTGTTCTTCAGCAAACCAGAATGGTAATAACAAACCAGCAGTTTCTTGGAACAAAGATCTAACTGAATGGTCATCTATAAATTCTGATGTCATCCACATAGCACGTTCTACTGCAAGATTTACATGCTCTCTTTCTTGTATAGATTTAAGATTTATGTATTCAATAAGTTGTTTAGTCGCAACTCTATACGTTCTACCATCATCAAAACTTTGGCTTCTATTCCATAAGTCAACAAAATGTTCTCTATATTGTGGGAAGGCTTCAAAAAATAAACCTGTAGGTTCAGGTCGCGCTTCTATTGTTTTCTTTACATCTTGTAAAAGTTCAGCTTGGTTTCTACTAGCGTAAGATGCTTTAACATATTTTGATTGCACCTCGTCCCATGTTTGAACTTTGAAAAGTTGCTCACGCACACCTTCCTTGCTTCTTATACCTTGCATATAATCATCTAATAATTGAGCTACTTGACCAACAGGAGTTCCTTGCAAAACACCGTCAGCTTGTGGACGCATAAGACTAATGAATTCATCCAACTCAGGAATACTTGTTTGTTCAACTCCTGTTTCATCTACACCATGACGTATCCCTAGTTTTATTTGTTCAACATCTGTCATATCACCTTCAGGGCTTATACGTTGATATTGAACAGGTTCAGGCACCTCATCTATACGTTTACGTAAAAATCTAAAAGCATTCGGTTCGTGATTATAAAAGTATCTAACTCCTTTAGTTAGATCTAAAGCTTCAGTAAAGTAATGTGTGAACATAGGTTCACGAGCCATAGCCGCTATTATTGGTTGAACAGCACCATCAAAGAATCCACGTAATACCATTTGGAATCTTTCATCAGCAGTAGGTGGAGCAGTAACAGGAACCCTAGCTAACATTCTTTCAGGTAAAATATTTTTATCACCCCATAGATTTAATCTAGACGACATGAAATCAAGAGGCATTTCGTCTTCTAATTCTAATAAACCTACATAATTGCCTCGTGATGCGCCTTGATCGTTTTTAGTAGAGAGCATACGTGTTGCTTCAGTTTGTAAAACTTTAGCTTGATGTTCAGCCATATTTAATTTATCAACAGGCCCATTAATTTGAGTATCAATTTTAATAAATTCTTTATTTAAAACTTTTTCGTTTCTAAGATCTGTTAATAGCTCAGGATAAACTTCACGCCACCAATCGTTATCCGACTCAAATACAAACTCACCAGCATTTTCGATTGCTTTTCTAAAAGTAGGATCTTGATCCCATCGTGCTTCAAGAATTTCTTTAACTAACTCTCTATCGCTTATTGAATCACCAATTTGTTTTTTGTTTCTATCTCTTAATGTTTTAAAAGCACTTCTAAGAAGCTCTTCAAACTCTTCTTCTTCTCTTAAAGGACTAGCAAATTGTTTTGATCGTAAACGTGGACCTGCAATATTTAATGCTTTAATTCTTTTTTCTTCTAACCAATTAACAAGTTCATCACGAGATGGATTAATTAAATAAGGTCTTTTGTGTTTCTTAGCAAAATCTAATGTTAATTTAGTACCACCACTTAACTGATTTTCTTTTTTACCAATCTTAGGGTTAACTCTTGGATCCCAAATAAGTGTAGCTTGTGAACCTAGAACATTCTCTTCAGTTCTTATTTCCCATTTAGAAGACCCAGATTCTTTAAGACCAAAATCTTTTAAAGTTTGAGGATCAGAAGAAGGACTGTCGGTTGCTCGATCCCACACTCTCCAACCTTTAGGTGCTTTACCACCAGTTTTAATATTCATAGCACGAGCCGCACGCAACCCTGCTTGATCTATACCAATCTGACCACCACCTACAACTAAATCAAGCCCTGTATAAAACGCAGGTGTAGTTTTACCAGCAAGTTCACCAGTTAATCCTTTAGATAAAGGATAATTTTTTGGTACACTAATAACTTTAAATTTTATTTGAGCTTGTCCTTTAGAAAGATTTAAAGAACTGTCTTTAATATTATCTCGTTTCCAATTTACTCGTGCCGCTTGCTCATCAACACCTTCTAATCTTGCCCAAACATCAGGTTTCATTTGATTCGTAGGAGTAACTGATTCTACTTTGACAAAGATTTGTTTCTTACCTCTGCCATACATTTTAATAACATCGCCTTCTTTTATTTTATTAGCTGTTCTAAATCCAGCAGTATGTCCAGTTATTACACCTGATAAAATTGCATCCATTCTATCGTTTTTAAATTTCTTCTTTATATCCGGATGCATCGGTAAAGCACCTGCTCTACCTTTACCTGTTACAGCCAACTCTGCTCTAACAGTTGTTCCCATAGGCAGATCAGCAAAAGCTAATCCTCTTGATCTTGCTTGATTACCAGTTAACCGCTCAAAACCAGTCCGATACGTGCCTGTTTTAAACGCTTGATAAGCTCCTTCTGCTGTATTAAACAACTTCTCTCTAAAGAAAAACCCTTTAGGATATTCATAATAATTAGATAAAGCATTCTTAGCCCCAGAAGCTTTTGTTTTTTTGTTAGGGATTTTAATTATATTAGTGTCATCTTGAAAAGAAGGATGCAATTTTTCCTGTCCTTCTCTCAACCATAAATAATCACCTTTAGTATTCATATATAAATTAGTAGTAGGTAACTCATCTACATGACCCATTACTTCTATTTGATCTCCAACTAAATCTGATGGATGAAGACTCAAAAACTTATCTGTTTCGTCTAAACCTCCAACATCACCAGCAGAAAAACCATAGATCTGAGGTGAATTGTTACCTTTTTCAGTTATAACTCTAGGAATCCAAATAGATGAATCACTCATATGATCTGGATAAGCTTTATTTAAACGCTGACTGACAATATTTTTTACAGCAGAAGGTTTACCTGCTCTAGCTTGCCATGAAACAGGAACACCTTTTTTCCTAGCGCGTGTATCTAATCCTTGTAACCAGCCCGGAAGTTTTGCCCATTCTTCAGGTGAATCTTTTCTAGACGGAGCTATATCTAAACGAGTTTGATTTCTGTAAAACGGAAGAACACTATCTATTTCGTTATTAATAATCATCATTCCAGCTTGATTATTTCTAAATGCTCGAACCTGACTGCCATCAATCATTTCAACAGGATCATCATTAGGCACAGCACGACCTTCTGTTGGTGACCAATTCGCACCTACTGGCCCTAAACTATCAAAATCTTTTTCGTAATCTTTACGTGTTAAACCGCCACGCGCTCCGGGTCTAGATTTTCTTTTAGTCCTAGCCCAACGTGGACCTTGCCATTCAGATTCTCGAACTTGATCTCTTCCAAGTATTTCTTCTCGACGTAGTTTCTTAGCATCTTCAGGGTCTAAAACTTCTTCTACTTTTCTTGCTTTAAGAGGGAAAGATAAACCTGACTCAGGGTCTATTTCCTGACGAAGAGGGAATCTACCAGATTCTCTCTTTTGCCCTTTTTTGCCACCACGGAATCCTTCTCCACCGCTTACAGTTTTACTTTGTGGTGGAACAGGAGCATTAGGATCACGAGCATAACCGTCACCTGCTGTAGCTTTACGTTCATCGCCTCGACGATTCCAGAATCTCGCCCTGCCTCCACGATACCCAGTAGGCATTGACTCACCGAAATATATAGGTTCGAAATTACCTTTCCAAGTATCATACACATCAGCTACATCAAGTTTGTCAGCTTCAGGAATTTGATGAGTGCCTTCGTCATATCTCAATGCATTAGGAAATATTTCTTCAACAGGTGAAAACGGTTCAGCAACTAAATCTAAATCAGGTACAAGCATATCTTCATCAAACTCAGGCCATATTCTACGTAAACCTGTGCTTCCTTTAGTGCCGCCTATCGTTCCTATAAAGTCGCGTTTAGGTGTAGTTCCTTCTAAACTTAATCTTTTTTGTGCTTCAAGTATTTTATTTTCAAGGCTACGTATTTCTTCTGGTGAATAGTAACGAACCTTTGTTTGCTCTAAATGCTCTAACAGAGAATGTGTAGGAGTTAAACTAGCTATTTCATTTCTAAAATCTAAATCGTTCTGCATATCGTATGCAACAGTTTGAAGATCATCTGGATCCCAACCGCTACGTTGCATCTCATCACTTATTTCCAAATACTTTTCGAACTCAGCCATTTGCTCTTCTGTGTAACCACGAGCTTCGCTGAAAGCTCTCCAATCATATGGTTCTTCTTCACTAATAGATTTAGCTAAAGTACTCCAAGCTTCTTCAGTATGATCTTTTTCATTAATAGAAGTTTTTGCATGATAGATTGCCCAATCTAAAAAGTCAGCATCTTCCACTTCATCTGTGTACCCAATGTCATACATTTGTTCCATTGCAGATTTATTTTTTTGAAGCTGTTCACCAAGATGATCTTCAAGTGCATTAAAATGTGAGTCTAGCATTTCAGCATATTCAGGCGATGAGTCTGCGTATCTTGCACCTCTATTAGCTTCATTAAGTTCTTTCTTAAGTAAAGCTATTTCTTCATTAAGTGTCGCTCTTTCTTGAGCAAATAGTTTTGTTCGTGTGTTATCAATTAAATCTCTAGTACCTGATTTGCCTAATAATTCTATATCGTCTTTAAATGTTTCAGGTTTATGATAAGTGTAACCTTTACGTTCTTTAAATAAATCATCTAATTGACGTTTAAGATCGGCTTCAACTTCACGCAAAGCTTCTATTTCAATATCGTATCCTTCTATCCGAATACGATCTAATTCATCTAATTGAGGTGACACCCAATCTTCTTCAAGAAGCTCAGGGATTTCTTCAATTTCGTCACGACCTGCTGGTGGAGGTACCTCTTCAGTTCCTTCAAGCATAATTTGAAACATTTCACGTTCTTCTTCAGCAATTTCTATTTGCTCACGAATATCATCTAACTGCCCATCAAGTTCTGCTTTCTTATGCTTAGGGGTTACACCTCCGCGTGGTCCTTTATACCGAATATCATCAGGCATATCTTGAGCATCGAATAAAGAAGTTTGCGCTCTATCTTTGAAACCACGAACTTTTGGTGATATTTCGTGAGGAAGACTTAACTCATGGTCACGGTTCTGCATGTACTTGTACCACATAGAACGAGGGCTTTCTTCATAAACATTAAAACCTCGCATGTAAAGTTCTTCAGCCATCTCGTCAAAGTAATCAAACATCTTTGAACGGTTAGATTTTTTAAGACCAAGCATTTTATAAGTAAACCATTTCGATTCAAATGCGCCAGTTCCATACATCAATACGCTCAAGAGCGTTTCATCTGGCATATTTTCTACAATAAGTTCATTAGTATTAGGATTCTTCCAAGCATCATCAAGATATTTAAATACTTTATTTTCCGCTCCTAAATTTTTATATACGGTAGGGCGGTTTGCTAAAACATTTTTCATATCTCTAATAAGCTGACCAGAATTAAATCCTTTAATAGGAAGATATTTATGTACTGCTCCTTGAGTTCTTAGTTCCAATTCAACGATAGCTGTAGCTAATTCATCATTCCCAATATGTCTTAATTCACGATTTAATAAACGAAATGCTCTGCCATTCCCTCTATCTAACGGCCATTTATTCGCGGCATTTGATATATCAGCAGGACGCACCATAGGTTGCTTGCTTAAAGGATGAACACCAAATGGTTCTTTAACTAAAAAAGATCCATCATCTGCTTTCTTTAATACATCAACAATAGCTTCTTCTACACCATGCAAATTGTCAGGAAAGTCACCCAAATTTTGCCAAATAGCTAATTCTAAATCTCTTACAGTAGCTCCTGTTTTATCTTTAACAGTATTAAAAGCTTTATCAACTACTTTTCCAAACACATCATAAGAAGATCCGGCAGATTTACCAGAAGGTGCGGCATAACGAACTCTCGAACCTTTAGGTAAAGACATTAAAGCACGAGCGAGATTACTTATTTCTTCTTCAAGCCATTCACGTTTATCTAACGTGGTTTTCATAAATTTATTATTTGCAGAAGGTTCCCATTCATTAGGGATAGGAATACCGTCTTCTACTTTCTGAGTCCAACCAGTTGGGACACTGTTACTATCGCCCCATCTATCTCCTACTAAAAGAACTGTTACTGGATTTTCTTCATAAGCCATAGTCCCATCAGGACGCATAAATGCATGGCCGCTTGTTGAACCATAATATTTTCCAAATCCGGGTTCTGCCTGATGTTCTGCTCGGCTTACTTTCCTACGAACAATCGTTCCTACAAATTCTTCTCCAACTAATTTTGCTTTAGGATCTGCTATTGGTGTGACTTGAGCAGGAATAATATCTGTATCATCTAACCATTTTCTCCATGCGTGCAATGCTTTCATTACACCTTTCATTGCAGGAAGATCGTGTGAACCTGCGAGCAACGGAACTTTTTTGCCTTGATAATCCATTAACTGTGGTTCAGTAAATAATGTCGTAAACTCTTTTGCAAACTTTTGCGGAGTGTTAGAACCTTGCATACGTGTAGCACGATTTACTATTTCTCCTGCACGTTCTATATGCAACGACAACCATTGAGTTGGTCTAATAGAACCCATCGGCCTATTCATTGGATCAAGCAAATGCAATACTTTCATAGCTTCTTCGTAACCAAGTTCTGTGGATAAAGCTTCATCTAATTTATTAAACATTTGTTTAGCAAGAGGTGTAGTGTTTTCTTCAAACATCCATGTTAATAACGCGGCTGTGTCTCCAGTAACATGAGGGAAATAGATTCCTATCTCGTCAGGTAGTACAGGGTCAACAGTTTTAGCTACTATTGGATCCATGCCACCTGTCCGTACAAGAGCTTCTAAACTTTGCTCTCCTTGTACGGTGCCACCTAAATGGTCAACTGCTTCTTTGTATGCTTGTTTACTAACGTCATCCATTGAACTAGTAAAATTAGCTGAACTTTTTTTATTGCCTATAAGAAAAGCAAAAGTATCTGGATGATATGAAGCATTATCTGATCTATCTAAAAGCTTTAATGTCTGATGCAAAAATGTACTTTCAAGACTGTTTCGTGAGAGTTCCTGTGGTATTAAAACATCCGCTCTTTTAATTTCCATAGGTTTAGCCATGCCTCTGACCATATTAAATCCGGGTATAACTATTTCAGATTCTCTTGTGTAACCACTTAAACCTGTTTCAGCAACTTTTTTGTAATAACTTTGTAATGTTTTTTTAGCGTTAGGTATTTTTTCAATCATGTCATAAGCAATACGCGCAGTTAAAACAGGATCTTGTGTACTTAACTGAGTAACTTGCGTTGTTTCATATCCGGCATCAACACCAAGCTCATATAATAATGACTGACCTGACTCTCCTCGGACTATACGATTTGTATTAGCTAAAACATCTTCATCAACAAAATGAGATAATTGAAAACCTATCGCTTGCATAGAAGGATCATTTTTATAAACTATAAGGCTTTGCCCTAAAGCATCTTGTCTTGATAAACCTTCGTTAGAGACATCTGTTATAACATCCCATTTACTATTAGTTTGTAATTTAACATACGGTAATAATCCGCGTGTAGTGCCAACACCTCTACTGTTAAGTTGCAACATCTCGTCAATAGCAGATAAATGATTCTGTCCGTAATATGCACGATACGCTCCGAACAGTCCTTCGTAAGCGGAGTTCATAACTATAGGATTTAAAAACTGTCTTTCTACTGCAACAAGTAATCTATCCGAATCTGACTTTATAGCTTTTAAAGCACCCTTCGCTAATTTTGGTTTAGAAAGAATTTCAGGAGTTACACGATGTAATCCACGGGATAAACGATTTGAAGTGGCTTCAAAAATTCCTAACAAACCTCCCCATTGAAGTCGTTTAGGATCATCTAAATGCCTTGAATTAGTTCCAAGCAGACTGTTTAATCTTCCGCGAGCATTTAAAGCAAATACCTTTTGTCCGGCGACTGGAACATATTCACCTCTAATAATTTGGGTTCGTATATTTTTAATTTCTGCCATTATGTCATCGGCTTCCATCATCCCCCACACATGACCGATTCTTTTTTCAGCTTCCATGGCCGCACGTTTAGTAATAGAAGCGTCACCAACTCCTAAAGCTTCTAAGGCAAAACGAAGTGGTCTATTAATAGGTCGCATAAGAAGCATTCTTCGCGTTTCTGCGCTAACAGGCTGTGTCATCAATTCGCCCCAAGGACCGAAAACTTTAGCTCTATTTAAAGAATGTTTAGCTAATTTAGCACTAACCCACGCTGATGGACCTTCACGCAAAATAAATTGCAAACCTTCATCTGCCGCGTTTCTAACACCAACACCCAATCGCATAAGTACAAGTGGCCGCCAATATCGAGAAATAACTCTGTCCCAAATTGCTGGTCCGAATCTACCTTTTGTACCGCCGTAACTTAAGAAACTTATCATGTTCATAAATCGTGCGGCTTCACCCAGTTCACGCCAACTTGGAATAACATTTAAATTTGATACTTGTGCTTCTACTGCGCCACCCGGAACTATAGCTCTGTTGCTTCTTCCTACACTTGAAGTAACTAAATCTTGTCCAAAGTTTGAATAATGGTGTGCGCCTTGTCGTATAAAACGCGACATCCATTTTTCTATTCCGCGCCCGCCATATACTAACGCTCCGGTTCTCCCAAGAAAATCCATTAAGAAATGGCTTTGAACATCCCATCTTTGTGCAGGTGTTCCATTAAGAAATATAGAAAGGTATGTGTCTAATACTTTTCTATCCATGTCTGCTTTGATGCCCATGTCAAGCAACGATTTAAAATCCCGAATAGCGTTAGCATCTTCAACATCAATATGTCCTTTGCGCGGAGCAATCTTTGTTAATTTGTCCATCAATCTCATCGGATGATAAAGCAAAGAATAACCAACTTCTAAACCTTTATCTGTCAATGAACCAAGAGGTGTGTAGTACTGTCGTTCTTTTACAATTATTCCTAATTGATTTTTTACAAAACTTTTAAGATCGGCAATTTTTACTTTCCTGCCTCTGTTAGCCGCTGATTGTTTATTTAAAAGCGAAACAACAGATCGGTATCCTTTACTTTCAATAGCATCTAATAGTTGTGCTGGTGTTGAATAGCCAGCATTTTGCAACATTCGGAATCTAGGAGTGTTAGCTCCTGCTAAAGCTATTCCTTCATCAGCTATTTCATCCCATGTTTTCGAAGCTAAATTATCAATTAAAGTCGGTAACGTATTAGAAGCATTCGCGCTACCTGCGTTTGCTTCAATAGCACTTTTACGATTCTGTGTCATCTGACGAGCGCCGCGCATAAACCCTCTTGATTTAGGGAACTGCGCTACACCGTTCTGAAAATTAACAACACCGAATCTATCTGTATGAACAGTAAAGAAATCAGAGAACTGTGGTAAATCATCTCTAACAAGACTAACTATGTCAGCATCTAATCCTTTTGGATCGACACCATTTTTCAAATTTTGATATGCAATATAAATTTGTTCAGTCATTAAATCTACATCTCGTAAAAAGACATCTTTAAGAATTTGTAAATCTGCTGGTGCTAAATTGTATTGAGTTAATATTCGTGCTGTTTCATCAAATGTTGGTCCTTTACGAGAGTTCTCAGCTATATGACCGACATTAGAAGCCGTGCTTTCTAAAATATCTAACAAATCGTTTTGACTTAATTTTTTAACAGAAGCAAGATTTGTAAATGTAAAATCTCTACCTGTGTGTATTCGTTTATAAAGATTATTAACAAGACCAACTTGACGTACGCTTCTAAAAGTATTAACAGATTGTGCGTAAGCTACTGGTTGTATCTCTTGCATTCTGTAAGAAGCATTTTCTAAGAAAGTATCCATTCCTTTACGCATATGTATCCGCAATTTTGATGCTTTAGTAAGTCGTGGGAAAAAGAATTTATCCGACCTACCCGCTAATCCTGCTCTACCAAATGGTGTAGCTGACAAAGCACGAATACCATTTTCGCTTTGAAGATAACCCCAAACACCATCCCATTCATCAAGTCCCGGTTGTTTAACTTTAAGCAATGGTGCTTCTGCTGGTATCTTTAAACCAGCAGGCATCAAATCATAATCATTAACACTCATACCTGAATGTTTCATCGCATTATGATAACGCTTTAAGTCAGGTATAAGCCCTGCCAGTTTCGGTTGCTTATTAATTAAATCAACTAAAGGATCAATCGAATGAATATTTTTACTTCCATTCAAATTGTATAAATGATTAGTTTTAACCCATAGATCATGCGCGGCAAAATGATCCATAATCATTTGAATATTGTCTTCAACGTGTCTAAGTTGTCTCTTCAAATAGAAAGGCATCTTGCCTAACCAGTTGGGTTCAAAATCAGCTACGTAAGCATTACGTTCTTTTTGTAGATTCTTAGGTTTAAAAACTCCCTGCCATCTACCTTTAGTTTTCAATAATTGTTCAGGAGTTTTTTGTCCTTTAACTGTTCTAAGCCCAGAAATAATTTCTTTAGCATTCTCACGAGTCTTATCGCTTTTATCTAAAAGCCTTATAGCTCTATAAGAAGAAGACATCTCATATAAAGAACGTATTTTAATTCCGTGTTGCGCCGCACCACGAGCAGTTAAACCTATCCTTGCACCTCTAATAACCGCGCCATAACCAAATGTTCCCCAAGTAACAGGATCAAAAGCAATCGCCGCAAATAATGTACCGCCTACTGCCGCACCCGTGCGCCCCATGTTCCCAACATTCCATCCAGTTAAAGGCATATGCAAATTATCTAATCCATTTAAATGCAAAGTGTTCATAGTTCTGTCATACTGACGAACTGACATAGCCCCAGCTTCTACACTCCCACGTTGTAATGCTTCTGCGGCTGTTGTCCATTCTTTACTATTAATAGATCCTTTATCTATCCAATCGTGAAAACGTCTAATTCCATCACCTTCTGGATCAGGGTTACCTTCTGCTTTTGCTACTTCTTTAAAATAATCAACCGCGGCTTTTGTAAAATTACCTTCATTACGAAGAGTGCCTACAAGTATTTCATAATCTTCTCCGTCTAATAAATCATGCGCTTTTTCTCTTGAAGCATTTGTAAAAGAAGCTTTTTCATATTCTGCATTTTTCCAATTTTCTGCAAAGTTAGTAAATATATTTAATCCTGTTGACTGCACATGGCCGCCTAAACCACCACCAGTTTTGCTTAAATTATCTTCATATTGGATAGCTAGAGTACGCATAGTACGCATACCTGAACGCATACTTTTTTCAAACATTTCCCATGTGCCGCGAACAGTGGGTGCCACACCATATCTAAACGGAGCCATTACTGCTTGCAATGGAAGGCTAAGAGGTTTAACTAACTTGGAAGCATAGTCATCCCAATCAAATGGATTCCACCAATCATTATCAGATTTTTGATGCGGAGCTTTGTAACCATTTGAACTTAATACTTTTTGTGTAGCAGGAGCTAAACTCATATACATTGCATCTTGACCATCATCAGTCAAACTATTCATATGTTTAACCATTTTAGGAATAGCTTCCATTTCAAGAGCCGACGCTAAAGCATTCTGAATCTGTTGGTCATCCATAGGACTTTGAACTAAATCAAGACCTATCGTATGATATTCATCGCTGAATCCCTGCAACCCTGTAAGCTCAAGCATTCGCCAACGCATAGCCATACGTTCATCTTCTAAAGACTGTGCTTGAGAATATTTATTATTCTGACCGTAACTACGTGTACTTACACGACCACTAGAACCTCGACCCGGACTCAACCCTCCTAATTTTTCAACCACTATAAACCTCTAGAGATTGCTTGGTGCCGTTCTGCCGCATTAATAAGATAAGGATCCCCTGATATAGCCGCCATACGTGAAACTAATTCAGCCACAACAATTTGATTTCTTCTACTTTCAATTTCTTCAGGTCGCATCGAATTTCGAATTAAACCAGCAGTTACATCTAAATCTGGTTGATCGTCAGGAGCGTTCATAGGCATTACATCTGGTTTATATGCCGCCGCCGCTTCTAAAGCATTAGAAGGAGGTTGAGTTACTTGTCCTTGTTGAGCGGTACCACCTACAGTTCTAGGTATACCTCTATCATCTGGTAAAGGAATCTGATTTTGTGCTTCAACATTTGCTCCACCTTGACCATAAACTACATTAGGATCAGTTTTTGCTGGCTGTGTACCACCGGCCATATCTGGTTTAGGCATTGTTCTCGCCATTAGCCACCTGCCATTAATGCTTGTTGCATTTGAGCCATCGCCGCTTGTGGTGAACCTTGTTGTGGAGTAGCGCCACCAGCCGCCATTGCTTCAGGCGGTAAAGCTTGAGGTGGACCAGCTAATCCCATCGCTTCTTCAGGAGCCATTACTTGTCCTTCTTCTGGAGGAGGAGCCGCCGCCGCTTGTTCTTTACGAATTTCTTCGTCAGCTTTTTCAATAGCTTCAAAAATATCAAGTCCTTTTTTGCGGAACTTTTCTATCTTAGCTATATAAACAATAGGTAGTGCGCCTTGAACAGCTTGCTGTTGGATACTAGCCATAACAGCTTCTTCAAGTTGTTCTTCGTCAACCCTTCTGCCTTCAGCTTCGGGATCTTCAATAAACGGATGCTTTGTTCTAAATGTTGCAAGACTGATACCTTTCATTTGCAACAACTGTCCAAGCTGAATAGTCGTACCTTGAACATCAGCACCCGGAACCGAATGAGATACTACGTTATCGAACGTTTCAAAATGCTCATCAGGCGTGAACTCAACCTGTCCAAAGTCGCCTGCATAACCAGTGAATGTAGATACTGTTTTGCTCCCCCAGTATCCCTTGTACGTGGCGAATATACATTCATTGAGATGGGGAAGATGTCCTTCCATGATCTCTTGAAGTTCTTGTATCCTTGGATCAAGAGCGGCACCCATAAGAGCGTCAATGCCCCTACCAGTGCGAAGAGCGCCATAACTTTCTCCGCCAATTTGCGGGACTGTACCTGTCGATACGCGGGCATTACGTTCGAGCCTATCAATCGCGATGTTCGTATTCTGGTCAGGTGATCCTCTGAGTTCTCCGATCCCTTCTGCGTCGAGGAGAACATTGACCTCGCCTTCCCTGCCATCTTTCCATTCACCTCCTACTATCATCGGTACTTGCCCTGAACGTCCGATAATGTAGCGATCTGGAAAGATTGCTTTCTCTTGGGCTATAAGTTCAAGTGCCATTAGTTTTGCCATAAGATCGACCATCCCGACGACGTTCGATACTGAAGAAGAAATTTTATCTAATGTCACACGACCCGGAGTTATCACACAAGGCATCCCTGCGAGGTTCTCGTATCTTGACAGTTCCAACTGTGTGCTGTGATAAGGATACGTTTGGTTGAAATGATTATACCGTGGCCCCATTATCCCGATCACGATATGTTCCTCGTCGATCCATTCGCAACAATCCCATAACTCTTGCCGTGCATTTTCGTCAGATGCTACTGGACCACCATTTTCTTGCCGCGATGCGGGATAGTTGGCTCTTAACCAATCACCTGATTTACCGTATACAAAAGCACAGTTACGTGGAATGTCATAATTCTCAGCCGCGGATGGTTCAGGATAAACGCCAAGAGGGTCACGAACATCTATCTTAGGCATACCAGTTTTGAAATCTGGATTTACTACAAGAGCAGTAGTCGCGTAACCAGCAAGATGCCGGTAAGCGCGTCGTATTTTTAGCTTATATTTGTTCTGATACCACGTAGCGGCAAGCGCACGTTTGCGAACATCAGCGTATTGTCTGGATCTTCTACCGCGTTCTTTGCTAGGGTCAATAGCAGGGCAACCTATATATGGGGTTACAGATGCGGCTCTTTGAGCTACAGCATCAATGTTCTCAGATATTAAAGATGGAGTTAATGGAGGAAGAACAGGTTCTTCGTCCATAGAAGGAAGAGGTATAACATATTCACCGTTATACCTTTCTTTAACTTCAATCATCTTATTTAAAAGAGGTGATTGTATATCCTGTCTCTGTCGGACTATTCCGACTATTTCTTCAAAAGTATACGCCACTAATAAGCTCCGATTTTAGAACGTGTCTTATTATAAGGTAGCCCTTTAAAGTTGAATTGTGAAGAGTCTACATCAAAAGCTTGCTTTCTTTGTCTCCAAAGAATCCATATAAACCACAAGGCCATTACCCTATCTTGTCTTAATTTAGTACCTCTTACTAATGGTCGCCATGATTTAAGCTGTCTTATAAGCTCATCAGCTTGATGCCTAGTAACAGGATCATCAGCGTAAGCTATATCTATTTCTCCGCGCATAAACGACAAAGCCATAGATGGTATGCCAATAGTTTCATCATATTTGTTTACACCTGTCAAATGCTCCCTAACTCTGAACCCATATCGTTCAGTCATTTCTATAAGACGTTCATCACGAGATAACCCTTTTTGAAACACCATCGCTTCAATAACCACATCAGATACAGACGCACCGTTCTTTTGACAGCGTAAAATCGCTTCCTCCACTACTTGAAGTATCTGCTCGTTTCTAGTTAATCCCTGATCCTCACGTAAGAAAAGTATCTTTAACTTGCCTTCATGTGGTGTAGCCGCCATAACACAATTCATTCCACCTAACGCAGGGTCAACACCGATGTAAACAGTGCAATCTTTAGGAGGATCATGCAACGTAGAACGCAACGGATTCAAACATTTCTTAATAGATTCGTCATTAAATGTAGCCGCTAAAGAACTCGTAGGTTCCTGCATGTAGTTACGTGACCATGCTTCTTCACCAACCTTACGACGAATTCTGTCAAGAGCTTCCATCGAAAACATCTCAGGCCATAAAGGTTCAGGTTCATCATCACCATTTTGTACTATCGCAGGAAAACGAATCACTCTAAGAATATCTTCATCTATCTCAGTCATTACACGTTCATAGAAATCATCCTCGCCAACACGAGTACCATTAATGCTTGTCCGCCCATTCTCTCCCGGACGGGTTAACCAGTCCTGTCGGAAAATCTCGAACATCTGTTCTGTCAGATTTAGCGACACACGCGACTGGATATCATCAATGTGTAGATGGTCAGTACGTGTACCAGCGATCTTCGATCTCCACCCTAAAGAAACCATTGAATAGTCACGTTCATCGTGTGCAGACTTTTTAAAGACGTTGAAATAATCTGCGCCCCATGCTTGTGCAGTTTTTCTACCAGATGCATTCTGTGGAACAAAAGGACCGTATTTCGCTACATATAACGGAAATGGACCAGTTGGTTCCATACGCGTACGGATACGACCAAGAATTTTCCTAGCCATATCCTGTCCCTCTGAACCTACTGTGATACGAAACTCAGGGTTAGTTGCAAGTTTGTAACAGAAGTAATCCTCAGCGAGTGTTGTTTTACCATGTTCAGGTGGCCACAAGATAAGAGTTAAGTTTCCGGGGGGTGTATTTTCGTATGCGTCTATAGCGCGTAGATGAAACCACGGAGACATATGCCCAAAGTATTCTGATCTGAAATGCTCAAATGCTGGTATTTCTGTATCAGGTTTTTCAGTATGAAAGTTAAGTCGTATAGCATCAGCTTTTGCGGCGAAGTCAGGGAATCGTTGCCTCCACTTTTCGTAAGCTGAACGTGTAACACCAGTAGCTATAAGAGCATCAGCGACTTTTCCGTTATTCTCTAATGATTCTAAGAATACTTTCCTGTTAAGGATACCTTTGTCTTTTGATGCGTTAGCCATTTAATCAAATACTGATGGTTGTACTTCCAACTCTACTATACCTGCGGCTATAACTCCTTCATCCCCCGTGATCCTAACAGCATGTGTACCAACTTCAGCTAAAGTTAAATCAACATAATAAATACCTGTTGCGCTTTTAGTTGCCGCTGGTGTTGCATCTGTTCCACCTGACGGTTTACGCCATGTGACAGTAACATCATTAACAGTATCCGTAGGATCAGTGTTTGTGCCGTCGCTAGTGAAAGTAGCAGTTACTCTTACAGAATCTCCTTTATCGTATGTTGGCATTAAAACTCCTAAGTAGTACTTACTTCTAATGTGACGTCGTGATATTGCGTTACTGCAATCGTAACATCATGGTAAGTAGAAGTGGAAATAGATACGGCTGGTTTTTTGTACTTCACAAGAATAGTTGTACTTGTAGTACCTGCTGAAGATAACGCACTAGCTATCGGACGTTCTTTAACAATAGCTGATGCCCATGTAGCCGCCGCAGAAATACCTGCCGCTATAGGCGCTTCTCTGTTAATAGCCGCCGCGATGGAAGCCGCGCTGGAAGCAGAAACAGCAACAAACGCTCTTTCGATTATCGCAACGACAGTAGAGCCGGTAGCTGAAACACTACTTGCTACCGAAGCTTCCATTACGATACCAGCGGACAGTGATGCCGCCGCGCTAGGCGTGCTAGCAACAAACGCTCTTTCAATTATTGCAGTAGCAGTAGAAGCAGTCGATGTGATAGAAGAAGCTATCGGAGCTTCCATAACTATCGCACCTGCAACAGACGCGCTACTCGATGGGGTAGCCGCAACTGAAGCTTCCATCACTATCGCCGCTGAAATCGAAGCCGCGGAAGACACACTTGAAGCTACAGCCGCTTCCATTACGATAGCTGGAGCTATAGAAGCAGAAGCCGAAGGTGTAGCCGTAATACTAAAGTTAGCTTTAAGCGCACACGTTAAACTCGCCGCGCTTGAAGGTGTCGCCGCTACGAACGCTCTTTCTATAATAGCCGTAGCAGTAGACGCAGTAGATGATATACTCGAAG
>Ga0310344_10001655_pt1 | contig 16925 bp, 18 predicted proteins | sample HC15DNA20200_MG_FD_203801 | JGI IMG/M metagenome (GOLD analysis project Ga0310344, IMG submission 203801) | Marine microbial communities from station ALOHA, North Pacific Subtropical Gyre - HC15-DNA-20-200_MG | ecosystem: Environmental > Aquatic > Marine > Oceanic | place: Pacific Ocean: North... | reverse complement strand
TTTAAGCATTTGAGGTATCCCACAAGCATACTCAACGACTTCTAATCCTCTAATTAAAGATCCTTTAGCATCTTCGTATACTTTACCGTGTTCCGAAACTATGATCTTCGTAAGTTCATCAGAATTTTTTTCTATAAGCTCTTTAAATTTAAACATAACTCTCGCTCTTTGAAGAGGAGGTGTATTTGACCAAGATTCAAAAACTTTTTTTGCATTTTCTACAGCTGTATTAACATCTTGTGTTGTTGCTAATTTAACTTCAGCACTTTGTTCGCCAGTAGCAGGATCAAAAACTTTGCTCGTTCTCTTAGAATTTCCAGAATAGTTTTTGCCACCAATAAAGTGTTCTATTAATTTCATGGTGCTAATTGATTAAATAAGCTTTTAGCTTGTTGCAAGCATTTTTTTTATTGATCCAATAGCTTTTGCTGGATTTAGACCTTTTGGACAAGAATTAGTACAATTCATAATAGTATGACATCTATATAATTTTAGTTCATCGGCAACTTTTTTTAATCTTTCTTTTTTATCTTCATCTCTGCTATCATTAATCCACCTGTAAGCTTGTAATAAAACTGCAGGTCCTAAATATTTATCTCCGTTCCACCAATAGCTAGGGCATGCAGTTGAACAACACGCACATAAAATACATTCATAATACCCGTCTAGTTTTTCTCTATCCTCTTGAGACTGTTGTATTTCTTTATTTGTTTTTTCTCCAACTTTAGTCTTCAACCATGGTTCAACTGATTCATATTGTTTATAAAGAGTAGTTAAATCTCCAACCAAGTCTTTAACAACTTTTAGATGTGGCAAAGGATAAATATTTAATTCACCTCTAATATCTGAGTGCGATTTAGTGCAAGACAAAGTATTTATGCCATCTACATTCATTGCACAGGAGCCACATACTCCGTGAGCACAAGATCTCCTAAAAGTTAATGAGGAATCTATCTCGTTCTTAATTTTAAAAAGTATATCTAATACTTTTGGTCCACACTCATTCATGTTAACTTCAAATGTATCAATTCTGGGATTATCCTTTTTTGATGGATCCCATCTGTATATATTAACTTTCTTCAAATTATTTGAACCAGATTTGTCTTTATAGTATTTACCTTTTAAAATTTTTGAATTTTGAGGCAAGCTAAATTGTGCCATTAATAAACTCTTTCTTTTGGAGGAAAATATTGAACATCGTTTGTTAAAGTTTTGGCATGAACTGGTCTATATGCAATTCTAACTTCACTTCCTTTTTGCCAAGCCAACGTGTGTGTCATGTAACTTTTGTCATCTCTCTTCTTGAAATCTTCTCTAGCGTGAGCTCCTCGACTCTCTTTTCTGTGGTAAGCAGAGTCTATTGTTGTCATTGCTTGTCTTATAAGATTGTCAAACTCCAAGGTTTCAACTAAATCAGTATTGAATAGCAATGATTTATCTTTAACTGAAATATCTTCCATACCTTCAAAAGGTTTCCTGATCAGACTCATTCCTTCTTTCAAAGTTTTTTCTGTTCTAAAAACTGCACATTTAGACTGCATTGTTTTTTGCATTAATAACCTTAACTCTGATGTTTTTGTAGAACCATTTGAATTACGTAATTTATCAAATCGAGCTAAACATTTATCTGTCTCACTTTGAGCTAGCTCTTCATGAGGTGATCCTGGTTTTATAATTTCTGCTGCTCTTGTTGCTGCTGATTTACCAAATACTACCAAATCAATTAAAGAATTTGATCCTAATCTATTTGCTCCGTGAACAGAAACACATGCAGCTTCTCCAATAGCCATTAGACCTTGTACAACAGTGTCTTTCCCATTTGAAGTTAATACTTCAGCCTTGTAGTTTGTTGGGATTCCTCCCATATTATAATGAACAGTAGGAACAACTGGAATTGGATCCTTAGTAACATCAACTTCACAAAAAGTCTTTGCCGACTCAGCAATACCCGGCAATCTTTTTTCTATAATTTTGGGATCAATATGATCCAAGTGTAGATGTACATGATCTTTATTTTTTCCTACACCTCGACCCTCATTAATTTCAATAGCAATTGACCTGCTAACAACATCCCTTGATGCTAAATCTTTAGCTCTAGGAGCATATTTTTGCATAAATCTCTCGCCTTTAGAATTTAAAAGAAAACCCCCTTCTCCTCTAACTCCTTCGGATATTAAAGTGCCATTTCCATAAATTCCTGTGGGATGGAATTGAACAAATTCCATATCTTGAAGTGGCAATCCTGCACGTAAAATCATTCCATTTCCATCTCCTGTACAAGTATGTGCAGAAGTTGCTGTGTAATAAATTTTACCATAGCCACCGGTAGCCAATATAGTTATATGAGATCTAAATCTGTGAATTGTTCCATCATTTAAATTCCAAGCAATCAAACCTTTGCATTCTCCATTTTTCATCAACAAATCTAATGCAAGATATTCTATAAAAAATTCAGTATTATGTTTCAAAGCCTGTCCATACAATGTGTGAAGTATTGCGTGACCAGTTCTGTCAGCTGCTGCACAAGTTCTTTGGACAGATTCATTTCCATAATCTTTGGTCATTCCTCCAAAAGCTCTTTGATAAATTTTTCCATCTTTTGTTCTGCTAAAAGGAACTCCGTACCTTTCTAACTCTATTACCGCTTTCGGTGCCTCTTTGCATAAATATTCAATTGCATCTTGATCGCCCAACCAGTCAGAGCCCTTAACGGTATCATACATATGCCACCTCCAATCATCTTCACCCATATTACCAAGTGCCGCTGAAATTCCTCCTTGTGCCGCTGAAGTATGGCTTCTTGTTGGAAAAACTTTTGAAATACATGCTGTTTTTAGTCCTGCTTCCGATAAACCTACCGCTGCTCTCAACCCTGAGCCACCAGCTCCTAGAACTACAACATCATATTCATGGTCTATAATTTTATAAGCACTCATTATGATAAATTAAATATTCCTATAATTGTTAATAGTGGAACTATTATAGCAAAAATATTAAGCATTTTATTTGCGACATTTTTGATTTTTTCATCCTGAATATAATCTTCAAAAATCTCGCTTATAGTTAAAGCTGAAAAAAAGTAGGAAACAACAATAAAAATAGAGAATAAAATTTTTGATGGTTGTTTTGTAAAAAAATTAACAACTTCAATATAATCTAAATCATAAATGGACACTAAATTGATTATAAACCAAAATATTAATGGAATTAATGTTAATGAGCTATATTTAAGAAATAACCATTTTTTTGTTGATCTATGCATATTAAAAAATATTTTTTCCTATTAAATAAAATAAAATTGTTAAAACAAAAGATCCAAAAAAAGCTAAAACCCCTGTGATTTTTGCAACTTTTAAATCAAAACCATATCCCATATCCCAGATTAAATGTCTTAATTCATTTAAAATATGAAAACTAAAAGTCCAACACAAAGAAACTATTATAAATTTTCCAAAAAAAGATCTCAAAAATATTTTTGTTATTTCATAACTACTTTCACCTAAAAGCAAAGATAATGTCCAAATACAAATTAATGTAATAGCCAAAATATTAATGACCCCGACTATTCTGTGAGTAATAGAAAGAAGAGATGAAATCTGCCACTTATAAATGTTCAGATGTGGGCTTAAAGGATTGTTATTATTCTGCATAACTTATTTATAAACCAAAATCTTTACTTTTTCTTTATTAAACACTCTGCTATTTGAACCGTATTTAAAGCTGCGCCTTTCAGTAAATTATCTGAAACTATCCATAAATTTATAGCTTTTGGATTGGAATTATCTTTTCTGATTCTCGAAATATAAGTTGTATAATCGCCTTCGGCTTCTATTGGAGTTATATAACCTCCGTCTTCGTGTTTATCTACAACTTTGCAACCCGGTGATTCTTTTAAAATTTTAATTATATTGTCAAAATCAAAAAGATTTTCAAACTCAATATTAACAGACTCTGAATGACCAGTTTTCACTGGTACTCTAACACAGGTTGCTGTGACATCAATATTTTCATCCAATATTTTCTTTGTTTCGTTTATCATTTTTAGTTCTTCTTTAGTGTAGCCATCTTTGTGAAATACATCTATTTGAGGAATGAGATTAAATGCCATCTGTTTTGAAAAATTTTTTGATATAATTTTTTTTCCATCTAAATAATTTTTTGTTTGCTCTAATAACTCATCCAGTGACGCTTTACCCGCACCTGATACAGCTTGATAAGTTGAAACCACTACTCTTTTAATCTTATATTCATCGTGTAAAGGTTTTAAAACCAAAACCATCTGCATTGTTGAGCAGTTAGGATTTGCTATAATATTTTTATGTTTATCTAGTGCTTTAGGATTCACTTCAGGAATAACTAAAGGAACATCATTTTGCATTCTAAAATAACTGGAATTATCTATAACTATAGTATGTTTTGCTGCCTTATAAACCAAATCTTTTGCCACTTTGCTGCCTGCAGCAAAAAAAGTTATATCGGCTTTTGAAAAGTCATAATTGTTTAAACTTTCAATTTTTATTTCTTTTCCCCTGAAAGATAATTTTTTTCCTTCACTCTTCAAAGATGCAACTAGGTAAAGTTTGGTAATATCAAAATTGACTTTTTCTAAAATATCAAGAGTTTTACGTCCAACATTTCCGGTTGCGCCTATAATTGCAAATTTCATAAGATTATTATTTTATCTAGTTTATTTGATTTAGCTCTAATTCTAATATCACTTTTTTTATGAAGTTTTTAATTAACAATCTATCTTCATCTTTAAAAATTTTTTCTTTTTTTAAACCTGTATTCATTTCTTTTCTGATTTTTTCCTTAAGATGATAAATCTTTTCAGCTGAACTGATGCTCAATATGTTATTTTCAATTTTTCTTATCTGGTAACCAATTGTAAAGTTAAATAAAAAAAACAAACAAATCATAACAAAAATAACTTTGTAAACGAAAATTTTCATAAATTTTTAAATTTTATTTTCTTTTGTAAATTTTATACATTTTTATACCATTTAATTCTAATTGATAAACTCTTTTAAAATTTGAGGGAATTTTGTATTTTTTATTGTATTTTGGATCAACTTCATAAACAAAATTATCATAAATATAATCTGCTTTAACATAATCTGTTCCTACAAAATTCACTCTTTTTTTATCTTTCTCAAATAACGCATCTTTAATCCTGTAATACGGAATGAACGAAGCATTGGCAATATTTATTTTTTTTTTATCAGCTTCTAGAGCAAGGATTTTATAGACTGAGTCAAGTCGTGTTAATCCTTCTCTGTCAATTAAAAAATTGTTTTTATTTTCATTATTTAAAATTTCATTTAAATACAAACTTTGAAAAGGATGAAGAATGATTAGCTTATAAATATTAGGTATAAATAAAATTAATAAAGTTAAGACTAGTCTAATTTTATATTTTTTAAATATTGTGCTCAAAATTTTAATTGAAAATGATGCAAAATAAATTAAAAAAATGTTTAAAAAGTATAAATGTCGCCAACCACTAACTAAAGAAACATTAAGAAATATTAAAATTGAGATTATAGATACTAAGTTAAAAAATATATAATTATCTTTCATTTCTCCAATACTTCTCCAAAAATCACTATTATAATTTTTTTCCTTATTAACTAATATAAATCTCAAAAAAAGTCTTTTACTTATGTAAAAAAACCCATGAAAAAATAAAATTAAATTTAAAATTGGAGATGAAATTCCAATCCAAGTAAAAATAAAAGAATCGGGAAGACTTGTGGTTAATAAATATTCTCCATTAAATAAAATATAGTGAGAAAAAATCCAATCTTTTGACTTAATTATATATTCAATAAAATGTAGAAAAGGATTTTCCCATAAATATGGCCAATGAATAAATAAAAATAAAAAATAGGTAATCAAAATAATCATGATGTATTTAATGTTAGATTTTGATTTATCGTTTAACTTTTCTAAATATAAAAAAATTATTAATGATATTGGTAAAAATAAACCTATCACTCGTGTAGAAGTAGCTATAGCTGCAAATAAAGAAAATAATAAAATGTTTTTAATTTTTAATTTTTTAAAAATTTTAAAAGCAAAAAAAATTGAAAAAACCACAAAACTTAAAAAAATGATATCCTTATTGTTGTGAAAAGAGTCCCCATAAATTCTTGGTGAAAAAATATATAAAAGAGTTCCAAAAAAACTTACAAAAAAATTATTAAATCTTTCGATTAAAATTTTGAAAAAAAATATTGAACTTAAATAAAAAATTAAAAATACTAAAAAATGTCTATATTGAAAATATAAGTTAGTTTTTTCTATATTAAATACCACATCTACGAATGCTGCAGGCAAATCAAATATTGGCCCATAAGTAAAATGTCGAGGATCTGGCAAAGAATAATCGCTGGCTGTTTTATTGAGATAATTTAAAACATTTTCTTTCAGACTTTCAATTTCAAAAAAATTTACAACATAGTTTAGCCAATATAATCCTGAATAACGCTGAGTATGTTCTTCAATGTTTACTCCATAGTCGCCGTAGGTTAATAAACCAACTAAAAAATATAATCCAAAGAACGCATATAGAATGAGCTTACTTTCAAAGTTAATTTTCATTTTAATTCAATTTGATATCATATCATTTTAAATCTGCTAAAATAAATTTTTTATGATAGATAAATGTTTTAATTCTTATTACTTTAAAAAGAAATGAGACTGTCTATAATTATACCTGTTTATAATAGTGAAAAAATATTAGAGACACTTTTAGAGGCCATAAAAATTTCTGTATCAGAAAAAATTTCACCTTTTGAGGTAATATTGGTCAATGATTGCAGTTTAGACCAAAGTTGGAAAAAAATTAAAGAACTAAAGATAAAGTATAATTTTTTAAAAGGCATTAACCTAAAGCATAATTATGGTCAACACAGTGCTATTTTCTGCGGTCTAAAGCACTCTAATGGAGAATACATAGTTTGTATGGACGATGATATGCAGCATGATCCAATTTATATACCTGAAATGATAAATAAATTAAAAGAATTTGAAGTTTGTTATGTTAAATTCAGAAAAAGAGAGCATGGATTTATAAAAGTTTTAATAAGTAAATTAAATAATATTGTTTCAAGTTTTTTGATGAGTAAATCTTCAAATATCTATACTTCATCTTACAAATGTTTTAAAAAAGATATTGCTAAAAAGATAATAACCAATGAAGATAATTTTGTTTTTTTAGATTATTGGATTTTTAAATACACTAATAAAATCAATTATATTAATATAGTCCATAAAAAAAGATATGAGGGGATTACTACATATGGTTTGAAAGAAATGCTTACTTTATGGTCAGATATGATTTTTTTAATTGATGTACAAAAATTTAATATAAGAACTTTATCAGTTAAAATTATAAGATTTATCTTTAAAACTTTTCTTAGTAATTATTTGGGTTTAAAAAAAAGAAAGAGCATTATAATTAAAGAAAAATTATTTTAATTTAAATAAGCTTGCTGATAATAGCATTTCCGATTTCTTTTGTGCCTATTAATTTTTTTCCATCAGACATAATATCTTTTGTTCTTAAACCATCATCTAATACCTTTTGAACAGCTGAATCTAATAAATTAGCTTCTTTATCAAGGTCTAAAGAATATCTTAATGCCATAGAGAAACTTAATATTGCTGCAATAGGATTTGCGATATTTTTACCAGCAATATCTGGGGCGGAGCCGTGGACAGGTTCATAGAGAGACCTGATTTTTCCATTCTTGTCTTTTAATCCAAGAGAAGCGGAAGGAAGTAAACCTAAAGAACCTGTTAACATAGCTGCCTCATCTGATAGCATATCTCCAAATAAATTATCTGCTAATATTATATCAAATTGTTTTGGATTTCGTAATAATTGCATAGCACAATTATCTGCTAACATGTGTTCTAGTTCTATCTTTTTGTATTCTTTGTCTTTTAAAGCTTGTACCTCTTCTCTCCACAATACTCCTGCTTCCATTACATTAGATTTTTCACAAGAAGTTACTTTATTTTTTCTTTTTTTGGCTAGGTCAAAAGCAACTCTAGCAATTCTTTGTATCTCACCCGTGGTATAAGAATGAGTATTTATACCCTTTCGTTGATTGTTTTCTATTGGTTCGATTCCTCTAGGCTCACCAAAATATATACCTCCGGTTAACTCTCTTACAATCATAATGTCTAAGCCAGATACTACTTCAGGCTTTAACGTCGACGAGTCAACTAACTGCTTAAAACAAATTGCAGGTCTAAGATTTGCGAATAATTTTAATTCTTTTCTAAGTTTTAGAAGAGCCCTTTCTGGTTTTTTAGAAAATTCTAAATTATCCCACTTAGGACCACCACAAGCTCCCAAAATTACAGCTTCGGACTCCAAAGATTTATAAAAAACTTCATCGGTTATTGGTGTTTTATTAGCATCAATTGATGCTCCACCGATTAACTCTTCTTCTAAACTAAAATCCAGAGATTTATTCTTATTAAACCATTCTATTATTTTTTTTACTTCCCTAATAACTTCAGGCCCAATACCATCACCTGGTAATAATAAAATTTTTCTTTTTTTAGCTTTAATCATTTCTTAAAATCCAAGGTTTGTTTGAAATAGTCATTTTCTCATAACTATCTATTTGTTTTATTTTTTTCATTGATAAATCAATATCATCTAAACCTTCAATCAAACATTTTTTTTTAAATTCGTCTATCTGAAATTTAAGAATTTTATTTCCAAAAGATATTTCTTGCTTTTCTAGATTTATTTCAATTTCTTCTTGTCTTCTTGAATAATCTGACAATTCTAAAACTTTTTCTTCATCAATTTTTATTGGCAAAATACCATTTTTGAAACAATTATTATAAAATATGTCCGCAAAACTAGAACTTATAACGGACTTGATGCCAAAATCAGATAGCGCCCAAGGTGCATGTTCTCTTGAAGAACCGCAGCCAAAATTTTTACCGGCTAATAAAATCTTAGATTTATTATATGGTTCTTTATTTAATATGAAGTCTTTTATTATTTTTCCATCTTCATCATAACGCATTTCATAAAATAAACTTTTTCCTAAACCTGTTCTTTTAATTGTTTTTAAGAATTGTTTTGGAATGATCATATCAGTATCAATATTTTGTAATGACAAATACGAAGGTATACTTTTTAATTTAAAAAATTTTTCCATTATTCTATCTCCCTAACATCTGAAAGATGGCCTTTAATTGCGGCCGCAATCGCCATACCTGGACTCACTAAATGAGTTCTACCGCCTCTTCCTTGTCTTCCTTCAAAATTTCTATTTGATGTTGATGCACACCTTTCTTTAGGTTTCAATTGATCTGGATTCATACCCAAACACATGGAACAGCCAGGCTCTCTCCATTCAAATCCTGCTTCAATAAATATTTTATGTAACCCTTCTTGCTCCGCTTGAGCTTTAACTAGTCCAGATCCAGGCACTACCATCGCGCTTACATTATTTGCAATTTTTTTTCCTTTTAAAAGGTCTGCAGCTAATCTTAGGTCTTCTATTCTTCCATTTGTGCAACTGCCAATGAATATTTTGTCTATTTTTATATCAGATATTTTAGTATTTGGTTTTAACCCCATATATTCTAAAGATCTTTTCATTGCCATTTTTCTATCCTCATTAGTTTCTTCATTAGGATCAGGTACCACGCCAGTTACGGGTGAAACATCTTGGGGAGAAGTACCCCACGTAACCAAAGGTTCAATTTCTTTTCCGTCAATATTAATTTCTTTATCAAACTTACAATCTTTATCTGAATACAAAGATTTCCAAAATTTTATGGCTTTATTCCAGTTTTCGCCTGTCGGTGACATTGTTTTGTCTTTTAAATATTCAAAAGTTTTTTTGTCTGGAGCAATTAATCCTGCTCTGGCTCCAGCTTCTATAGTCATGTTGCAAACGGTCATTCTTTCTTCCATGCTTAAATCTTTTATCACGTCTCCAGCAAATTCGACCACATAGCCGGTGCCCCCAGCAGTTCCAATTGTTCCAATAATCTTTAAAATAACGTCTTTAGCAGTAACACCTTTTGGTAATGCACCGTTAACATTTATTCTTAAATTTTTTGATTTCTTTTGAATTAGCGTTTGAGTTGCGAGCACATGCTCTACTTCTGATGTACCTATTCCAAAAGCTAAAGCTCCAAATGCACCATGTGTAGCTGTATGACTATCTCCACATACTATAACTGTGCCGGGTTGAGTAAAACCTTGTTCAGGTCCAATAATATGGACTATTCCCTGTCTTTTATCGTTAACATCAAAAAGTTCTACACCAAATTCATTGCAGTTGTTTCTTAATGTATCTACTTGGATTTTAGATTCTTCATCGTCAATTCCTTTAGATCTATCTGTGGTTGGGACATTATGATCTGGTACAGCCAATGTTAATTCTGGTCTTCTTACTTTTCTCTTTTGAAGCCTTAAACCTTCAAAAGCTTGTGGACTTGTAACTTCATGAACTAAATGTCGATCAACATAAATTAATGAAGTTCCATCAGATTGTTCGTGAACAAGATGGTCTTCCCATATTTTATCATATAGAGTTTTTGACATCGAAAATTTTATTATTTTTTATCGCCAGTTTTTGTCTCAATTTTTTTCTGAACAACAGGAGCATCTTTTTTTTCTTCTGTTTTTATTGCTTCTTTAGCAGTTGCAACTACCTTTTTGATAGGCTCTGTAGGTTGAGCCGAAATATCAATTCCAATTTTTTTCTTAATTTTCTCAGCTATTCTCGCAGATTTACCTTTCCTGTCTCTTAAATAATAAAGTTTTGCTCTTCTAACTTTTCCTGATCTAATTACTTTAATTGAAGCTACATTTGGGCTATAAAGTGCAAAAGTTCTTTCAACACCTTCTCCAAATGATATTTTTCTAACTGTAAAAGACGAATTTAAATCTCTATTTTTTTTAGCTATACAAACGCCTTCAAAATATTGAATTCTTTCTCTTTTTCCTTCTACAATTTTCACTCCAACTTTTATTGTATCTCCCGAAGAAAAATCGGTTATCTTTTTATTTGCTACAATTTTTTTAATTGCTTCTTTATTTATATCTTCAATGTTTTTCATTTTTTTTATTTAAATATTTTTTCCAAAGATCAGGCCTCTGGCGACGTGTTATAGCCTCAGATTGAGATAAACGCCACCCCTTAATTTTAGCATGATCGCCTGATAAAAGTACTTCTGGGGCACTTTTTCCTTCCCAATTTTGAGGTTTAGTATACTGAGGATATTCTAATAGATCATTTTCAAAACTTTCTTCTTTTGATGAATTGTCATTTCCTAAGACACCAGGTAATAATCGAATAATAGAGTCAATAAAAACAAATGAAGCTGTTTCGCCTCCAGATAATATAAAGTCACCAATACTATATTCTTGGATATTTCTTGTTTCTAAAAGTCTTTGATCAATTCCTTCAAAATGACCACATAATAAATTTATTTTTTTTTGCTTACTAAATTCTTTAGCGACTTTCTGATCAAATTTTTTCCCTTTAGGCGATAAATAAATTGTAGTTTCATTGTTTTCTAAATTTTGATCTAGTGCCGAAGCTACAACATCTGGCCTCAATAACATTCCGTTGCCTCCACCGAAAGGTGTATCATCAACTGAACTATGCTTGTCAATCGCGTAGTCTCTAATATTTATCACTTTTAGATCCCAAATTTTACTTTCCTGAGCTTTTTTATAAATGCCAGTATTAAGTGGTCCAGGATATAAATCCGGATATAAAGTAAAAATTTTTACTTCAAACATAAGCACTAATCCTCGAACTAAGCTTTAGGTTCTTCCTTTTTAGGTTCTTCCTTTTTAGCTTCTACTTTTTTAGGTTCTTCCTTTTTAGCTTCTACTTTTTTAGGTTCTTCCTTTTTAGCTTCTACTTTTTTAGGTTCTTCCTTTTTAGCTTCTACTTTTTTAGGTTCTTCCTTTTTAGCTTCTACTTTTTTAGGTTCTTCCTTTTTAGGTTCTTCCTTTTTAGCTTCTACTTTTTTAGGTTCTTCCTTTTTAGGTTCTTCCTTTTTAGCTTCTACTTTAGGTTCCTCTTTATTCTCTTCTTTCTTTCTATCTTTCTTAGGAACAGCTTTAAGGGGATTATTTCCCGGTTTTGGCATCGGCATCAATTTCATTTCACCTAAAATTCTAGAAACTCTTAAAGTAGGTTGAGCACCTTTGCTTATCCAATATTTAATTCTCTCAAATTCAACTTTTATTCTCTCTTTTTTATCCTTTGGTAATAGAGGATTGTAAGATCCAACTTTTTCAATAAATTTACCATCTCTAGGATATCTGCCGTCTGCAACTACTATTTTATAAATAGGTCTTTTCCTTACACCTCCCATTGATAATCTTATTCTTAACATTTTATACCTTTCATTTTAATTGATTGATTATTTCATCTGGAATTGCACCAGATGGAATTTTTTTACCTTGAGACATTTTTTTCATCATATCTGACATCATTTTAAATTGTTTAAGTAATTTATTTATTTTTGTAACATCTACACCTGAGCCTTCAGAGATTCTTTTTCTCCTAGATCCGCTAATTATTTTTGGATTTTCTTTTTCTTTCTTCGTCATAGATAAAATTACTGCCTCATTTTCAGTTAACATTTTTTCATCAATAGATGCCTTGTCCATTTGTGCTTTCATTTTGCTTGCTCCTGGTAATAAAGACATCACTCCTTCCATTCCTCCCATTTTTTTCATTTGTCTTAATTGAGATAGATAGGTATCCATTGTAAAAACGCCTTTTTTAATTTCATCTTCAGTTTTCTTAATCTTTTCTTCATCTAAATCTTGGGATGCCTTTTCAACAAGAGACACCACATCACCCATACCTAAAATTCTGTTGGCTATTCTGTCTGGATGAAATAATTCAAAATCAGTTATTTTTTCTCCTATACCGATATATTTAATAGGTTTACCAGTTACTTGCTTCATGCTAAGAGCTGCGCCACCTCGTCCATCTCCATCTACTCTTGTCAGAATAATGCTTGAAAGATTTACCGCTGTATCAAATTCTTTAGCAACATTAACTGCTATTTGACCAGTGAGTGAATCAGCAACTAAAATTGTTTCAGCTGGTTTAGTTATTTCTTTTACTTGTTTAATTTCAGACATCATAGGAAGATCGATTTGAATTCTACCAGCGGTATCAAATATTATTATATCTGTTCCATTCAAATTTGCTGTATTCATAGCTCTTTTAGTAATATCAATAGGTTGCTGTTTCTCCACTATTGGTAAACTTTCAATACTATTTTTTTCTGCAAGTATTTTTAATTGTTCTTGGGCAGCAGGCCTATAAACGTCTAGACTAACCAGCATTACTTTTTTTTTAAAATTTTTTTCAATAAATTTTGCAAGTTTTGCTGCTGAAGTAGTTTTCCCAGAACCTTGTAATCCTACTAAAAGAATTGAAATTGGTGGTACCGCCTTAAGATTTAATTCTTCATTTTTTTTACCTAAAATATTAACTAATTCGTCATAAACAATCTTTACTATCATTTGGCCAGGAGAAGTGGATCTTATTATTTCTTGACCAATAGCTTTTGGCTTTATATTAGCTATAAAATCTTTAGCAACTGGAAGAGCAACATCTGCTTCGAGTAAAGCCTGTCTAATTTCTTTTAAACCTGAATCAACTTGATCTTCAGTTAATGAAGGAGCACTTTTTAGTTTAGAAAAAATATTTTCTAGTTTATTTGTTAAATTTTTAAACATTTCATTACACGCAACACCAATAGCACTAGTGGGCGAACCTTCGCTGACTAGTGTCGACGCTCTTAAAACTAAGAGCACCGCAAAAACTTGTTATTTTGCGGAAAGTGAAGGCAAAGTACAATTTGGGGTTTTAAATGTCAACGAATAATTATACTACTCTTAAGTATGCCGGCAATTAATGCTTATAGAATGGATGGATTAGGTAATGATTTTATCATAGTTGATAGAAGAGAAAATTCTATTAACTTAAGCAAAGAAAAAATTATTAAACTAGGTGATAGAAAAGTATTGGGCTTTGACCAAATTCTTTTTATTGAAAAGCTGCAAAATAATTCCTACCCAATTACAATTTATAACTCTGATGGTGGAAAAGTAAGTGCGTGTGGAAATGGAGCTAGATGCATAGCTTATCTGTTAGGTAAAAATCTAAATATGAATGAAATTAAATTAAAAACAAGCAATAGATTACTTAATGCAAAAATAGTAGGAGATTTTGACGTAGAACTTGAAATGGGGAAACCTTTGTTTAATGTAGAGGAAATTCCATTGTCAAAAAAAATAAATCCCAGCAATATAACTTTAAATATTGATGATAAAATATTCTCTGGTGGATTTTGTGTGAATATAGGAAATCCTCACATAGTTTTTTTTGTAAAGGATTGTTTTGAACATGACCTAAAAGTAATAGGTCCTAAAATTGAAAATCATGATCTGTTTCCTGAGAAAGTCAATGTTACATTTGCTGAGATAATTGATAAAAGCAATATAAAAGTAAATGTCTGGGAACGTGGTGCAGGACTTACAAAAGCTTGCGGTACTGCTGCCTGCGCAACAACTATTGCAGCATTAAAAAAAAAATTTGTTAATAATAAAGTAGATATAAAATTTAACGAAGGTATCTTAAAAATAGAAATAGATAAAAATGATAATATATTTATGACTGGCCCAGTTTCTAAAATCAAAAATATAAAAATAGAAATTTAAAATGAGATTATTTGATAAATTTAAAATTGGGCTTGGAAAAAGTTCTTCTGACCTTACAGATGGATTTAAAAATATTTTTTCAAAAAAAAAAATTGATGGAGAAGTATTATCTGAGTTTGAAGATCTTCTTATAAGTGCTGATACAGGTGTTGATGTAGCTAAAGAATTAAGAAAAGATTTTGAAAATTTTAAAATTGATAAAAAATTAGATGATCACCAAAAAATTTTAAAACTAATAGCTGATAAGATGGCTATCAAATTACTTAAATACGAAAAAGATTTAAGTCTTATGGGTAACGCCAATTCTGCTGTTATAGTAGTATCTGGAGTTAATGGAGTAGGCAAAACAACTACAATTGGAAAGTTAGGAAAATATTTTAAAGATAATAACAGATCAGTTGTTTTTGGTGCTGCCGATACTTTTAGAGCAGCAGCAATAGATCAATTACAAGTTTGGGCTACAAAAGTCAAAGTTGATATTATTAAATCTGAGATTAATAGTGATCCAGCATCTGTAGCTTTCAAAACTGCAGAATTTGCAAAAAAAAATCAAATTGATATTGCTTTAATAGATACCGCTGGAAGATTGCAAAATAAAAAAAATTTAATGGACGAATATAAAAAAATTATTAATGTTCTCAAAAAAATTGATGAAAAATTTCCTAATGAAGTAATTTTAGTTTTAGATGCTACAACTGGGCAAAATGCTTTAAATCAAGTAGAAGAATTTGGTAAAATTCATAACATAACTGGATTAATTATTACAAAGCTTGATAGCACCGCTAAAGGTGGGATCATATTAGCTATTTGTAAAAAATATAATTTACCTATTGTAGCTGTCGGTATGGGTGAGAAAGATACTGATTTACATCCATTTAAAGCAGAGTTTTTTTCAAAAGCATTGCTAGGATTAGACTCTTAATGTTTATCAATAAAATTTTTTATACTTTTTAATATTTGATCATTAAACTCCATCATATGATCATCGTCAGAAGTAAAATAGGAATATTTTGGATTATTAGCTTTTTCAAATAATTCTTTTCCCATTGAAAAAGGAACTATGTCATCTTTCTTGCCGTGCATTATCAGAATTGGCGTTGTTATTTTTTTAATTTTGCTAATAGAATTATATTTATCTTTTAAAAGTAATTTTACTGGTAAGTAAGGGTAATAAATTTTTGCCGCATTTTCCATTGATGTGAAAGGTGACTCTAAAATAATACTATTAAAATTATTTTTTTTCCCTATCTCAACAGCTACTCCTGTCCCTAAGGACTCCCCGTACAAAATAATTTTATTATTTTCAACTTCTTTCCTATTAAGCCACTTTATTGCTGCTTTAGCATCTTTATATAGATTCTCTTCTGTAGGCGATCCTTCATTTCCACTAAATCCTCTCCAAGAAATTAATAAAATATTGATATCTAATTTATTTAGTTCATTTAGTTTATATATTCTGTTAGATAGTTCTCCAGCATTTCCATGAAAAAAAAGAAGTGTTTTAAATTTTTTTAAATTCTTATTGATTATCCAAGATTTTAGTTTGATTTTATCATCAACTTTAATAAAAATCTCATCGTAGCTAAATTGTATTTTATCATTTTGATAATTGTTTTCTGAAGGGTGGTAAAGTAGATTTCTTTGATAAAAATAAATAAAAACTAATAATACAAAATAAGCTATTACTATTGAAGAAAAAATTAAATATAGATACTTCATTTCACAATCTTTCTTGCTAAATAAACTCCAATAAAAACTAGAGTTGCTCCATAATAGTGAAATGTTAACAGGCTCTCTTCAAATAATACTATTCCATAAATAGCAGAATATATTGAAAATATGTAAAGTGTAAAACCTGCTAAGGAAGCCCCAACATATTTTTGTACTTTGGTATACAGTGTGAATGCAATTATTCCTGGAGATATAGCTGCAAACAAAACCCAAAATAAAAAATTATTATTAAATTCTGTGTTAAAGAAAAAGGATTCTTCAATTATATAAAAAGGTAATAAGGAAATAGCTCCAAAAAAAGCTATCAGAGTAAACCTAGCCATAAGACTAAAATTACTTTTCCAATTAATTAAAAAAATTGAATAAATTGCCCACCCGACAGCTGCTCCTAACATCCACAAATCTCCCGAAGTAAATTTAAAATTTATTAAATAAGATAAATCCC
>Ga0310344_10001653_pt1 | contig 16932 bp, 17 predicted proteins | sample HC15DNA20200_MG_FD_203801 | JGI IMG/M metagenome (GOLD analysis project Ga0310344, IMG submission 203801) | Marine microbial communities from station ALOHA, North Pacific Subtropical Gyre - HC15-DNA-20-200_MG | ecosystem: Environmental > Aquatic > Marine > Oceanic | place: Pacific Ocean: North... | reverse complement strand
TTTTGCATTACAAGCAAGTACTGCATTTGCATCTGCAACAAAAGTCAAATCCGGTATTATTACCTCATCATTTTCTTTAATTCCCAATGCCATTAATGACAAATGTAATGCTGCAGTACAATTTGAGACCGCAATGGCATATTTTGCTTTAGAATATTTACAAAAATCAGATTCAAATCTTTCTAATTGTGGGCCAAGTGTTAACATACTTTGCTTAAGAGTTTTATTGATAATCTTTTCATCCTCTTTTGAAATCCATGGTTCGTATGCAGGGAATTTAATTTTTGAATCTTTAAAAAAATCTTTTTTCATATATCCAACCTCAAATACCTCTATTTATTATCATGATCTTCTACTACTTGCTCATATAATCTCAAAGAATTCTTTGCCATTGAAATACAATTACATTCCTCGTGAACAAAGTTGTATCCAGCTTCCCCCAATTTCTCTCTCAATTCATTATCAAACAATAATTTTGTTATTGCTTTTGATAACTCCTCTGAATTTTCAGGTTCTACCAGAATTCCATTTTCACCATCTTTTACTGTAAAAGGAATTCCATGTGAACTTGTTGATATTACTGGTTTCTTGAATGCAAATGATTCAAGTGGTACAAGTGGAGAGAGTTCCCATTGTGATGGAAGAATTAAAAATTCACTTTCCCCATATGCTGAAATTACATCTTCACGTGGGGGGTTCTTAATCACTAAAATTTTTTCTTCTAACTTAAATTTTTTAATTAATTCTTCCATCTCTTTCTCAAAACCAAAATCTACTCCCATTATCACCAATTTTGTATCTGTTATTTCTTTTTCATTATTAATCTGATTAAATGAATGAATTAATGTCTCAATTCCTTTACTTCTAGAGAATCTTCCAACAAATAAAATAAATCTAGAATCTAATTGATATTTTTCCCTAAAATTTCCTCTACTAACTAATGTTTGTAGATTAATACCATTACGAATAATCTCTATCTTAGATTTTTTACTGATCCCTAAAAAAATTTCTTTTTCATACTCGTTTGCAGCACTAATAGCTGTTGAATCACTGATTATTTTTTTAATAAAATAATCCTGAATTCTATAAAGAATTTGTAAAAATGTACTAGATTCTGTTAAGAATGGATGAGTCGTCAATCCTCCTTGATCTGAAACAATTAAAGGAATTTTTAATTTTTTAGAAATACGCCAGGCAACAATTGATTGATAACTTCTTAATCCTATTGTATGTATTATATCCGGCTTATCTCTCTCAATTTGCTCTGACATAGAAGAATTAATGAAAAATAATTTTAATGCAAACCACACGTGAGTTCTATTTATTTTAAATTTCCCAAATCTTTCAACTCTTGGTAAATCTTTATTGAATTTATTTGAACCATTGCTAAAATCTAAATCCGTTGTGTATATGGTGACATTGTGACCTAATTCAGACATTTCACGCGCTAAATCAACCGCTAAAAACACTATTCCTCCGAATTGTGTGGCTGGTAATGAAGCTGGACAAACTAATGCTATCTTCATAATTTTCTTAATGTAATCTGCTTTTTAGAGGCTTCTACTAAAACCTGAAACTGTTTTTCTCCTAATAACTCTGATTCAAAATATTTTTAAAACTCTTTGCTGTTTTTTCCCAATTAAATTTTTCAATCATTTTCATCCTTCCATTTTCTCCTAATTCTTCTCTTTTATTTTCATCATTACACAATAATTTTATTTTCTCGGTCCAGTCATTATCATTTTTGATAAGATATCCTGTCACACCTTCATCTATTACTTCTGGAATTCCCCCAACATCTGTTGCTACTACTGGTTTTTTCATTAATGATGCTTCAATGATACTCTGTCCAAGTGTATCCATACCAGTTGGTAATGCGTAAACATCTATTGACGAAAGAAATTCTTTAACTACTTCTGGATATCCTAAATTACCTAACCATTTAAAATTCTCATATTTCTCTAGACTCTTTAACACCTTTTCTGTATAAACTCCATCCCCTGCCCAATAGAACATTATTTCAGGTAAACTTTCAATGACTTTACCAAAGTCTATCAGTCCTTTTGTTTTTCCCCAAATATTTGCTCCTTGTAAAAAACCTACACAAGGATGTCTTAAATCCATTTTATTTTTTGAATTCCAATCTTTTGAATCTCTTGATGAAATAGACAATTGTAAAACTTTCTTTTGAGGGAAATAATCTTGAACAATCTCAGTTAAGTAATCTGATAATGGTAAAATAATATCTGCACCATTCAAACACTTTGTTACAATCTCATTTCTTCTTCTCAGAGAAAATTTTCCACTTGAACTTTTGTATAGAGTTTCTTCTGCCCATTCCCTTTCTTTCCAAATATGACCCCTCACTGTAACGAATAAAGGAATTTTTTTCTCAATCACTAAAAGTCCTAATTCAGTTTGTCTATCTAGTAATACAACATCTGGTTTCAAAGCATCTAATTTTTTTTTAAATTTTCTATTTTTTTTATACTTTGAAACAAAATTATATGATTTATCTAAAAACTCATTGTCATCAATAATATCACAATCTATCTGAAGTTTTTTTAACTCCTCTGCAAATTTAACCAAATGAAAAATTCTTGATTTTATAGTTATGATTAATACTCTCACACAATTATGAAAATTTCTAATCTTATAAGATATAACACAAAATTATCAATTGAATGAATTTAATTCTCAGTGATATTGATATAGGATTGTTCATTTCTTCCTATTGTGAAAAAGAATAAAAGCTTAGGTTTTCGTTTTTGGTACTATTTTAGGCAAGGCTGGAGTACTTATTTTGCATTTATCTTTGCTGCGATTAACACTCTAACTGTTACGTATTTTCTTGCCATTGAGAATTATCCAATACTTCATGAAATTTTCCCATCATTCATTCATTATGTAGTAATAATCTCTATGATTGGAATTCCATTATTGGTCGGCATAGGATATTCTCATTACAAAAAAACTGCTGCATTTAGTTCTGAAGCAGACGTACTTGTTGAATCTAATCCTTATCATTATCGTGTTGCTCCTGGTTGGAATCAATATGTTGTTTTTCCGTTGTACCTTAGTCTAACAAACATGATGATAAAATGGTCACAAAATCAAAAATTAACTGATGAAGAAATTAATGAGATTCAAGATATTCAGAAAAAAATTGATGTTTTGATTAAAGGGGGATTCATTCGTACTCCAGAAGATTATGCACTAAAATCAAATAAAAAAGAAAATGAATCATGAATCAAATTCTAATAATTATAAAAAAATAATTTTTGGAAATAAACATCAAACATCAAACGATAACATCTTTGTTAATGAATATACATTTGATTCCCCTTTGTGGAAACAATTAACATATGCACCTGAAATTCTAAAAAAAATTCAAAATTCAACCTTCACTGATATTCCTTTTCTAGAACTTTTTCAATACAATAATTTTTCATTATACTGGTTTTTTTATCCATATGTATATGCAGAAATAAAAAATACAGCTAATCTGATAAATGAATTAACATCATTAATTCACAGTTCTAAAATATCTCAACTACATGTTGAAGAAAATTTTAAAAATCTTAATTCTTTTCATGATCTTTGTAAAAAAGAAAATCTATCATTCTCTTTTTCTAAAAATAATTTTATGAAATATAAACTCTCAAAAAATCTTAAATCAAAAATTCGAGGAAATAGATTAAAAAAAATTACTGAATTAAAAATTAAACAAAGAACAGATCTATTTTTTAACAAAAATCAAAAAATACCTGATTTTTCTGATAAAATAATCATAGCTAGTCCTGAAATATTTCACCGCTCAATAGTAAATTCAAAAATTCAAAAAATTGAACATGGTGAATTTGCACTTCATGAAATCATAAATTTTCTAGGTACTTCCCATGATTTTGTAGGACTATCACTTGATTATGAAATCCGTTCAAATCTCGAAACTCTAACTCGACGATTAGATTCAGAAATACCATGGCTACCAATTGAAGCTCTGCTAAAAAATCCTAATCCAAACCATTATTCAAATTTCATTAATGAATTTCAGAATTTAACAAGAAACAAAAACTTTCATGAAATATTTTCATTTAATGACATAAATCTCTGGGAATCATTTGAAAGAGTTTTTACTCAAATGACATTCTCTCCATACATTTCTTTTTGGTTAAATTTGTATGATAGTTTAGATGTATTATTCCAAAACTCTAAACCTAAAGCAGTATTTCTTACATATGAAACTGGACCTATTGCTTTAGCCATAATTAATGCATGTAAAAAAAATGGAATCAAAACTATAAGCATGCAACACGGTATAATTGCAAAAAACTGGAAATATTATACAGTAAATCCTCTTGAAACACAATCTCGTTTTGGTTTTCCTATACCAGATAAAATGTTACTATATGGCAATTTTTCCAAAAACATACTTCTAGAAAATCATTTTCCACAAGATAGACTGGAAGTATTTGGAAATCCAGAATTTTTTAATTTACAATTAAAGAAAAAAATACTTACACAATCTAATCTTCGTAAAAAATATGGAATAAAACATAATCAAAAAATTATTCTTTTTACACCAATTGTACTTGAGAAAGAATATGATGAATCAGAAAAAAAATTAGATTATAATTTACGAATATGGGAACATTTACTTCAAAATTTTAAAAATGATCCAAATTTTCACATATTTTTGAAACCACATCCTGGAGAAAACCATAATTCTTATGAAAAAATACTTGAAAATGTTAATTGCAATAATGCCAATATCATTTTTGATAATATTCTTGAAATAATTTCTATATCTGATATAGTAATCACTATGTTTTCATCAATAATTGTTGATGCATTATCTCTTGACAAATATGTTCTTGAGATTAATTATCCAAATGTAATTGATCCCATAGAATTCAATAAAATGGGTAAAATCATGCAATCAAATATCGAGAACATTACTTCTAATGTGAAACAAATTTTTGATGATTCTAAAAATACAAACTCTATTCTTCAAGATTCACAAAAAATTATAAAAGAAATCTATGGAATTCCTGAACAAAATCCTTTAAAAATCCTAACTGACTTTTTTAATCCTTAGAAATTCTATAAATTTTTTTTACTGTATCTTTTGTCTTAGTTTTTTCCAAAATATTCACAGCTCTTGATAAAATTCCTTTTTTAATTTTGGTACTATCCATTGGATTTTTTCTAATTTTTTCTATTTTCTCTAAATATCTTAATGTGTCATAATACTCTGAAGTAAAATCATTTTCTTTTTCACCACTTTTGAATAAAGAATTTATCACTTCATTTCCTTTTACTAGCACTAATCCTGCTCTTTTACAACAATTCTCTAATGTGTTGAGTGTAAAATGAAAAACATGTGCATTTTGTAAATATTTCAAAAAATCTTGTTGATATGAATTTTCCAAATTTTTTATTCCTGGAACTTCTACATATACAATTCCTTCTCTTTTCAAAAGTTTTTTTATCTTAGTCAACATTTCAATTGGTTCTAAAAAATGTTCTACTACATGTGACAAAATCACAACATCAGGTTTTTCCTCTTCCTGCTCTATTATCTCTATAGAACCAACTTTCAAATTTAGATTATTTTTAATTCCAAATTCTATATACTCTTGGCCAAAATCAACTCCCAATATTCTGTTACCCTCGTCCTGAAATTTTTTTAATATTCCTCCTGCCCCTGTACCAATCTCGACGACAAATTTATCATGAAGATCAATATTCGAATTTTCTGTAATATACTTGAAAATTTCATTTCCTCTGTTAATTTCTTTTTGAAATTCTTTTTCAATAGCATCATCTCCACTTTCATATATGCTCCGATATTCATTCTTGTAAAATTTATTGTAGCTCAATTCATCCATTCTAGGATTTGTTTGAATTAATCCACAATTCTTACAAATAACTACTGACATTTCTAATCCGTATCGATCTTTTTCTGATAAACGTGTAAAATCTTCTGAACTACAAATATGACACTTCTTTTTCTCAAACTTGTATTCGCCTGTGGAAATTTTTTCCTCAACTTTTCTTATGTAATTTTTTTGTTCATCAGATAATTTTATACACGCTTTTTTATCATAAATGAATCTCTTTTCAACCATTTCTTGAGAATTATTTTTTTACCATGATGTCCAACCACCATCTACAACTAATGTTGCACCTGTCATGTATGATGAATTATCGCTAATTAAAAATTCAATTGCATGGTTTAACTCATTTTTTTTCATCATTCTCTTCATTGGAGTTAAGTTTGAATATTTTTTCACAAATTCTTTTTCTTGTTTGAATTCAATTCCGCCTGGTGCAATACAATTTACTCTAATATTTGGTGCCAAATGAGTTGCAAGATATTTAGTTAAATTTACAACTCCTGCTTTAGAAATTGAATATGCGATGTTTTTGTGTGAACCATTATACAAATCTGGTCTGGCAGATACTAATCCTGTAGTTGCTGAAAAATTTACAATACTACCTTTTTTATTATTACGTGCAAATTCTCTGCATACAGAAAATAAGTAAGTTAGATTTACATCCATAATATTACTAAATGATTCAAGTGGTAGATTGAACAGGGTTTGTTTCTTTCTACCTTTTTGAACATGATCGTTAAATGCAAAACAGTTAATCAACGCATCAGCTTTATTTCCTTTAAACCAATTCTTTACAAATTTTTCATCACTTAAATCGTGACCTAAAACCAGATCTAATTTTATTATTTTATTTTTTTTTGATAGATATTTACATAGTTCTTTTCCAATAAGACCTTCTGAACCTGTAATTATTATTTTCATTTTACTTACATTGTCTAAAATTTTCTAATTAATCAAGATATTGTTTAACAAATTTAAAATATTTATCACATGTGCTCAATGGATTATTTCTATTTCCATCTAAATCATCTCTAGCTCCTTGAATAATTAACTCTCCTGAATAATTTTTGGTCTTTATTAAATCAAAAAATAAACTAAAGTTCACATCTCCATTTCCTAGCGGTACTGTATTCCCGTGAAATTCCCTATCTTTAACATGAACTGAAATAAAATACTCACTTAATAATTCCCATTCTTCTTTGATATCATATTTCAATGATGTACTGTTACCTACATCATAATTCAGCAAAATATTTGAATTATCTATTTCTTCAACAAATTTTTTTAATTCTCTTGGAGGAAGATCTGTTTCTAATGCAATTTTTATCCCATTCTCTTTTATCAGTGGAGATATGTCTTGTAAATTTTCTATCAATTCATTTTTATCATTATCAGTTTTCAATGATGAATTATCAACAAATGGAATTTCAATAATTTCTACACCAAATTTTTTAGCCTGACGAATTAATCTTTTTAAAAAATCCATATTTTTTTCTATATTTTCATCTTTTTCATTAAATATTTTTTGAAATAAAAAATAATCTGCACAAATTGTATTTATTTTGACATTAAATTTTTGACTTAAATCTTGCATTTGTAAGATTAATTTGTCATTAAAAATTGGATTTTGTTCATATCCATCAACTATCCAATCTATCGAATTGAATCCTACTTGTTGTGCCAATCTAAATTCTTCTTGCCAATTATGATGTGGGAAGCATTGAATTTCATTCTCTATTGGGCTTGACAATCGGCCTCCCATAATCCCGATTTTATTCATAGTGAATATTTTCCATTTTCTATTCTACTTTAAGTTTAGTAATGATTCTAACTACATAGTAAAATATACAAAAGAATAACATTTTCCATCATACATGAAAATAGTTGCTATTATCCTAGCACGAGGTAATTCTCAAGGAATACCAAAAAAAAACCTAGTAGATTTCTGTGGGAAACCTCTTTTGTATTGGAGTATAAAACAAGCAAAAGATGTTAAAGTAATTTCTGATATTTGGGTAAGTTCTGATAGTGATGAAATATTAGAATTTTCTAAAAAAAATGGTGCAAAAATAATTCAAAGACCAAAAAACATCTCAAAAAACACATCTACTTCCGAATCTGGATATCTTCATGCAATTAATGAAATTGAAAAAAATTCTGGAAAAATTGATCTTGTTATTGCATTGCAACCTACATCTCCAATTCGTGAATCATTAGATATTAAAAATGCAATTAAAAAATTTAAAACAATGAAATATGATTCACTGTTTTCCGCATCAGATCTAGGTGATTTTATGATTTGGAAACAAAAGAATAGCGGTAAAGTGTATAGTTGGAACTATGATTCAAACAAGAGACCAAGGCGTCAAGACTTTGAAAAACAATATCTTGAAAATGGTTCATTCTATATTTTTAAACCTGATGTAATTAGAAAATTTAATAATCGATTTGGTAAAAAAATTGGTATTTTTCTAATGGATTTTTGGAAAGCATTTGAAATTAATGAAACTAAAGACGTTGAATTTTGTGAACTTCTAATGAAACACTATCTGCTTAAGAAATGATTAAACTACCTGATTTTAAAAAATCATTCGAGTATGAAAATAATTTTTATTTATCATCCGATCAATCTCGAATTCATAAAATTATAATACATTATCAGCTTTATGAAAAAATAAAACATCTAAACGGAAGCATTATTGAATGTGGTGTTTTTAAAGGAATTTCATCAATTCGTTTTGCAGCATTTAGAGATTTTTTTAATAATTCGTCAAATAAACTCATCCTCTTTGATATATTTGGTAAATTTCCTGAAGCAGATTATTCAAAAGATGTAAAAAACAGAAATAATTTTATCAAAGATGCAGGTTTACATGGAATATCCAAAAACCAATTAAATAAAATCTTAAAAAATAAAAAAATAAAAAATTTTGAACTTATTCAAGGTGATATTACAAAAACTGTTAAAACATATGCAGAAAAACATCCTCGATTAAAAATTTCTTTATTACATATTGACGTTGATCTTTATGGTCCGACAAAAACAATCTTAGAAAATTTTTATCCTCATGTTGTAAAAGGTGGAATTATAATTCTTGATGATTATAATGTATTTCCTGGAGAAACTAAAGCAGTTAATGAATTCTTTAAAAATCAAAAAATAAATATTCAAAAATTTAAAAATAGAAAAACTCCATATTACATAATCAAAAAATAATATCTATAGACGCTTCTTAATATAATCTATTGAACTTACAGGACTTGGATCAACTTCATGTAATATTGCATGATAAATACTCGCATAATCTAATATGTATATTAGATTAGTTATCTTGGAAATTATACTTCCATCAACCGATGAAATTTTATAAAATGGAATATTTTTTGTTGCAAAGAATTCTTCTAGTATCTTCCAACGCTCTTTTGTTTTGATATTATCGTCAATTCCTTGTATAAGTATAGGCTGAATCATTTGTTTTTTTTCCCATGGAACAACTCCATTATGACACGCTTCGATTATATCCTCTGTTATTACATGTGATTTTGCATTTTCTTGTAATGAATTTTTAAATCTAATTGCCACTGATTGTAATCCCCATGGATAATAAATTATGGGTATATCTGAAATCCATTTTGCAATATCTAATGATGTATTTGTACCTGTTAAATTTTCTGATGATATTTTGTTTTTTGTTTCTTCCAAAAATTTTAAAGATTCTTCAATTTCATTTTTATTAATTGGTAAAATATCCTCTAATACTCCTAGAATTGTATATAGAAAACTAGTGAATGATGCACGTGGGGAATGAAATTTTGATACTTTGAAATATGATATGTCATTCTTCTTTGAAAATTCCTCTAATTTTCCACCAGATGAAAATGAAATTATTTTTGCATTTGTTAAAATTGCATTTTTTAAAACAGTCACACTTTCATCCGTATCTCCTGAAACACTAATTATTACAATTAATGTATTCTTATCTACAGTTTTTGGTAAAACGTAACCCTTGACTACAGACACATGAATATTCGTTCTTGAAAAAATTGACGAAATTACATCACCAACTGTTCCTGAACCTCCCATTCCTACAAAAATTACATTTCTAATTTCTTTCAAATCTATTTTTTGACTATTATTTTCAAAACAGTCTTTTGCTATTTCTGGCCATTTATTGTATGCATCACATATTCTATCCGCATCAATCTCATTAATTTTCTCCCTTGTTATCACAATAAACACCGCTTATTTTTTAAATTGTTTTTCTACTAAATCACAAATTATATGATAAACAATTCTATGTATCTCTTGTATTCTTGCGGTATTCTTTGAATCGACAATAATTGATATGTCAGAAATATTCTTAATCTCTCCTCCACTATTTCCTAAAAATGAAATTGTTTTTGCACCCTTTTTCTTTGATATTTCTAAACCTTTTGTGACATTTTTTGAATTTCCGCTAGTTGAAATTCCAATTACTATGTCTCCTGAATTAACTAAACTTTCACATTGTCTACTAAAAACTACTTCAAAAGAATAATCATTTGCTAATGAAGTAATTATAGATGAGTCGGTTGTTAATGAAATAGCTGGAATACTCTCCCTTTCTCTTTGAAATCTTCCTATAAATTCTGCAGCTATATGTTGTGCGTCAGCAGCACTTCCTCCATTTCCAAATAGTACTATCTTTTTTCCATTTTTTATACAATCGATAATAATCTTTACAGATTGTTCAATTTCATCACTTAATGTAATAGAATTTCTTACTGCATCCGAAACTTCAATAATCATTTTTTCAATATCATTTTTCATATTGGTTCCTTACGTGATAACTATTTTAATTGTACATATGATAAATGAAAAATAGATAAGAATGAGTAGATTTGATGAAATTCATGAAATCTAAAAAAATAATTCTTGAAAAATGTACAAAAATAAAACTAATTTTAACTGATGTTGACGGTGTATTGACTGATGGTGGAAGATATTTCTCAGAAAATGGAGAAATTTTCAAAAAATTTCATGTTCGTGATGGTATGGCCGTTAACATCTTGCTTCGAAATAACATAAAAACTATAATTGTCACAAAAGAATCTTCTAAAATCGTGAAAAAGTGGGGAAAAGAAATGAATGTAGATAAAATCTTCTCAAATTCTGTCAAAAAAGAATCTAAATTAAGAACAATTTGTAATCAATACAAACTGAAACCTGATCAAATTGGATTCATAGGAGATGATGTTAATGATCTTGAACTACTGAAATTAGTTGGATTCTCTGCAACTACAAATGATTCTGTTGATATTGTAAAAGACACTGTTGATTATGTTTGTAAAAAAAATGGTGGTCAAGGTGCATTTAGAGAAATTGTTGATCTGATCTTGAAAATAAAACTTGGTAAGCAAATAAATTGGTACTAAATGATATATAATAAAGGAAAAGAAGTCTAGACATGGTTTTTGTAGTTGCTGAAATTGGAATAAATCACAACGGTTCTTTAGAAATCGCTAAAAAATTAATTGATGCTGCTGTTGTTGTTGGATGCGATGCAGTAAAATTCCAAAAACGAACTGTCGAGAAAGTCTATTCTAAATCTGCATTAGATGCTCCACGTGATAGTCCATGGGGAAAAACAAATAGAGAACAAAAGAATGGTCTTGAATTTTCATTAAAAGATTATGAAAAAATTAACAAATATTGTAAATCTAAAAAAATTGATTGGTTTGTTTCATGTTGGGATGTTGATAGCCAGATTAAAATGAGAAAATTTAAAACAAAATATAATAAAGTTGCATCTGCAATGCTAATTCATAAAAAATTATTAGAAACTATTGCAAAAGAGAAAAAACACACTTTTATCTCCACTGGTATGAGTACGATGAAACAAATTGAAGATGCAATTAAAATTTTTAAAAAAAATAAATGTTCATTTGAATTAATGCATTCACATAGTGCATATCCAATGCCAATTGAAGAAGCTAATTTACAACTTATAACTACGTTAAAAAATAAATTCAAATGTAATGTTGGGTACAGTGGCCATGAAACAGCATCTTATGTTGTATGTCTTTCAGCTGTATTATTAGGTGCAACTAGCATTGAGCGTCATATTACACTAGATAGAACTATGTATGGTTCTGATCAAGCTGCATCTCTTGAACCTGATGGCTTACATAGAATGGTACGTGATATTAGAACTGTTGAAAAAATTTTAGGCGATGGAAAGAAACGTATTTGGGATTCTGAAAAACCTGCACAAAAAAAATTACGAGAAATATTTGCATAATAAATGAAAATTGATAATAAATTTATTCTAATAATTATCGGTTTCATTGGTCTATATGCAATATTTGTTATATCTTCAGATATATCTGAAGTCTATGAAAAAATTATTGAAATAAAATTAGAATATCTGGTTTTAATTTTTATTTTATTACCTATCTCTTGGTTTGTACTCTTTACTAAATGGCATCTTTTACTAAGAAATTCTGATATTGAAATATCTCTTAAAGAGAGTCTTAAAATTTATTTTTCAAGTTGCGCACTTTTAGTTATTCCTGGGAAAGTTGGAGAATTAATAAAAATTCAAATATTAAAAACTCGTTGTAATGTACCAAGAACAAAAAGCGCTCCGATTATAATTACTGAACAACTGTATAATCTAGTTGGTATTGTTGCTGTATCTATAGCTGGGTTATTGGTATTTGATTATTCAACAATCATAATAGGTGTTAGTGCAGTATTTCTGGCATTCATCTTTCTAATCCTTTACTCTAAGAATTTTTTCCAAAAAGTAGTCAAAATATTTGGTAAAATAAAATTTATTTCAAAATTTTCTGATTCACTATTAGAATCACATGATGTGATCAGAAATTCTATTCGAGGAAGAATATTATTTTATGCTAGCGCACTATCTACTATCTTCTGGTTATTGGAGGCATCAATTGTATACATAATCTTACTATCACTTGGAATAAATCATTTAGAAATATTGACTGTTGTTACATCTTATACTAGTTCAATTCTTTTAGGTGTTGCATCATTATTACCTATGGGAATAGGTGTCGTTGAAGGAAGTCTGACGGGATTTTTATCTTTACATGGTGTAGATATTAGTATAGGATTAACAATAGTAGTTATTATTCGAATATTCACAAGGTGGATTGTTGTTGGAATAGGATTTATCGCATTGAAAATGACTGGATTTCTATCATTAAAAGACTCTTGATTTTCTATGAAAACTTATCCAAATTATCTCTAAAATCTTTAACCATAACTTCTAAACCTTCTTTGAATGTATATTTTGGTTTGAACCCAATTTTCTCTTGGGCTTTTTCAAAACTTACACATCTTCTAGGTTGACCGTTTGGCTTTGTTTCATCCCAAATTATCTCTCCATCAAATTCCATTATTTCAGAAAGATATGATACAACTTGTTTAATTGATATCTCTTCTGAAGAACCTAGATTTAGAGGTCCATCTTCTTCATATCTTTCAGCTGCTAAAACTAAACCTTCTGCAGCATCATCTACAAATAAGAAATCTCTAGTAGGTGTCCCATCTCCCCATACTGTAATTGAATTATCTCCTGATTGTTTGGCTTCATGAATCTTTAAAATTAATGCAGGAATAACGTGAGAACTTATGGTAGAATAATTATCATCAGGACCATAAAGATTGGTTGGTATGACAATTATTGAATTAAAATCATGTTGTTGTCTATAAGCTTGTGATTGAACTAATAACATTTTTTTTGCTAATCCATACGGAGCATTTGTTTCCTCTGGATATCCATCCCAAATTGAATCTTCATTAAATGGAACAGCAGTAAACTTAGGATAACTGCAAATAGTTCCTAATCCTATAAACTTCTTGACCCCTGCATTTTTTGATTCGTGCATCAATTGAGTGCCCATCATTATATTATCGAAAAATAAATCAGCCGGTTTTTCACGGTTTAAACCTATGCCGCCAACATTTGCGGCTAAATGAAATACCACATCTACATTTTCAACTAATCTTTGACAATTTGAAACTAATCTAAGATCATCATCTTTTGAATTTGTAATAATAATTTCTTTTGGATCTTTTGCTTTTAATTTTGTCACTAAATGTTTCCCAAGAAATCCATTTCCACCTGTAACTAAGATTCTTTTATTCCTTAAATCCATTAAAACATATAATTCCTAGTTAATAATATACTCATCTCATAAATTTTCTGAAATAATAGTGAGGATAAAACAGCACAATATATAACAAAGATTCAAAACTTAATTTTAGAAATTGAATTTTAAAGACCGTAGAATCTTAGTTACAGGTGGAGCAGGCTTTATTGGGTCTGAAGTTACTTCTCAATTAATCAAAATGGGCTCAAATGTTACCGTTTTGGATAATTTTTCATCAGGAAAAAAAAATTATCTTCCTAAGTCAAAACATCTGAAAATAATAAAAGGAGACATAAGAGATCAAACGGTAGTTAAGAAGGCTTTAAAAAATCAAGAAGGCGTAATTCATCTAGCTGCATTACCATTTATCCCAGACTCATTCTTTTATCCAGGTGATTTCTTTGATGTAAATACAAATGGTAGCGTTAACATGCTATGGAATGCAATAAAAAGTAAAACTGTTGAAACATTTGTACATATCTCAACCAGTGAAGTTTATGGTTCTGCTCAATTTGTTCCTATGGATGAAAATCATCCTACAACACCTCATTCAACATACGCTGTTAGTAAATTAGCTGGTGATAGAGCCGCATTTACTTTACATAAAGAAAATGGTTTTCCAGTTGTTGTAATTAGACCCTTTAACTCGTATGGTCCTAGATTTACTGAACCATACATAATACCTGAAATCACAAATCAGATTCTTAAAGGCACTAGCGAATTATCATTAGGTAATGTTTCAAGTTCTCGTGATTTTACTTTTGTTGAAGATACCGCAAATGGAATGATAAAAGCTCTGCAAGAAAAAAAAGCCATCGGTGAAATAATCAATGTTGGTTCCGGAAATGAAATTATGATTAAAGATCTTGCGTCTAAGATTATAAAATTATCAAAAAGAAAAATTAAGATTAGATATGATGAAAGTAGAGAACGTCCATATGATGTAAACAGACTTATCTGTAACAACAATAAAGCATTAAAAATTTTAAAATGGAAACCAAAAATCTCTATTGATAAAGGATTATCTCAAACATACAAATGGGCAGAAAAAAATCAAATTAAATTTAGTGCACCATTTAAGAGATGGTATTACAAAAATTAAATTATCAAAATGTCAACAACAGTAATTATACCAACGAAAAATGAAATTATTGGAGTAAAAGAGATTCTTCCTAAAATTGATAAAGATTGGGCACAAGAATGGTTAGTAATTGATGGTGGTTCTACTGACGGAACAATTGACGCTGCAACTGAATTAGGTTTTAAAGTAATTCAACAAAGAGGAAAGGGTTTAGGTGATGCATATAGGCATGGTGTTGAAATAGCATCTTCAAATAATATATTGTTTTTTAGTCCTGATGGAAATGCAATTTCTGATTATATTCCTAAACTAATTAAAAAAATGGATGAAGGAGATTATGATATAGTACAAATTTCCCGTTTTGGAAAAAATGGCAGAAGTGATGATGATAATGCAATAACTGCATTTGGTAATAGGATGTTTACATTTCTTGTAAACATGTTTTTTGGTGGTAAGTTATCTGATGCATTATTTGGCTTTAAAATTGTTAAAAAAGAAATTTTTAAAAATATTAATTTAGATGGAGAATTTTTAACTCTTGAACAGCAAATGAGTATAAAATCTTGTAAATTTAATCTTAAGATAGCTGAAATTGATGGCATAGAACCAAAAAGAATAGGTGGTACTGCAAAAATGAGACCATTAGAAACAGGTTATATGTTAAGCAAGCAAATTTTTAAAGAAATGATCTTTTGGAATTAAGATGAATTTTACAAAAAAACAAGTAATAATTTTGTTAATAACTATATCCCTAATTGCAATCCCATTGAAACTTTATACTGTAGAATTTTCTCTTCCTGTGCAATTTGATAATTTAGGATACACTCTAGATTCTTTGCAGTATAGTGAGGGTGATTTTTTTGTACCACCAAAAAAGAATCCTGGATGGCCACTTTTTGCTTCACCATTCATGTCACTAGTAAATTCTGAAAATTTTTTAGATTATTCTAATTTGATGAGAACTCTAAGCCTTGGAATTTCTGTTTTCACAATTTTTCCAATGTATGCTTTACTTAGGAAATTCTTTAATGAAAAATATTCTCTAGCCGGTACTGTATTATTTGCATTTGAACCACATCTTAACTATATTTCTGCCCAAGGTCTATCCGAACCTTTATTCATTTTATTATACATCTGTTCATTCTTTTTCATTCTAAATAAAAATTCAAGAATTGCAATTATAGGATTTATCTTTGCTGGTTTTGTTTGGTGGGTTAGATTAGAAGGGGCTATCCTATTTCTATCATTATGCATAATTTACTTAGTAAATTTACGGCGTTCTAAAAACTCGATTAGAAATTTTATGATATGTGCATTAGTTTTCCTAATAGTTGTATCACCAATGTTTCTACAAAGAAATGCACAGTATGGTGAATTTTTCTATATGACATATGGCGATAGTATTTTTGTAGACGAATACTCGATGGTTTTTGCAAAAAATATACAAAAAACCGATGGCGGTGCACTTCAGTATATAGAAAAAAGAGGAATTGGTCAATTTTTTGATAAATTTCTTGTTGGAGGAACTAGTAATATTTTTGAAGGCTTGACAAAAATCTCTTTTCCATATCTATTCATTCTATTGATATTTGGATTAATCTTTGCTCTAAGACCTGTAGCACAAAATCATTACTACACTCGAGCAAATTGGATAGTAATGCTTACTATGATTGGCGTATTACTCATTCCTTTTGCAGTTATAAACGAAAGAAGATTCCTTTATCCGCTATATCCATTTTTAATAATTTTTGCGGTGTTGCCCATACAACGATTAATTGAATATGGTTTTAG
>Ga0310344_10001650_pt1 | contig 16941 bp, 11 predicted proteins | sample HC15DNA20200_MG_FD_203801 | JGI IMG/M metagenome (GOLD analysis project Ga0310344, IMG submission 203801) | Marine microbial communities from station ALOHA, North Pacific Subtropical Gyre - HC15-DNA-20-200_MG | ecosystem: Environmental > Aquatic > Marine > Oceanic | place: Pacific Ocean: North... | reverse complement strand
GCGTTTCGCTCTCGTCGGAGTTGATACGACGTCTTTTCACGATGTACGGGACGTCGCAGGCGACCCCAGTCCGTCCCTTCTGCCTCAGCAGCAAGGCGCCGCTCTGCTGCCGCCTTATCGGCCAAATGCTTCTGCCACGCCGGTCCCGTCCACCTGTTAACCAACATTGAACAGATGATTCCACGTTCCCGGATCTGATCAACGAGTTCGTCGGACATCTCACGACCGGCCAGAACTTCGGGGTGTTGAATGAGATCAATCCCAGCTTCGACTGAGAGTCGGAGTCCTTCCGGATTTGTGGAATGGGTCTCGGCGATGAGGCCGCGTGCGTGCGTCTCTTCAACGAGGACACGCTGTGCCTCGGGTGAAAACGAGATCAATGTGGGGAAGGCCCAGTGGCTTGTTCCGCCGTATTTGACGAAGTCCACGCCCTTATCAAGATAATCATTGATCGCAACACGGAGTTCCTCCGGATACATGTCCAGCATGTCTTCACCCGCGCCCTGGGCCAAGTGATCAGAGAATTGTTCTTCCCAAAGTGATAAATCCGTATCAGGAATGAGCGCGAAAGTGATTGAAAAGGCTCCACCCCACCCAACGATGTTGCCCGCCACCTGCATACGCGGGCCCACTTCTGTTCCTGCCGCAATAGCATCGCGTACTTCAACCAGTTGAGGAAGCTGACCGTAGCTGTCCCGAATATGTGTAACACCATACTTGAGGTGCATCTGAGCCGATTCAAGCGCAATCTCAGCACCCCGTTCCCAGTAAAACACAGCAGTCTCTTTTCGGTGTTTTCCAAAACCTGCACCGTATAAACTGACGTGGACATTCGTATCCACAAACCCAGGTGTCACAAACTTCCCGGCCCCGTTGATCACCGTTGCTCCGGAAGGAACATTGATGGTGGCACGTGGCCCGACCGATACGATACGCGCTCCGTTGACCACAACCGTGGCATCTACTAGCGGCGGACCACCATTACCATCAATCACTGTCGCGCCAACAATTGCAGTTGTGCCCTGCCCCACTGCCTCGGAGGCGAGTGAAACGAAAGTCAACGTGATAATAGCTAGAAAGCCCAAAAATCTTGTCACCGACATCATATGCAAAATTCCATTTCGGTTGAGTAGATTTGCTTCTTTTGAACGAACACTAGGGACTGTCGGCCTCATAGACGATCTGGCCACCTGCGATGGTCACAAGTATGGGAATGTCCCGAATCTCATCGACGGGTACGGTAAGTGGATCACCGCCTAGAATGACTAGATCGGCCAACTTTCCCACTTCGATGGAGCCGAGCATGTTTTCTTGGAAAGTGCCATAGGCACCGTTAATCGTGTACATACGTAGCGCCTCTTCACGGCTCACACGCTCGATCGGGTCACTCACTGCACCCGTAATATCTTCCCGAGTAACATAGGTCCATAACCCAAGCATGGGGTCGATGGGAGCCACATCGGAACCACCCTTTACAACGACACCAGCATCCACCCAAGTCTTATTTGGCATCCAATTGCTCCCCAACTCATCTCCCCACACCCGCTTGAACGACTTCCCAATAGTCCAACCCATGGGCTGCTGAGTTGAGATTACAACACCAAGCCGTTTGGCCTGTTCAAGATTGCGCTCTGTGGGTTTGAGGCCAGCATGCTCGAGCGTCCACCTGAGACCCAACAACGGAAGCTCGTCGTCCACTTCATCCATCGCGTCCAGTGCTAAATCAAGTGCAGCATCTCCGACACAGTGTACGAACATGCGTACGCCGTATTTATGTGCAGATCGCATCACTAACTTCAGGCTCTCTTTGTCCCACCCGCGCAAGATCCCGCGATAACCAGCACCAAACTGTTCTTCCGCATATGGCTCTCGCATATAGGCACCCTGCACACCTCCATCTAATGACAGCTTGATCCCCGCAATCCGAACCCACTCACTCCCAAAGCCCGAAGGTGCCCCAATGTCACGGACAGCTTCGTCGATCACTTCGGCACTCGCATTAGCGTACTCAGTCCCTCGGAATCGAGTAAGAACATGCCACCGTATTGTCAGATCTCCGTTCGCTTCAAGCTGATTAAGAATTTCGATTTTATCACGACTCTCGCTGAGTGGCCCATCCATATCGACAAGGCTGGTAATACCTGCCGCATTGAGTCCTTCCACAGCGAGTCGAGCAGCTTCCACCATGTCCTCTCTGGTGGGGACTGGAGTCAGTCGCTCTACCGGTCCCCAAGCGAATTCTTCCAACAATTCTCCCGTCGGGACACCATCTTCGTCGCGAACAATTGTCCCTCCCACCGGATCTGGTGTATCCCGTGTGATACCAGCCATCTCGAGCGCCAAACTGTTCACATTTCCATCATGCCCCTGCGTATTCATGTAAAACGGGTTATCAGGCGCCACTTCGTCGAGTTCGTAGCGATCAGGGAGTCGACCTTCCCTAACGAATTCAAGGCTAAAGGGACCACGGGCCACGATCCATTCTCCCGGAGGTGTTTGAGCAGCACGTCCTCGGACATGTTCCAGTATCCCCTCCAACGTCAACATCTCACCTGTGGCGAAGTTGAGGGAACTGCGGTCGAGGCCATATCCAAAAGCATGGATGTGTGAATCGATCACACCGGGAATAACGGTCCTGCCCTCCAGATCAATTACCTGAGTGCCCACTCCCCTCAGGGGTAGTATCTGGCCTTCGTCACCGACAGCGACGAAACGACCATCTTTGATTGCAACGGCGCTGACTACACGAAAATCGTTATCAACCGTGATGATTTTTCCGCCGTGAACGACGAGATCGGGAGCCAGCATGTCGGGAACAGAAGAATTTTCGCTGCACGAAACCACAGCCAAAGAGGCGAATACCACCAATCGTGACCAATGCTGCACCGAAGAAAAAAGATGGTTACGACGGCCCATCACATTACCTCCCGCGTCATCCACTTTACCGTTTCAACGAATACACCGGCGAGTTCCTTGGGAAGTTCTAGATTTCCGACATGCGTCATAAGGAGATCCAACACAAGAATCCTAACTTCTGCATCAGGAAGCACCTGGCGGAATTCATCTGCGATGAATACCTCCCAAGATTCATCGGGAGCTTCGGGAAGCCAGTGATTTCGGTCATAATTTGCAACCACCCAAACCATCGTATGAAATCCATCCATACGAACGAAGTGAGTTGCGTACAGGTCCTCTGCCACGTCCTCAATATCGATTCCCCACGGATTTCCTACATCTGCTAAAACTTGTTGGATCTCCAGTTCCACCTTTCCCTTAAGGTCTATCCTCGCACCGTGTTCCAGATTTTGGAGCGGTTGCTTAAACCATGGGTGCGTAACGTACTCCTCCTCATACCACCGAAGTGCAGCAGCATCATAATCTAGATCTTCTGCCACATAGGGATTAAGGGGACCTACGTAATCTGACTGAACAAACTCTTCCGCACTTCGCACTGACATCTGCCACACCGGAGGGTACTCAGATAAAGAGAATGCTCCCTGGCTGTAATTTGTGTGTCCGGGATTCTTGTGTTCACGGATCCCCTGAATACGAGCGGGGCCACCGCTCCCCCACCCCAGGAACCGTCCGTTAAGGCGTGCACGCAATGCGGGCTCTTCTTGGGCCAAAAAGGCCAGCTCTCCCGACGTGGAATGGCCGATGATCAGAATTTCACCATCTGTATGCTTCAGAATCAGTCGTTTCAGTCCCTCCAAAATAAGCCGATTTGTGAAGATGGAATTTCTGACCTTTGCCTCATCGTCTGACAGCTCTTGATCAAGGAGATATGCGGCCTGTCGGTCCACGGGTGGTTCTATCCAACCACCATATCTGAAGTTTCCGGGAATTGTGACAATCATCACGTTCATCACCTGGGCTAGGTATTGCGCCCAACCAGGTTGATTAATGGGTGCCATTAGGTAGTCATAGAAGTTGACGGAACCTCCATTGATGATGATCAGCCAGGGGTACTGATCGGCCATAGGGTTCAAGCTCTTTAAACGAAGACCTGTAATGTCCCAGTCGAGCTCATAGAAAGGATATCTTTCGACGAACCACTCAGCATCGTAGCCCAACTTCTCTGGGGAAATCTGCTCGGCCTCGCGGGGGTCAAATGCACCACCTGGAGACGCTTCTGCTAGATTGATAAGGCTCGTGCCACCATCCGGCAGGGCCAGCATTTGGCCATGAGCCATAAAGTCTTCCTCAGACAAATAGGCGTACGACTGGTCCAAACCTAGGGCCTGCCACACAGGCTTCGTGTCCGAAGTTGATGAAGATACACCTTGAGGAGGAAGCTCCTGTACCCCACACCCCGCGCATAAAACAGAAACCAATACCAGCCCGGGAACCGACCTGTTTCTCATGAGCCACCTCTCTTTTGGGTCCGGACGATATGACATATCGTCACTTTAAGTGAGATGAGATCCGCTTCTCTACATTATTGCCTTCAGAAGCTGCCCCTTTATAGCCATGCTTCGAAAGGGGGTTAGCTTGATCAATGAAACGGAGGCGACCATGAATTATCGCTGCTTAAACATGACATCCGTCTGGGGACTTTTCCTCGTTCTAACCCCTGGATTTTTGATAGGGCAAACTCCCAACGTCTTCCTTGGGTCGGGATTCAGTGAGGAAGATGGCATCGTCACTACAAGGCACGAGATCACTCTAGATGGGCGAACGCTGGGGTACACGGCTCGAGCTGGGCTCATCCCAATCCGCGACAATGCTACAGGTGAAGCGCATGCCCACATGTACTTCATCAGCTATTCTATTGAAGACAACCCCAACAACCGACCACGGCCACTAACCTTTCTCTGGAATGGTGGCCCTGGCTCTAGTTCCTCCCTCGTTCATCTGCTTGGTTTTGGTCCAAAACGAATCACCTCCGAAGGCAGCCTCCAGCCTAACGAAGGCACGTGGCTCGAGACGAGCAATCTGGTATTTGTAGACCCCATTGGTACCGGGTATAGCCGGCCGATTAAGAAAGATTACACTGCCGAATTTTATCAGAATCGCGGTGATGCTGAATCTGTGGCGGAGTTCATTCGCGTCTACCTGACCAGGGCAGATGCGTGGGACGCGCCCCTCTTTCTTGCCGGAGAAAGCTTTGGAGTCGAACGAGCAACAAGAGTTGCGGACATCCTTCAACGCAAAAGAATTCCTGTCACCGGGATGATGCTCATCGGTCTCGTCCCTCGGCTCGCTCCGATTGCTGAGGAAATTGAAACCGCTCTGGCATTGCCCACTTATACGGCAAGCGCGTTCCACCATGAACGCCTAGATGGCGAGCTTCAGCGTGATTTTGACGCGGCACTGTACGAAGCAGAAACTTGGAGCTTAGAGCAATACGCACCTGCAATCGCGGGCCATAAGAGCTTAGGCGACAAGGAGTTGTCGAACCTCCTCGCAGGCCTATCTCGACTCTCCGGCGTGGACAAAAAGATACTGGATGGGGGCGCAGTCGATTCAACCCTAACATTGGGACTAGGCGCGTTCGCGCAAACACTGCTCTACGAGCAGGGACGAGTGCTCGGCCACTACGACAGTCGCATGACTGGCATTCGGGATACGACACAGATTATGTACGATCCGACGACTGACCCGAGCCTACAGAACATGTTCGATGAGGTTCCGATCATTCGGTATATGCGTGATGAACTCAGATATGAAAGCGATCTCCGATATCAGGGTCCTTTCGGGGGCAGTTATCCCCCGTCCAAGTCCTTTCGAGGGGACTGGATGTCTATGCGATGGGATTGGTCGGGACCGTCTTTGGGGTCAGGGCCACCACATGTGGAAAACCAAACGTCTGATCCGACGCCTGCGGTGGAGCGCATAATGCGGGCGGATGAAAACCTTCATGTGTACACCTCATGTGGCTATTACGACCTAGTGTGTAGTTACGCCGTGATAGACCATATGGAAGACCTCCTTGACCCGTCGCTCTCATCTCGCGTCACGGTCCGCACGTACCACGGCGGACACGCCACCTATCTTGACGATAAGGTTCGACTTCAGATGAGGGCAGATGTCACCTCGTTCATTCGCGAAGCTGTTCACAAACAACTTCCATGAAGCTTTTTAAGGTGTCGTTCCACGCCGCGATCCTTCTATTCGCCTTTGCAATTCAGGCGAAAGGGATCAGCCAGGAACCGTTGGTCGACGGGCAGGGCATTGTAACCACAAGGCATCAGATTAACCTCGCTGGTAAAACTCTGAGCTACACGGCGCGAACGGGGCTTCTTCCAATCCGAGTGAACGATACAGGTACACCGCATGGGCACATATTTTTTACTGCCTACACCGTGGAACGTGGTGCGGAAGAGCCACAACGCCCGCTGGCTTTCCTCTGGAACGGGGGCCCCGGATCGAACTCCGTACTTGTACACCTTGAAGCTTTTGGTCCGAAACGTTTCAGTCCGGAAGGGGCTGCGGGGAAGACGACCATTCCACTTGAAACCAATCAAACAACTTGGCTCGACGAGATGGACCTCGTTTTCGTGGATCCCGTTGGAACGGGCTACAGCCGGCCTACAAGAATCGTCTACGGTCCAGAGTTCTTCAGCACTCTAGGTGACATCGCATCCATTTCTGAGTTTATCCGAGTCTACTTAACGCGGTTCGACGCCTGGGATGTCCCACTCATCATAGGTGGTGAGAGTTATGGGGCGTGGCGTGCCGGTGGTGTGACTGAAGCCCTTGAACGCGCAGGGACTAAAGTGTCAGGAGTCATCCTCATATCGGGTGGAATCCCTATGGGACCCGTCGTTTCAGACGCAATGAGGGCGGCACTTTTCATTCCAACGAGAACTGCTACTGCTTTTTACCATCAACGGCTCGAGCCTTCACTACAGACTGACCTCCAGGAAGCGTTAGGCGCCGCGGAAGATTGGGCACAAACGCAATATGGGCCGGCGTTGGCTGACCCCAGCATCCGGAGTGCCGAGATAAACGCGGCGATCGTTGGTCAACTTTCTCGTTTCACCGGCCTGAAAGCCAACCTGATCGATGATCAAACCCTTGTGGTTCGACGCCGACAGTTTGCAGAACAACTCCTTCAAGATAAAGGGAGCATTCTGGGCAGATTTGACACAAGACAAAAATCGCCTGCCACAGGGGAATCTGATTCCCACAACGATGGAGTGCGGGCCCGGACCGTCGTGCGTTACTTACGACAAGAGTTGGGATTCAAAACTGATCTTGCCTATCAAGGGATGGAGACCGGATACATTCCCGTCACCCCAGAACGACCAGCTCCACGCTGGGATTACAACCACAGTCGAGCAGTAGCGGCAATGTCGGGCGCCAGCAAAGAAAGCCCACTTCGCCGGCTCGTCTATGACGGCCCGCCAGGTGGAAGCGATCCCTGGTTACAAAATGCGTTCGAAATCAATCCGAACCTCAAAGTATTCGTGGCTGCAGGGTTGTATGATTCGCTTAACAGTTGCCCTTTCAACGAATATTTGGTCAGTCAGCTAGAGGCCGCTATCGCAGCCAATTTTATGACTCGCTGTTATGTAGGGGGGCACATGATGTACGAAGATGAGGAAACCCGCGCCCCCTTAAAGCGTGACTTAGTGGAGTTCGTTCGAAAAATCGTTAGCGTTAGATAGAAAAAGTGCCAACCAGCTATCCCCTTGCCCTTGTCTACACATTTAAAAACTCTGCTAATTTCTTTCGATGAAGGCATCCCCTATTTGAAAATACAGGTCACCGTATTGGGCTCCTGTGAGGTTGCACTGTATCGCCACAACAACCTCTTCGTTCGGATACAAGAGGACGAACGATGTGCCTCCGACTGACCCGCCAGCGTGATGATAAATCGGTCGACCTTTGGGATCCCTGTCGATAAACCAGTTCATGCTGTACGGAGTTTCTTCACCTGAGCTTGTTCGCTGCGCTGTAAACAACAGCTCAAGCGTCTCGGCACGAAGATAGCCCGGCTTCAAATGTGCCAATCCAAAACGTGCCAAGTCTTCGGGTGTAGTTAGAATGCCACCGCCTGGCCACTTGTTACTATTGTCAGCAAACGGAGCATTCAACAACTCTCCCAATCCGGTTCCGTCACCCCATGAGGCGGGCTTTTGAAAAAAGCTGGGGAGCCGTCCACTTCGCTCATAGTAGCCCGTGCGATAAGCAATCAAGCTGTCAGAATGATCCCCTACGGTTGAGAGCATTCCAAGTGGATCGAAGACCAACTCTTGGAGGACAGTCAGGTAAGGTTTACCTGCAGCACCCTGGATGGCTGCTCCAAGAAGGTTAGTACCGTAGGAACTGTAGAAATATTCTGTTCCCGGTTCCGATCTGAGCGGATCATTTTCGAAGATTTCCAACGCATCAACAAGATCAGTATAGCGCTTCGTATTAAAGAACTCGTCTCCATCCGGCGGATAGTACCGCATACCAGCCTGATGCCCTGCGAGTTGGCGGGGCGTGATCACATGTCCTTTATCCGGGAACGAGGGCACATACCGTTGAACAGGGACATCAAGCTCAAATCGACCCCGTTCGTGTAACACCGCCATGGCAGCCGCAGCCAGGGGTTTGGCCGTGCTCCCACTACGAAACTTTGTCAATGTGGTTACAGGAATCCGGTGTTCAACATTTGCGTAACCGAATCCCTCGGACCAAACGACCTGACCATCCACAGCCACAGCCGCAGCAAGACCCGGAACACCTCTGGCACTCATAAAAGCCTCGACGAGTGCACGTGAGGTATTAGCGGCTTTCTCAAACTCTTCCGAGACAGTCGCTATTTTGCCGTAGGGAGCGCCATGTGACTGAAAGGCATCGAGGGGTGACGTGGAAGAAATGAGACTGAAGAACAAGCATACCAACGCGAAATTCCTGCGTCGACCGGATATGGCCATGAGTAACCTCATATCTCCTCCTAAGTGAGAACCAGTCCGTACCTAAGAGCTTAGCAGACCATTGGCTCATACCCCAGAGGGTGCACTCCTCTGAGTCCGAGTGTGGCGTTGTACATCTAAGATATTTAGTGGAATGAACGCATGGTACAGGACTTAAAACCGATACGGAGGGGGGGGGATTCGAACCCCCAAGCCCGTGAGGGCGCCGGTTTTCGAGACCGGTGCATTGCCGTTCTGCCACCCCTCCAATTTCAGGGCACTTGAATACCTTGAGCACAGAAACCGAACAGGCCGTGCGCTCTCACCGACTAAGCGGCGCGCGCGGCCCGCAACGTCATAATGATCTTCGACTTCTACAACCAACGGACGGGGTGGGATTCGAACCCACGAGACACGTAAATGCCCACACGCTTTCCAAGCGTGCGCCTTCAGCCACTCGGCCACCCGTCCAAAGCCTCCCGGTGTACCGGAGACAAAACAAAGCGGAGGGGGTGGGATTCGAACCCACGAGACTCTTTCGAGTCAACGCCTTAGCAGGGCGCCGCCTTCAGCCACTCGGCCACCCCTCCATAACGCGTTTCTATCATTCATTGGCCCGCCAGGATTCGAACCTGGAATCTTCTGGTCCAGAGCCAGACGTGTTGCCAATTCCACCACGGGCCAACGCCGTTTTTGCTCGAATCTGTGCGGTCACACCACAGCGGACGGCGCTCAGAAACGCACTTGATACGCGGCTAAACGGGCTGTCGAGTATAGTGGCATCACTGAGGCTGTTCAAGTTGCAGGATACTAAGTCAACCGTAGAAGCGCGGTACAAAGATGGGGACCGAAGTATTAGTCAGGCGATTCCAATATCTATCCGATCCCCGTTAAAAAGTCGTCGATACTGCGCGTATTGAGAACGTGTTGGGGGGTCAGCCACGCACGCCGCGCCTGCTCAACACCGTAATGTGCGAGATCAAGCCCCTCGGTCCGATGCGCATCGGTAGTAATCAGGACTGGGATGTTCAACTCGCGGGCACGCCAGAGATGTGTGTCGCGGAGATCAAGCCGGCTCGGATTCGAATTCAACTCAACTGCGACACCGAACTCGGCGCAGGCCTGAAGGATTTCTTCTATGTCAATCTCGATTGGGCTACGACGATTAATAATCCGTCCTGTCGGGTGCCCAAATATCATGGCCTGTGGGTGAGAGAGTGCCTTGAGAACTCGCTTTGTTTGCTCTAATCGTTCTAGCCTAAAGTGAGAGTGGATGGAAACGATGACGATGTCGAGACGATCCAGCAGTTCATCTTCAAGATCAAGTGACCCGTCACGGAGGATGTCCACCTCCATTCCTCTAAGGATCCGTATGTCCTGATGCCGAGACTGCACTTCATCGATCTCAATCCATTGCCGCGAAAGCTTCTCAGCGTCGAGTCCCTTAACCATGGCGAGTGCTTTTGAGTGGTCAGTGATTGCCATGTACTCGTAGCCTCGTGATTTGCACGCTTGCACCATCTTTTCAAGTGAATCACGTCCATCAGACCATGTCGAATGCATGTGCACATCACCCTTAAGGTCTGACAGTTCAATTAAGTTCGGGAGTTGGTTCGCATCTGCAACGGTCAGTTCACCTCGATCCTCACGCATCTCGGGTGGAAGCCAGGGAAGTCCGAGAGCCTCATATACGCTTTCTTCACTATCCCCTGCCACCATTTTTCCTTCTGAGGCTAACCCCCGTTCCCCTATCGTATCGCTCAAAGATTCATCAGGAATCTCGAAAACGCCGTACTCAGACACTCGGAGTTGTTGTTCGAGAGCTCGCTGCCGGAGCTTAATGTTGTGCTCTTTGGAGCCTGTGAAGTAGGTCAGCGCAGCCCCCCAGCTGTCCGCAGGAACCACACGCAAATCAACCTGGAGCCCACTTCGAAGTACCACAGAGGTTTTCGTGAGACCCGACCCAAGCACTCTATCGACACCCGAAAACCCAACTAGTCCCTCAGACACTTTCACAGAATCTGAAGCCAGTGCAAGCAGATCAATGTCTCCAATCGTCTCGCATCGACGTCGATAGCTCCCTGCTACTTCTATGCGCTGAATACCTGGGACCGTACGCATGTGCTCGAGCAGTGGGGATAGAAGGTCATCAACCTCCCCAATACGGAAACGACTAGTGTTGGTGCGGAAGTTTTCAATCTCTTCCAGGATACGCTCTTCAGTCTTCGTGCCAAACCCAGCCAGTTCCGCAACGCATCCTTCAGCAGCAGCCTTCTCTAGATCTTCTATTGACTCAATACCGAGTTCATCCCATAGCTTTCGTGCCTTTTTTGAACCAAGACCGGGAAGCTTCACGAGATCTATGAGGCCTTCGGGGACTTGCTCAGATAGCTCGCTGAGCACTCCAAGAGAACCAGTTTGAACGATCTCTTCGATATTTTCGGCCATCCCTTTCCCGATCGCGGGAAGCTCAGTCAGGTTAGCACCCTCTTCGACAAGCTTTCGCATGGGTACAGTCTGAGACTCAATTGTGCGCACAGCATTTCGGTACGCACGAATGCGGAATGGATTTGCGGCCTGAATTTCAAGGAGATCCGCAGTTTCGCGAAGAACCCTAGCAATCTCGATATTTTCCACTTGTTACCAATCGTCGTTCTAGAACCGTTGGCACTTCTGTCTGAGCACAACACGGCTGAACCAAGCGTGTCGCCTCACAAGATCTCTACACCCTGCGTTTTCAAAAACGCTATGAGTTCCTCTTCGTCCAGCACTTCAATTCCTAGGACCTCGGCTTTATCGAGTTTCGATCCGGGATTCTCTCCCGCAACTACGTAGTCAGTATTCTTGCTCACCGAGGTAATGATCTTTGCCCCTTGGCCCTCCAAGAGTTCTTTCGCATCTCTTCGACTGAACGATTGCAACCCTCCAGTAAAGACAAACCGAAGACCAGTCAGTGCATTTCCAGCCCTTTGTGGCGGGACAGGTTCAATAAATCTTCGAAGCTCATCGACAACCGTTGACACTTCAGAACGAGCCAAGAATTGAGTGATTTGTTCAGCCATTGTGGGGCCTATCCCATCGACCTCCTGTAGCGTCTCCGAGTTTGCCAAACGAAAGTTTTCAAATGATTGGAAATGGGCTTCCAGTTCACGTGCGACTGCAATACCAACCTCAGGAATTCCAAGCCCAAAAATAAATCGTGCCAATTCTGTTTTTCGTGCAGCCGCAATTGCTTGGACAAGATTGTTCGCAGACTTTTCCGCAAATCCCTCTATCGTCAACAATTCGTCTACCCCAAGTTCAAAAAGCTGTGGCAGATGATCGATCACACCCTCGCGCACAAACAAACGGGCCGTCTCATCTCCTAGACCTTCAATACCAAGCGCTTGTCGCGAAGCCAAATGCTGGATACGTCCTGCAAGTTGAGCTGGACAGTCGAAAAGATTTGGGCAGACGGTATAGGGCCCACGTTCAACAAGTTCCGTTTCGCACGACGGGCACGTCACCGGCATGATCCAGGGGTCGACGCGTTCGCGACCCTCCTCTTCGATGCGCTCAATAACCTGCGGGATGACATCGCCGGCACGCTGGACCCGCACGAGATCTCCTTCACGAATATCCTTGCGCGCAACCTCCTCACGGTTATGGAGGTTTGCGCGACTCACAGTCACTCCACCCAAGTCTACAGGACGCATGAAGGCGATAGGGGTCACTACACCCGTACGACCCACGCTGGAAAAGATCGAGAGCAGGCGTGTCACCTCCTTGCGTGGGGGAAACTTAAAGGCGAATGCCCAACGCGGATGATGAGAGGTTTCCCCTAATTCATCGCGACCCGCAATGTCATCGAGCTTGATAACGATGCCGTCGATCTCAAAATCGAGATCGTCACGATGTGCTTTCATCTCACTGTGAAAAGCGAGGATGTCCTCCACGTTTTGGGCAGGGCGACACCAAGTGCTCACACGGAAACCCCAATCTTTGAGCGCCTCCAGAGTGTCACACTGAGTATCGGGACGCTCTCCCTCAATCGAAAGAATATCATAGACGTAGACGTCGAGCGGTCTGGAAGCGGTCACTTGTGGGTCAAGCTGTCGTAGTGATCCAGCAGCAGCATTCCGAGGATTTGCGAAAGGTGATGAACCCCGTTCAAGAAGATGGGCATTGAGTGTTTCAAACTCACGTACCCGCATGACCACCTCTGCCCGGAGTGCCAAGAAAGACGGGACATTACGATCATCGTTTCGCAGCGTGAGGGGGACCGATTCCACAGTGCGGATATTCTGGGTGACCCCCTCCCCTCTCTGACCATCGCCTCGAGTCGAAGCCCGCACTAAGTACCCGTTCTCATACACGAGTTCAATTGAGGCACCATCAAGTTTTGGCTCAACGAAATAGCTTACCTTGTCATCCAACGCTTTTCGCATGCGTTCGTCAAATCGCTCGAGCGCGGAAATATCACCCGCGGAGTCAAGACTCAGCATTAGCTCCGTGTGTTCAATTGTCTCAAACCGATCAAGTGGCTTGTCACCAATACGCTGTGTTGGCGAGTCTGGTGTAATAAGGCCAGGATACGACTCTTCGAGAGCTCGGAGTTCGTTAAATAGGCGGTCGTAGTATTCGTCGGAGATCTCCGGACGATCGCGGACGTGATACAAATAAGAATGGTGACGCAAAGTCTCGCGCAGCTTGCGAACCCGTGTCACCAAATCGGCGGGCTGGGAATCTGCCATGACCATAAATATACCCATGAATGTCAAGACAAAACAGGACGTTCCGGGTCACATTGTTATTAAGACCTACGTGAGCCAGCGACGACTACATTGGACATAACGGAAACCACATCGGACATGCAAAAATCTCGTCTACTTTCCAACTCTAGATCTTTTGATGCGTCGGAGAATGGACATGGATAAACCGCCCTTAGGCTATACGGCTATCGGATCAAGCCACAACTCACCAAATTGATGACATGCGAACAGCTGATGGCGCGTCTCAACGAACGGGTCACACCAAACTTGCATTTGCAGAAGATGATGCCAAGATGGTGCGCCGCCGTGGGGCAAAAATAAGACGATAGAGGAAATGCCGGCGCTAAAATTCAGCAGGGACGTCGCTGAGGCGACTGACCACGTATACGAAAAGATCAAGGCTAGCGTCCCTAGGTTTGAGTGGGAGATGCACGCCCCTCTTGTCGCCGAAATCAATCGGCTCAAGAAGATCCATAACGCTATTATACTTGGACACAACTACATGGTGTCTGAGGTTTTTCACGGCGTGTCAGATTACACCGGCGACTCTCTCGGGTTGTCGAAGGTCGCTCGCTCGGCCGATGCTGAACTGATCATTTTCTGCGGCGTTCATTTCATGGCAGAGACCGCCAAGATCCTCAATCCGGACAGTACCGTTCTGATCCCAGACTTAGACGCTGGTTGTTCACTATCCGAGAGCATAACTCCAGAGGACGTTCGGCTACTCAAAGATCGTTACCCAGGCGTTCCAGTCGTCACGTACATGAACACACCAGCCAGTATCAAGGCGGAATCAGACGTCTGTTGCACTTCCGCGAATGCTGTTTCCGTCGTGAACTCACTCGGCGAAGAAAGAGTGATCTTCATTCCAGACGAGTACCTAGCGCGTAATGTGGCAAAAGAAACTGACGTGGAAGTCATTGCATGGCATGGACGATGCATGGTCCACGAACAGTTTAGCGTAGATGAGATCCGATCCTACAGAGAGCAATATCCCGGGATCGAGGTAATTGCGCATCCGGAGTGCTCTCCCGAAGTGTGTGATGAAGCAGACTTTGTGGGCTCGACATCAGGGATGATTGGGCATCTCGATCGAGCGGAGTCAAACCGGGTGATCATGGTCACCGAGTGTTCGATGTCAGATAATGTTCAAGAGGCACACCCTGATCTCGAGTTCGTCAAGCCGTGCACAATTTGCCCGCATATGAAGAAGATTACACTGGAAAAAACGTTGGCATCACTCGAGAACTTCGAGCATGAGGTGCTCGTCCCGGAAGAGACTCGAATCCGAGCGCTAAGGGCCGTCGAGCGAATGATCAGTATCGGGCGCGACACCAACAACTAAACAGTGATCAGCTCTGCAGCGCGGGCCCAGATTGCGTCGAACATTGGCTCCGTCAAAGTCCCCGTGAAGGTGTTTTGCTGGCTCGGGTGATAAGAAGCCAGCAGAACTTTCCCATCGATTTCAACCTCGACCCCATGCCTAAACTTGGGCATGGGACGATCAATACTAGCTCCGCGTGCACGCTGGATCCTGAGTAAAGACGCAAACGCAAAACCGCCTAAGGTCACAATGACGCGGGCGGAATCGAATAGGTCCAGTTCAGACTCGAGGTAAGGTCGACACGTTTCCCGTTCCTGTGTCGTGGGTTTGTTTCCCGGTGGTGCACAACGGACGGTCGCTGTCACCCACGCGTCTTTCAATTCCAAGCCATCTTCACGATCCTCGGCTTCGGGTTGGGTGGCAAAACCGGCCCGATACAGGGCTCGATAAAGCCAATCTCCGGATCGATCTCCCGTAAACATTCGGCCCGTGCGGTTGGCTCCATGCGCGGCAGGCGCGAGTCCAATGATTAACAAGCGAGCCGCTGGATCACCGAAGCCCGGCACGGCTTTCCCCCAGTACTCTTCATCACGGAACGAAGCTCGCTTTTCAGCCGCAACGCGTCGCCTCCACTCAACAAGCCGTGGGCAAAGATGACATTTAATGACCTCACGTTCGAGAACAGACAACCGTGAGGCCACCTCTTTTTGGCTAAAACTTGACTGAGGCATCGTTGTCACTTGGAAGACATGTCTTCATCCAGTTCGAGATCTGCGCTCTCCTTGGCAATGGATAGCACGATCGATGTATTGGTGCCTTCAATGCCTTCGAGACCAAGCATGCGTTTGATCTCGCTATTCATCTCTGCCTCATTCCGAAAACGTCCGATTACAAGCACATCAAAATCGCCAGTAATTTCGTATACATGTGTTAGCCTCGGATCCTTCGCTAATGCTTGTACGATTGCAGGAAGTGCATCACCTCGCGCTTTTATTTTAGTCACAGCGACCAAACCCATACCCAGCTGTGCATAATCCAGATCAGGTTTGAAGCCTCGGATGACACCTCTATCCACCAAATCGTCTAGACGATGCCCTACGGTGCTCGGCGCGACACTAAGCTCGTGAGCTAAACTCCGAAGCGAACGACGTGCATCACGCTGTAACGCACGAATCAAACGCATGTCCAAGTTCCGGTAAGTCATCAGTCCTCCGCAGTATGCTGGATCTTGGTCTCCTCAAGCCACCCAAAACTTGGCCGACCATACTTGAGTCGATACAAAATGGTTTCAAGCTGTTGTGACAACTTCACAGGAATCGGAAAACTGGACTGTTTCATCGTTGGGACCTTGGCGGAACGAACCCCCACCAAGTTAGCCGAAACGATGTCGGTGAAGTATTGATCTCCAACCAATAGCACGGCTTCCGGCTCATTAGACATATTGAGTTCTACCAAAGCAGATTCAATCAGTTTTGCACTGGGTTTCCTAATCGGGGATACTATTTCTGGTTTACCAAAAAGACGGTCATGATCCGGACTCCACCACTTGGTCTCAACATCACGGGTAATACGAAAAACGCAACCAACTTTCGTTTCGTAGCCGAGGACCACAGGCACCTCCGGAAACATTTGCCCAAGCTCGGCAGCCCGAGCCTCCTGGCAGTTCGAGACGATCGCATGTCGTAGATCCGTAGCTCTCAATAGAGCCGTAAAAGCACCTGCTATAGATGGGTCTACTCGGCCAGCATGGTGAGCCATCAGAGTGCCATCCACATCCCACAGGATCGCCTTGATCCCCTCACGGTTCAGCTGTTCTGAGCAAATATCCGAAACTGATGACAGATGGATCGTCGGCCGAATTTGCCGTGACAACCGCACAAGGTTCGGGAGTACTCGCCGTGCTGTCTGCAGCCAAGTTTCACTCATAATGCCCATGCGCATTTCCCCGCTCATGTCGTTGCGCCGGCTTGATGAAGTATAGTACAACCCCGTCAGACGGCTCACGTACGTTATGGAT
>Ga0310344_10001649_pt1 | contig 16946 bp, 9 predicted proteins | sample HC15DNA20200_MG_FD_203801 | JGI IMG/M metagenome (GOLD analysis project Ga0310344, IMG submission 203801) | Marine microbial communities from station ALOHA, North Pacific Subtropical Gyre - HC15-DNA-20-200_MG | ecosystem: Environmental > Aquatic > Marine > Oceanic | place: Pacific Ocean: North... | reverse complement strand
CTCAGGATTCTTTTGCAGATGATTTGTTGTTTAATGTCCGTGCTGGCGGTGTGTATTTCTGGGATGAAAGTAGCGGCACAGGAACAAGGGCAGTTAATCTGACTGCTGTTTCTGGGGCAAGTGATGTCCCTACAGCCGCATTGCAGGTTATGGTGTCAGATGTAGATAGACACGTAATCTGTTTCGGAGTTAACCCGATAGGTAGCGCTTCGCTAAATCCTTTGTTTGTCAGGTGGTCTGACCAAGAAAGCGCAGTTAACTGGACACCGACAGCAACTAATTCTGCTGGGGGGCAAGTATTAAGCTCTGGGTCAGAAATTGTTGGTGCAGTAAAAACAAGACAGGAAATACTAATCTGGACAGACATTGGCATCCAGTCTATGCGATTTGTAGGCGCACCTTTTATATTTCAGTTTGGTTCCGTTGCAGAGGGTGTTTCTATGATAAGCCCTAAAGCAGCGGTTGCGGTTGCAGATTCTGTGTTCTTTATGGATAACAGGGGATTCTACGTTTACAACGGATCTGTTCAAAGGCTGGAATGCGCTGTTTTAGATTATGTTTTGAGCAACATAAACACGGAACAACTTGGAAAGGTGTTTGCGGCATCTAATCCAGACTTTAGTGAAGTAATGTGGTTTTACCCAGTAGGCACAGGCAATACCGATATTACTAATTATGTGTCTTATAACTATGTAGAAAATTTGTGGATGATTGGAACTATATCAAGAGCGTCTTGGACGTATGCGCCTACCAGAGACAATCCTATTGCCAGTTCCGCTGATATTGACACACCTCTGGTGCAGTATCTTTACAACCATGAGTTTGGACATGATGATGATGGCGCAGAAATGGTTGCTTATATAGAGTCTGGTGATCTTGAGATAGGGGATGGAGAAAAATTTGTAATGGTTCGGAAAATTATTCCTGATTTTAATTTTGGTGGCGCATCTTCTAGTGATGCCAGTATGACCATAACACTAAAAGGTAAAGATTTTCCTTTAAACACAGCATCAACGCTTACAACATCTACAGTTGGTGCGACAAGCACTCAATCTTTTGTAAGGGCAAGATCAAGAGATATTATACTTAGGGTGGAGAACACAGGCACAGGCTATAGCTGGAGGCTGGGAACACCTCGATTTGATATGAGAACGGATGGTAGAAGGTAATGGGCGAATATAGAAGAGTCGTATTACCAGTAGCAACAGCAGAGTATAATTCTAACAATGAACAGGTATCAAGAGCCACAGTAACTCAGACCCTTGAAGAAATGCAGAGTGATATTGCGGCTAACACTAAGAAAACCAGCAAGGAAAGTTCCCTAGCTTTGAGAAGGTTTCAATTTCTTCTAATGGGAGCTAGTTAATGGCTGATGCAATTAAGGTTTTAGGTCAGTTAGATGTTAGTGCTACGACCATCACAACACTTTATACGGTTCCTGACTTAACCCAGACTACGGTAAGCTCTCTTGTTATTTGTAACAGGCATAGTTCGGGAATTACATTTAGGGTCAGCGTCCATGTCAATGGGGCTGGGGCAGATGACAAACAATTTATATTTTACGATGAAGATTTAGCAGCAACAACTACAAGGACGGTGGTAATAGGTATGTGTTTAGGACAAAAGGATGTAGTAAAAGTTTACTCTAGTGCGGCTAATGTCAGTTTCAACTTATTTGGTGTGGAGACAAGCTAATGAATCAATATCCAATGAAACCCTTTATGGATCAAATGGCAACGCATGGTCGTTATGGCGACTCAATGTTAGTCCACATGAATCCAGCAGAAGTTCAGGGAATCGCTTCTTTAGCCCCGCAAGGGCAATTGACAATAAACCCTGTAACAGGTCAGCCAGAAGCGTTTTTACCCTTTCTAGCACCTTTGCTTGGCTCTATGGCGGGATCAGCATTGCTTCCGATGTTGCCATCAGCTTTAGCAGGGGCAATAGGCTCTGGAGTTGCTACAGCGGCAGTGACAGGCGATATTAAAAGAGGTTTGGTTTCTGGATTGATTGGTGCTGGCACAGGTGCTTTGTTTCAAGGCGCGGCAGGTGCAGCAGATACTACTTCCTCTATAGTTGAGCAAGCAGGTAAATTGGCTGAAACAGTTCCTGAAGGAGCAAATTTTGTAGAGTCTTTGTCTGCTGGTCTTGGAGAGGCTGGTATGTCTGCTGAAGGAACAAAGTTATTGGCAGATCAGGCAACAGGCTTTTTAGGGGAGCGTGCTGGCGAAATGACAATAGAGCAAGCTCAAAATCTTAGTCCAATGATGGAAGGAGCAAAGTCTTTTGGTTCTGGTATGATGGGAGCAAAAGCGATAATTCCAACAGCAATGGGTTATGGTCAGCTAGCTCAAATGGATTATGAAGACCAGATGGAAGCGGCTGGAATGCAAGTAGAAGCAGAAAGACAAGCAAAACTTGATGAGGCTAGAGGCAACCTCCAAGGAGCTTATGCGGCTGCACAGCCTGATGCTATGAGAGGGGCAAGCCCTTACAGGGACTACATGAGCGCCTACACCCCTGATTACAGCTATGCTTCGTCAGGCGGTATTGTTTCTTTAATGGGAGGTGGCCCTGTAAAAAAGTTCCGAGGGGGTCAAACTACCGGGCAAGGCGGTGAGTTTGATCCAAACGTATATGCTCAAAGTTTGCCAGAAAATATTCGTGAAATATATTTAAAATCAAATACTGGCGGGTATGACTCTTTAACAGAAGAAGAGGCGGCTACTTTAGGTAATTATTATTCTTCAGTAGCTACAGGAGCTTTGGGTGGAAAAGGAGGAGCAATAAGCGTTCCGCAAACAGGCACTCAAGGTGGACAAGATACAACTCCCCAAGAACCTCCGCCTCCAGCGTTACCAACATCTGGATACATGAGAGATCCTTATACAGGAGCTATTGTATACCTGGGAGGTACTAGACCCGGAGCGGGAACTCCTATGCAGCCTAGAGCGCAAGACTTTAGCGGCTACATGGGCGGTAAGGGCGGCATGAATATGTTGGCTGGGGGAGCGGGCAATCCTGCCTACGGAGGTATTGATCCTGTCACTATTCAAGCTAATCTTAGAGGTCAGTATGCAGTAACACCACCAAGAGGATATGCGTTAGGATTTGAGCCAGAATTTAGTTATTTTCAAAACGATCCATTTAATGTTCAAGTTCCTTATAGGGGTTTTTATCCTCAAGCATTCGGCCCTATGCAGAGCGGCCCATACTTCCACTCAAGTATTAATATGCCTAACTACTTAAATCAGATAGGAGATTATTACAGAACACTAGGGGAGCCTTCATTGCCTCCTCCTGTACAACCTCCAGTGGTTGATGACACTCCACCACCGCCTACACCTCCACCGCCTGTACAACCACCAGTAACGCCTCCTGTTGTAGACGCAACGCCACAGGGAAGTAGCGGTGATGCTGTAGTAGGAAATTATGAGGGTGGTGAAAGGCAGACTCCACAAACTTTAACAGGAGATGATTTATATGAAACGTATATTACAAGAAGAGAGCTTGATAGACCAGGAAACATGTATTACTACGATAACAAAGGAGAGCCTGTTTACGGCAGACCGCCTATAATTGGAAGAGCAAGAGATTCTAAGCCTGTTTACTATACAGTTGATCTTGCCCATGAAGATGCAGAAGCATCATTTGCTTCTAAAGAAGGGGCAATGGATTATTTAAGAAATTATTATGGTTATGAACGTAAAAAAGAAGAAACTGGAAGATCTGGCAGGTCTGCTAAACCTAAGGCATCTGCTGACAAACCTGTGCAAGAGGAACGTACAATTCCAGAACATATAAGAAGGGCGGCAGAAAAACAAGCCCAGCAAACAAGCAGACCAACAGGAGGGGGACTGTCCGTAACTGGTGCTTCTGGAAAGACTACATACTTTCAAGAAGGCGGAGATGTAACTTTAGAAACATCTCTTGGTGAAGTATCAACTCCTGCTGGTGGCATTGCCAATATGGAGACAGAGTTTGTTAAGCAGCAAGCACCAGAAGCTCCGTCAAATGAAGATGTAATGATGGTTTCACAGGCAATTCTTGGCAGGATAGAGCAGCCAGATGCTGTTATTAACTTGTTTATATCAAAATATGGCGTAGAAACTTTCCTAGTTGTTCGAGATCAAGTGCTTTCTACTGTGGTGGGTCAGAACCCTCAAACAGAAGGAATGATTACTGGTCAGGGTGGGGGGATGGATGATCAGGTTATGGGCATGATTGGTGATCAACAGCCTGTAGCTGTATCGCCCGGAGAGTATATTGTTCCTGCTGATGTAGTGTCTGGACTTGGCGATGGAAGCAGTGAAGCCGGAGCAGAAGAGCTTGACAAAATGCTTGATGATGTAAGAAAAGCAAGGCAAGGAGGAAGAACAGGTCAGCCTCCAGCTATTAATGCACAAGGAGCAATGCCAATATGAGTTCAGCAACGGTTCACGAAATATCAGAGGCAAATGAGTTAAAAAAACACACTATAAGCCTTGTTCCTATGGATCATTGTTCTAAGGTCTGGAATCAAGTTAGGTTTTATTTTTCTGATGCGGTAGACAGATCAAATGGAAGATGGTCTTTGGAACATTTGTTAGCATCTTTTGTTTCGGGACATTATCAGTTATGGATTGCCTACGATGATGAAAAAACAATAAATGGTGTGCTGGCAACACAGGTTGTTTATTACCCATGTAAAACATGCCTTGCTTTGCATTTTTTAGGAGGTGTGGATTTTGATAACTGGTATGACGATCTTTTAAAAGAAATTACTATTTTTGCTAAAGAGTCTGGTTGTGATGCGTTAGAGGGTGTTGCTAGAAAAGGATTTTGGAAGTGGTTTAAAAATGATGGATTTGTTAGAGAAGCTACATTTTACGAAAAGGAGTTAGATCATGGGTAAAGGATCATCAAGCCCTCCTACGCATACAACGTCTGAGGTAACTCAGTCTACTCTTCCCCCTTATGCAGAGCCATATTTTAAAGACCTGTTGGTAAGGACAGGCTATGAAAGTGCTGTGCCGTATACACCATATCCCGGTCAAAGGCTTGCTTATTTTGGCCCTCAAGAGCAAGAGGCAATGAATAGGCTGACAGCCTTTGGGGTGAGCGGCACATTGCCGGAAGTTGAGGCGGCTACGGCAATAGCGGGTCAAGTAGGGGCGGAAAGTCCTTATGTTCCTAACATGTTAAGAGCGACACAAATGTCTCAGGCAATGCCTAGTTCTGCCGCTCCCGGTTTAATGGGAATGTATATGAATCCTTATCAGCAATATGTTACGGACATTGCTACAAGGGAGGCTAGAAGGCAGTCAGATATTCAAGGCGCTAAACTAGGCTTGGATGCGGCTAAATCTGGAAGTTTAGGTGGATATCGTGAAGGTATAATGCAAGCCGAAAGAGAAAGAAACCTAGCTCAACAGTTAGGCGACATTCAAATTAGAGGATCTTCTCAGGCTTTTGATGACGCAAGAAAGGCTTATGAGGCAGACAGGGCAGCGGCTGACAGAGCCGCACAGTTAGCACAGTCCACATATAGTCAGCTTCTTGCTGGAGACAGGCAGCGTTTGACTGCTGCTCAATCTCTCAGGGAGGCGGCGGCACAAAAACAGAAGATGGAACTAGAAAGGCTAAGACAGTTACAGGCATCAGGACAGGTAGAGCGAGAGCTATATCAGCGAGGTCTTGATATGGGCTATGCGGATTTCCTTAGACAACAGGCGTATCCAAAAGAACAGTTGGCTTTTTATAGCTCTATGTTAAAAGGATTAGATATAAGACCGGGCGAGATACAAACATCTTATGGTGTTGGGCCTAGCACCACACAGCAATTATTAGGGTCAGGGATAGCAGGCGTGGGTCTGTACAAAGCCCTAACTTAACACGGAGAAGTTAACATGATTGGTAGTCCTAACTTGTTAGAAATAGAAGATATGGTAAAGGGCTTGCCCGACCAAATGCTGTTACAGCAAGCTCAAGCCCCATCAGGACAAATACCTCAATTTTTACTAGTGTCCGAAATACAGCGTAGATCTGACATGCGTAAAAAATATGAAGCCCAACAAGCGCAGCCAGAAGCAACTGTGGCAGATCAAATTGTGCAAGAAGGAATCATGTCCACCAGACCTCCAATGCAGCCTCAAATGCCTATGGAACAGATGCCTATGGAACAGCCTATGATGCCCCCTATGGGACAACCACAAGGCATAGCGGCATTACCCTCTCCAGAAATGGGTATGGCAGAAGGGGGTATTGTGAGCATGTTTGAGGGAGGGGATGCTCCTTCTATGGAGGAGCTAAGAGCTATATACCAAGGGTTTACAGATGAGCAGATTCTTAACGCAATACAACAACAAGGCTTGTTTTCGTCTGATGAGTATTCCCCTTTTGGAGGGATATCAGATTTAGCGTCTTCTGAGTCTGTAATAGGCAGAATAGTTGACGAAAGCATAGCTGGTTCACAAAAAAGAATTAGTGATCTTGAATCTAGAAAAAGAAAAGAAATTTTAAAAAATGCTGATCCTATAACAGCAGAAGAGCAAAGAGTGTTTACTGAGGATTTAATTTCCTTTCCCGGAAAGGAATTAGGAGTTGAAAGAAAACAACAAGGATTGTCTCCGCTTGTTGTAAAAGGTGTTTTACAAACAAGCGCTTTAGAAGACATGATTAACAAAGAAAACATAAACAAGTCTAAAGTAGGCGTGTCGAGGAAAGATGTTATTGCTGGCTTGGGATCTGACACTGAGCAAATGTCCAAAGACGCTGCGGCTAAAACGTCTGCTAATGTACAAGGAGGAGGAAAAGAAGTTCAAGCAACATCTGCTGTAAGCAAGTTAATGAATCTTTTAGGAACACCAAAAGAAGTTCCAAAGATTGATGATCTTATCCAAGAAACCAAAGATGAGGCGTTAAGCGGGGCTTTGATGAGTCTTGGAGCAGGTATAGCAAGTGGAAACCTTTCTCAAGGAATCACTGCGGCAGGCAAAACAGCCTTAGACGCTAGAGGAAAAGCAAGAGCATTAGAAGCTGAACAGCGGCTTGCAGAGGCAAAAGCAATAGATGATGTGACCGCTAGAGATATAGGCATACTTGGCACTATGGCGGGACTAGAGATTGACAGGGAGAAGATAGAGTCCGATATAGAAATAGCCGCCACTGCGCTTTCCAGAGAGTTGGCAAAACAAACATCTTTGGATGAAAGAGAAACATTTAGGCAGATAGCATCGCTAGCAAAAAGTTTAGTGGGAACAATGAAGCAGGCTCCCAACAAAGATGGAAAAATGGTTCCTACAGGAGAAATGTATACTGTTGAAGAGGCGGTAGCTGCGGCAGCGGCATCATTAGGAATGTCTGTTCCTGCTAGCATGGGGCAGCTTACAGGTGGCGGCTCTGGAAAGTCGGCTGCCTTTGGAGAAAGAGCCAGAACACTAGGAATATAAAATTATGATGGATGTCACGCTTCCTAATGGCTTTGTCGTTAGAGATGTTCCAGACGATGTTTCTTCATCAGATCTTGCAAAGATCTCTGTAGAAAGCGGATGGGCAACTGCTGAAGATTTTTCAGGATTAGGTTTTTTTGACGATCCTCTTGTAGAAGAAGAGGAGGAAGAGGAAGACGACACCACCGCTATAGGGCAGATATTTGAAACAGGAAAAGCTATTCCCCGTGGCTTTGCCTCTAGCATATTAACAGCAGGAGAAGGTTTAGCAGAGCTTGCTGATGCAGCCACAAACACTATAGGCTTAGAAGACCTAATAGACTCAGGCGATGAAAACGAGTTAATACGCCTTGCTAGAGAAGGACAGAAGAATGTCCAGTCAGTATTAGGTGCAGATGCCTCATATCAAGATAAGTGGACTACCAAGTTTGGCGAAGGTTTGGGTAGTTTTGCTTCTTTTCTCACTCCGGGTGGCGTTGCGAAGGGTTTAAGCCTTCTTGGAAAACCTCTAGCGGCTGGCACCAAAGCAGCAAGTGTTACCAGAGGAACGCTTTTTGGAGGCTATGCAACCAGTTTAGGCGCTGGAGATCAAGCTCAAAGAATACAAGCTGCTAGAGATGCTGGTATTGAGATATCTCAAGATCAAGAAGATAAAGCCATATTTCTTGGTGGCGCTATAGGCTTAACAGAACTTGCTCCAATCGAAAGACTCCTCAGAGGTTTGCCTCTCAGTGTTAGAGACACTCCTTTCTTTGAATCCCTCAAGCCAAGACTAATGAATGCGGTTAGAACAGGCACCACTGAAGCCATTCAGGAGGTTTCTGCGGCGGCAATGCAAAATGCCGTGGAAAGAGGCTTGTACAATCCCGATAGAGCTGTGTTTGAAGGCAGCTTGATGGATGACTTCACTGTTGGTGGCAGTGTTGGATTTGCCGCTGACTTGGTATTCAATGCTTTTTCTGGTAGAAGAAGTAACGCAATAACCAAGGAGGCGTTAGCTAAAGAGCAAGAAACCAGAGAAAAGATAGCAGAAGCTAATGCTCAAGGAAAAAGCCGCCCAATCATCCCAGAAGAGCCAGCCATTGATCCAGCCACGATTGCCCTCGACCCAGCCGACCCTAACGCAGATCCTAGAGATGTAGCTAGAGGAAGAGCCTCACAAATATCTACAACACTTGGAGCTTCATTCCCTGCTGGAGGGCAGTTTCAATCCTTAGATGCAGATGGCAACCCCTCTACAACAGTAACTAACTCAGATGGAACTCAATTTGGCCCTTCTCTTAACACTGTAGAAGAAGCGGATGCTTTGGCAAATGCTTTGAACGAAGAGTTAATTTCCAGTCAAATCATAAACAGCACCCAAAACCTTATTGATCAAAGCGGCATAGAAGTTTCAGAAGAAAACATGCCTCCTTTAAGGGAGCTTGGCGCAACAGTTATTGATCCAAAGCCACACACATTTACGTCTAGTCAGGTTAATTTGGCAGGAAATACAACTGCTGAAAACGGATTTGATCACGAAACATTAAGCCTAGAAGATGCAGAACAAAGCGGAATTGAAGAAAAAGATTTAACGATTGCCCAGAAATTAAACAAAAAAAGACTGGATAAGAAAAAGGCAGGCACTCCAGACACAAACGAATTTACGCCTGCTGAAGCAAGAGAGGTTTTATCCTCAGAGCAATATGCTAAATTAGCCAAAACGGTTCCTTCGTATAATGAGGAATCAGGTTCGTTTAATTATTCTGCACAAATTGACGGTAAAAACGTACAGGTTTCTGTAAATAATCAGGTGGAGCCAGATATTGATTATGGAAACCTTACAGAAGAAGATTTTGTAAGCATACTTAATAGAAAAAATATAGATGCTTCTATTACTTCTGACGAGTTTAAGACAGTAGCAAGAGCAGTAGCAGGCATTCCAGCCAACCTTTCCTTTAAAGAATATACCGCAGCAGACAAAGAGCTACTTTATAAGAGGCTTTCGTCTTTACCAAAACTGGCAACTAAATCAGCTATTCCTAACTTTAGACCCAAAAAGTACAACAAAAGCCAATTTGATCGAGCTAAAAATGCGTTTGATCAAACAGGGGCGGTTCCTTCTGCAAAAGAACTTGGTTTCAAAGGAAGAGGATCTAAGGCTGCTCATGAGCAGTTGACCACAGATGTAACAGGCATTAAAAAAGAAGGCAGAGCGCAATCAGAAAAAGCCGCACAAGAAGCTGAAAAAGTAATGAAGGGGTATGGCTTAGATAAAATAGGCTTGATGATTGCAGACAGACTAAGGAAAAGGTACAGGGGCGAAACTGGAGAATTGCAGCTAGGTGAAGCTATTGATGGTCAAGTCGCAGGTGCATACGATGAAGAAGTAAAAGCTGTTTTTTTGTATTCAGATGGTCTTATACAGCAATTTAAAAACAACAATAAAGGTAGAGAGCCAACAGAAGAAGAATACGTTCAGCTTGCTTTGGAGGTTCTTGATCACGAAGTTGTGCATGTTTTGCGTGATCTTGACTTGTTTACAGCAAAAGAATTTAAGTTTCTTGAGCGAAAAGCAAGAGACACAAGAATTCCAAACTCTGAAATGTCTTACCTAGATGTAGCAAAAAGGGATTATTCTGAATTAGATCAAGTGGCTCAGATGGAAGAAGCTGTTGCGGAGCTAGTTCGTGACGGTTTAGCAGGAAGGTTAAAGATTGGTGGAAAGCCAAAATCCTTAATGCGTAGAGTTGCAGAGTTCTTTAAAAGATTATTCCGCATTACAAACAAGTTTGATTCTATTCTTGAAGGTATTAGAACAGGAGAAATTGGAGGAAGAGAAAGAGGTGTCATTAGAACCCTAGTTAAAAAAGAGGCAGAAGAAGCTAAAAAAGAAGGAATATTACCAGAGCGGTATGCTGGATATATGGCACCACCACTAAGAGCTAGGGGTTCAGCTAGACCTCCAGTGCAAGAAAGAGCAGATTTTGAAGAAAGGACAGCAGATCAAGCGCCTCCTGCTGACCCAATAGCCCAAGCTCAAGATGAAGAAATAACTGAGTTTACTGAAGACGATAGCGGAAGTGTTGCGGCTCCTCAAAAGCAAAAAATAGTTGTAGAAGACATACCTGTTAAGCGAGCGGCAGATTTCAAGACAAATGGAAACTATGATGTAACATTTCCCGATGGATCTGTAGAGCAGATCTTTCGTGACACATATCAATTCTCTTATCCTGTATGGCACTGGGCTAGCGCCCCTGTTAAAACTTCAGTTGGGTTTCAGGATACCGATCTTGGTTATACCAAAAAAGAGGCTTTAGAATACCTTGCCAGATTAAAAGGTTACGAGCCTGTCACTAAAGAAGAAGCAGCCTCCGCTAAAGAAGAAGCCTCAAAAGCACCCAAAGTGAGAACAAAAGAGCAAAATCAAGAAGAATTAGATGCATCGTTAGATAGGGGTGGCGCTCCAGAAGATCCTAAATTTTCAAAAATTACAAAACCGATGTATCCAGCAAAACAAACAACTGATGACCCTCTTGTAAACATACCAAGAAGAATACTTTCTGGAGAGTACATTCCTAAAAAAACCCTAAAGGCTTACAAACTGTTCCGAACCGATGGCAATGTCCTTATGCCTCTATATGTGGATTCAAAATCTATAGTGCCTTTAGATGAATGGGTTAGGGCTAAACACTTGCCTAAAAATGAAAGAGATAAAATTATTTCGGAGATAGGAGATTTAGCGTACAGGGGTGGATGGCATGCGGCTCTATTTCCTATGGCAAGCCATATAGGTGGTACAACTGAGCAGCAAAAGCAACGAGCCAACAAAATAAGACAAAAAAGATTGCGAGAGTTTGAGAGGCAAGGCGTTAATCCGAAAGGCGCAGAAGATAAAGCAAAAAGAGAAGCAATTAATAAACAAATTCCTATGCCAAAAATGTATATTGAGGCGCAAGGTGAGAGAAAATTAGTTAATTTAACAGATCCTGTTTTTAGACAGCCAGATGAAGTGTGGGCAGAAATAGAGGTCGCCGCAGATTATGATTGGCAACCTATTGCAAACGCCCGATCCTCTATTATCAAAACAGGCGTTAACAAAGGAAAACTTAATCCAAGATATGCACACATACAAGACCAAGTTCCTTATGGTGGTTTCTATTATTACAATACCAGCGCAAATGTAGACGGTACTTGGGTTATATCTGGAGATTTAAAGGTTAACAGGATACTTTCTGACGAGGAAGTGGCGGCTATAGATCAAAGCTCTGGGGAGTTTGACCTTCCGCGAGAACAAAAATCAGAATTGTTAGAATCTTTGCTTGATAAGCAGGCAAGAAGAGAAACCTCTAAATTCTCTAAAGTTAAAAGTGATGATAATTTTGAGCGCACCGCAGGAGAAAGAGCGGCATACAGGCAGACAGAGGACGACAGGGCTACCAGAAACAAACTGGCTGACGACCTTGAAAATATAGGGGTGGGCGGAACATATGGAATGTCTCTTCAGGATATAACAGATGCGGATTTAAAAAATGTTTCACCCGAAACCAGAAGGTTAATAAGGGCTTTTAGAAAAGAAGATTACTATGGATACGATAGTTCTGATGAGTTGTTTTCTCAGGTGTTTGACTATGGAATTGAGTCTATTGATCCAAATCCCCCAGCAGGGTTGAAGTCGGCTTTAGGAAGATATGTAAATGTAAGCTATGGGGTAACAGAAACCTCTAAGTTTTCTAAGGTTAGGGACGAAGAAACCTTAAAAGAACTTGAAACAAAAAGAGCTGTAGCTTTAAGCAGGCTTAAAGATGCGACTATAGAACCAAGACCAAATGCAGCATACATAAGGAGCTTGGAAAGAGAAATAGCAGAATACGACACTCAGATAGAAGAAATAAGAGCAAGGCAACCTAAAGAAGCTCCCAAAGAGAGAGAGGAAAGGTTAAATGAGGCTAGAATACAGTTAGCAAAAATAAGAGCAGAGCTTGGGGAAACATCTAAATTTGCATTAGTTAAAGATCCTAGTGATGTATCGTATCGTTATCAACATCAGCCACGAAGAGGCGATCCTAGTGAGACAGTAGGGCTTGTTGACTTAACCAAGAGTCTTGCAGGCACAGAAGGAGGATACCCTGATGATTTCTATTCCCCTGAAGGAAGAAGACATTACGCTCCTCCACCAAGGTTTTACGGTGATGAATATGGAGAGGCTAACGATCAAAGTTATAGGGCAATTAAAGCCGCTAGAGGAAAACCAGAAAAAGTAGTTACTATTTACAGAGCTGTTCCGAAAGATGTAGATGATATAAATGCAGGCGATTTTGTAACTTTATCTAAAACGTATGCGGAAATTCATGCCTCTGGCGGCTATGGGACAGACAGCGAAGGAAATGATCTACAAGGAAAGGTTATATCTGAACAAGTTAAGGTTAAAGAGCTTATTTGGGATCAAAACGATGTAAACGAATTTGGATATTTCCCAGAAATAGAAGATCAAGCTCTTACGCAGATAGAAAAAGAGGTTAAAGAGGCTAGGAAATATTACGAAGCAAACCCAAACGACAAACAGGCTGAACAAAATTATTTTAATTTAAGAAGAATTCGTGATGGGAGAGAGCCAAAAGCTCAAATAGAGACAACCACAAGAAAACATGACCCAGAAGGGGTAAAAAAAGCCGTAGAAAAGAACCTAGAACAGGCAACAAAGCCTAAGTCTGGGTTTGTACCAAAGTACAGCGTCAAAGCATCCCCAGAGGCTCAATATGTAGCGCAAAACCCCGATAGAAACATGGGAGAAACATCAAAGTTCGCCAGAGTGAAGCCTGCTCCCATGACTCCAGAAATGGAAAATATTGTAAACAGGGTGTCTCCCTCTTCTCCAAACAGAGCCACGATGTATGAAAACTTCAGAGATGCTACAGGTGAAGGCAGGCTTTCTTATTATTTAACTAAATTCAGACAGGCTGCAATTAACAAGTATGCAAAGCTGGAGAAGCTAAACAGACAATACTTTAACCATCTGGCAGATTCATCTTCGATTGCTGCGGCTCTATTCTCTGACAGGTCAAGAGGAATACTTGCGTCCTGCATCAAGTACGGGGTGCCTATATATGAGGGCGGAATCACTAGAGTTACTGAGTTTACCCATAACGGAAGGGTTTATCGTGGATTGCTAGATGTCATGGCACCCTTATTCCAGAATGAGTATGGTGATCTTTCTGATATAGCAAAAACATATGCTATTACTAGGCGTTCTAAACGTCTTAATGAGCAAGGAAAAGAAGTTCCTGTCACTCCAGAGGAAATAGAAGCGGTAAACAGGGAGATAGACGCATACACAGATGCTGACGGTAATAACATTATCAGGGACTGGTACGATGCGTGGCAGTCTTATAACGACAAAACCATTGAGTTTTTAAGAGCAACAGGCGTTCTTAACGAAGAAACAGCAAGGCTCTGGTCACAATACTCCGATTATTACCCTTTCTACAGGGAAGCAGAAGACGCTGACGTTCCAACTAGCCTTTCTCAGAAGGTGTTTGGTGGAGATCTTACCTCTAGGACAGCAATCAGGGAGCTTAAAGGGGGTCAAAGTGCGATCAATATGGATATGGTCGAAGCTATATCCTTGAATCTTACTGCCGCTATCGACATGGGCATGAAGAACGTAGCCCAGCAGCGTATTGCTAGGGACATGTTAGAGATAGGGCTAGCCAAGGAAATTACTAACCCTAAAGCAGAAAAGAATGCAATAAGTTTCTTGGTAAACGGCAATATTAAACATGTCGCCATATACGATCCATTGATATATGAGTCAATGTTGCCTATTGGATCAGAAGCCTCAGTAGAGCTAACCCAGAAATTGTTCGGGCCTTTCTCTAGCTTGTTAAGAGAAACAATCACCAGAGATCCGGGTTTTATGGTGGTGAACTTATTAAGGGATACATTGTCAGCTTCTGTTACTTCCGGCTCCAATTTTGTCCCTGTTCTTGACACTGTTAAGGGATTGGGCGATGGCGTTGAGATGTTGGAAAAGTTTGGTGTGGTTGGAGGTTATGACTACAGCAACGATCCTGATGATATTGTTAAATTCTGGAATAAGGAGTTTCAAAGAAGAGGCATACAAGATGATAGAGGTTTTACCAGAAAAACATTTGAAGGAATGTGGAATGCGCTAGGCGGCGCTACCACCATGTCTGATGCGGCAACAAGAAACGCCGTGTATCAGGATGTCTTAGCCAGAACAGGAAACGAAGCGGAAGCAGCGTTCCAAGCAATGGAAGTAATTAACTTCTCAAGAAGAGGAGGAAATGTAATTGCAAGAATATTTACATCTGCGATTCCTTTCCTTAATGCAAGATTCCAAGGTCTTGATGTTTTCTACAGGGCTTTTACAGGTCAGTACACAACAGACAGAACGCTTGCCAGAAACCATATTATAGCTTCTGCCCTGATGAGAGGAGGAATGCTAACTGGCTTAACACTGGCTTATTACCTAGCGGTTAGTGATGACGAGGATTATAAGAATCAGAATGCAGAGACAAGAGAGAATAACTGGATATTCCCTCTAGGCGATGACAGACCTCCATTCAAGATACCCACTCCTTTTGAAGTTGGATTTATATTTAAAACAATACCAGAGGCGTTTTTAGCTCAATACTTTGGTGATGAGACAGGAAGGGAAACCAGAGCAGCAATATCAAGGGGGATAATCAGCACACTGGAGATCAACCCTCTGGGTATGCAGGCTATTGCCCCGTTGGTTGAAGCTAGTCTTAATCATAACTTCTTTACAGGAAGAGCCATTGTTCCTATTTACTTATCCCAACAAGTCATGCCGGGGATGCAAGACAGCCTTAGAACAACTGAGTTTGGAAGACTGGTTGGTGAAAATTTAGGAATATCGCCACTCAAGGTTGATCATGTCCTCCGTGGCTACTTTGGTACGCTAGGTGGTTATGTCATAGATGCTGTGGACATTGGACTGAAAGGACAAACACTTGGATTTCAAGATGACAATCGCGCTGTGATGCCTGCTAGGAACATTTACGAGTATCCTATGATCAGGCGTTTCTTTGCTTCTAAAGAAGGATCTGGTTTAAAACAGGATGCTTACGAGCTTTACTTTGAGGTGCAAAAGATTCACAACACTATTAATGACCTGAAGCGAGATGGAAGAATGGATGAGCTTGAGGCATTTATGGCAAATCACAGTGATAAGCTAGCTTACAGAGGACAGCTAAAAACAGTTAAGAAGCAGCTCGATAACTTTAGGGAATACAGGAGAGTCGTCCTTACTTCTGATATGACTGCTGATGAGAAGCGTAGGGTTATTGATGACCTAGATGCAGCGATAAACAATATACTGCAAAACATCATCCCGCAGTTGAAACAGGACGTTGATCTTCCAGTCTTTGATATACCACTAATAGATAGGGCAATCGGTGAGTAAGCCATTTTATTACAAATGTAAACTAGTCAAGATCATTGACGGGGACACGTTGCGAGCAGATATCGACCTTGGTTTTAATGTTAACTTATCAGCACAAACGGTAAGACTGTACAACATCGACACGCCAGAAAGCAGAACTAGGAACAAAGCAGAGAAAGTTCTAGGTCTTGCCGCAAAGGACAGGTTAACAGAACTGGTCGGTACGGAGTTTGAGGTTCAGTCTCATGGCAAGGGCAAGTACGGACGTATTTTAGGTACACCCTATACCTCTGATGGCAAGAATGTATGTGAAACCTTAGTTGAGGAAGGACACGCTGTTTATTATTCTGGGGGAAAGAAAACAAAAGTCTGGGCATAAAAAAAGGGGGTTTCGCCCCTTTCTCCCCTCTTGTCCCTATATATCCATTGGCACTCCCTGTTTTAATACAAGTTTGGTAACGTCAACCCCTTGTTTTCTGAATTCAATGTATCGTTGAATACCGTTTAGCTCTTCTATACTTCGTCTGGTTTCTTTATCCAGACCAATAGACATAAGCGGCACCTTTTCGATAATTCTCTCAGGATCTAGTTTGTAGTTTATAGCCACCATCTTCAAATTCTGCCGTATCGAAAACTTACAGCAATATGCATTCTTCTTGGTTCGCCTCATTACTATGGCTATTTGCTTACCAGTGCCTAATGCATTCGCTCCAGACCTAACTAAGAAACAATCTCCTATCTTATATTTGTCGGTGTACATAAAAATATCCTTTTCTAAGTAGAGTGAAGTTCTTCCTTTTCAAGAGATAACGCATCAAGAGCAGCAGATAGTTTTAAATGCAAGTTCATTAAACCATGAGAAATCTGCTCTGGATCTGATGTGTCTATAGAAAACAAACTTTGATCCAGATTTTTAATAAGACGCTCTGCCTCTCTCATGCTTTTTTTACTTTGAGAGTATAGCTGCATGTAATGCATCTCTCTTTTATGATAATTTTCTAGCGTCCTTCTATTGAGATAAACCCACCTTCCACACACATGTATTTTTTTGTTTTTACCTTTAACATGTTCAAGATTATATGATGACAATAATACGAATTGTTTTGTTT
>Ga0310344_10001648_pt1 | contig 16954 bp, 20 predicted proteins | sample HC15DNA20200_MG_FD_203801 | JGI IMG/M metagenome (GOLD analysis project Ga0310344, IMG submission 203801) | Marine microbial communities from station ALOHA, North Pacific Subtropical Gyre - HC15-DNA-20-200_MG | ecosystem: Environmental > Aquatic > Marine > Oceanic | place: Pacific Ocean: North... | reverse complement strand
ACAGTGAAGAGGGACGCAATATTCTCTCAAAATTATCTAGTGCCCCACTTGAAGGATTTGCAACACATACTGTTGATGCAAGTATCAATGAGTTTATGAAGGATGCAACAACCACAGTTGAGAAAGGCTATCGCTATCTTTTATGGCATTTGTTAAATGTTGAAGAAACTCTTGAAGATGTTGCTGAAAACGCAATAATTGATGGTGGATATGATGAAGGAATTGATGCAGCACTAGTAGATTATGAAGAGAAAAGAATAAGATTATTCCAATCAAAGTTTGGTGCTTCACATTCCATTGGGGAGATTGATAAATTCGTTCAAGATATAGAACGGCTAAAAGAAAAAAATCAATCTAAACTAAAGCGAGATGAATTACAATATTTGTGGAAACATCTTAACGACAAAAAAATGAAAGTTGAACTGGTTTACATAACTGACCAGTTTGTAGATGACTATCAAAACAACAAAGTCAGAGTTATGGGTAGACAGCAGGTATATGAGACTTTATGGGAACGTATCAAAAAACCTGCCAAAGGTCAGAATGCTAGTCTTAGAATTCTAAAACAACCACTTGAGCACAAAAGAAGCAAAGTCTGTGTGGTATCTGCTTATGATTTAGCAGAATTGGTAGAAAAAAATGAACATTATATTTTTGAATCAAACATTAGAAAACATCTAGGTGGAAAAGGATCTATAAATAAGAAAATTTCAAAGACATTAGAATATGATCCACAAAATTTCTTTGAATGGAATAATGGAATTACAATTACTGTAGATGATGTTTCAATTAAAAACAATGAATTGTTCCTAAAAGGAGCACAGATAGTTAATGGGGCACAAACTTCTAAAAGTATTCTAGATAAGAAAAATAAGGCAAATAATATTGATGCTGAAGTCTTGGTCACTGTAATTAAAACCAAAGATGAAGAACATCAAAGGAAGATTACCAAGTACAGAAACTCTCAAAATGCAGTTAAAGGAAAGGATTATGTTTCATTGCAGGATTATTTCATATCTATCCATCAACAGCTTACAAAATTCAATTATTGTTTTGAACACCAACAGGGTTTATGGTTAAATCTTGCACCATCTGAGAAAGCCAAATTTCAAGGAGATGAGACACTTAACAAATATCTTCCAGAAGTGAAAGATAGATGTAGAATCAAAGATGACTCGGCAATTGCATCATTTGTATCATATTTTGAACAAAAACCAAATGAAGTGTACGGTGGAATTGGAAAATATCTTCCAACTGGCGCAAAATATGAGACTGTATTTAATGATGAATTAGAATGTGATTTTAGATATTTCCTATTCCCACATCTGATTAGAGAATATGCAAAGAATGAACTAGAATATGACAGGAAAAATATCCAACATAGAAACAAAAGATATGCTCAGAGTTTGTTTGTAGCTGTAACAGCACGGATAATTCATAAGAATATACTAGCAAAAAATGACGATTTTAAGAATGATATAAATGAATTAGAGAAGATTATGCAAAATTTTGGATTATGTAAAAAAATTCTACTGGTGACAGACAAAATAGTCACAAAATTTCTTGAAGATTCAGCAGTGGAGGCAAAAATAGAAGAATCTAATACTGCACACAATTTCTTTTCAAACCAAGTTTATGGTAGTGATATGCTAAAAATAATAGATAGAAAAATTAGACAAGAGCAAAACGAGATAGATTTCATTAAAAAAACTGTTTCTGTGATTTAAAAATTTAAAATGGTAAAAATCCGGCCAGTGTAAAATCTTGCAGGAGGTTACATTGACCAGACCATTACCGATCAGCATACAAAAAAGTAGTATTTAACATCATTTTTTACTACAAATCATTTTATAGCCAAATTACATTTGAAATTTAAATGACTGAGAAATGTTCTATATGTGAAAAAGATATTGTTAATGTAACTTATGTCCCAATGGACGAATGGAAGATTAAAGGAAAAATTTGTAGCCAGTGTTATTCAAAAAGAATTGAGGAATATTATCCTGGTAAGCACATTAGAACCAATAGACTGGAAGACTTTGAATAATTTCTATTAATTATTCTGTTCTAGTATATTTATGGCGATTAAGACAATTCCATGCTAATGAATCATCTTTAACTTCATCTTCACTCATAAATTTAATATTAGTTACAACTTTTTTCTTTTTCATTAAATTAATTTGAAAGCTTTCAAATTTTTTGCAGTCACATTCTTCGTATAAACAATAATAATCATTTTCTTCATCATTGTGATCGTCTTTTCTATGTCCACAATCACATGGTACATCGTTTTTTACATCTTCAATGAATTTTTTGGTGTATACAGCAAATCTAAGTATTGCACTTCCATTATGTCCTTTCTTGAATCTTTCATAATTCTCTGATTTTGGTAAGATTTTATAGAAAGATTTGTTCGTTGAAGGTTTTCTGGAATCAGCTCCAATAATAAACCAATAATCATCACCAATCTCTACAAATCTAACCTTGATCGTGTGATCGTTCCACCAATGAACAGTTTCTAACCAAAGATTTGACGCTATTTTCCTTTCGGGAAACATCAAAGCAATATTCATTCTTACGTCAAAGAATCTATATGCTACACCTAAGAAATCTTCATGCCAATTGATCGATATATTTTCAGACACGCCACAAGGAAGATTTAGTGGATATTTATCTCATGTCAGATAAAACCAAGCAATACTATTATATCACTTAGTAAGAGACTATTCATTATGCCATATCGGACTGGAATGCAAATAGTAGCAGATATGCTCTATATTACTGAGCAAACTGGTCAAGAAGGTATTAAAACAACTACACTACTTACAAAGGCTAATCTTTCACATTCTAGATTAGAAAAATTTGTGAAAAATCTAACAGGTGCAGGTCTTATGAACAAAATTGAGTTTGATGGTAAAAATGTATTTGTTATAACATCAAAAGGAAAACAATATCTTGAATCTTACAAAAGATTTTCTGATCTTGCAGGTTCTTTTGGTTTAGAATTATAATTTTATTTCTTAAATTTTCTTCTTCTTTCACGCCTAAGTTCTTGTTGCTTCTTTCTATTTAGATAAGAACTGTATATAATTACAATAAATGCTCCAGCTACAGACGCCCAGAATAAAGGATAGATTGGTGGATCACGTATCTCCCCAGTAGTTGGAGATAAGAATGCAATTGCCATAGTAACAACCATCATAGCTAAAACAATTGAGAGGTATTTACCCATAATTCATCTAAATCATTAAATCATTTATCTTTTTTACTTTATTTAGTTAACAAATGTCAAAAAAACTAGAATTTGTTGGATTAGCCTTGGTTGGTGGAATGATCTATTCATTTCTAGGATTAATCTCACAAGAAGATCCTATGGGTTGGACTATCTTCTGGGCATGTGCAATAGGTACACTTGGTATAATTTTGTATCGAAAACAAAAACGAAAAAAGGAAAGTGAGCAAAAATGAGCTTAATTGGAATTTCTAATTAACAAATTTTTAACCGGCAGATCTATAAAGGATAAAACATCAGATTTCATTATAGTATGTCAGAAGAAAAGAAAGAATGGTGGTTAGGACTTGGGGAAGAACTTCAAGAAGACATTGAAACTTTTGCAGACTAATATTATTAAAAATAAAAAAATACTTTTCATCTAAATTTTATAAGCCTCGAATGGGATTCGATCCCATGACCTAACGCTTACGAGGCGTTCGCTCTACCAGGCTGAGCTATCGAGGCACGAACGATTTGCAGTCAGAGTTTATAAAAAGCCTTTGTGATTTTTAATAGTGAAAATATCAATATCTGGAATAAGAGGAGTATTTGGAAATGATTTTGAACCAAAAAATGTTTTAGAATTTACTAAAAATTTCTCATCCATGATTAAATCTGGAAAATGTGTTGTTGGAAGAGATACTAGATCCTCAGGAGAAATAATTATGAATTGTGTTACTGCCACACTAATGCAATTTGGAATACAAGTATACAATCTAGGAATTGTTCCAACTCCTTTTGTATTTAGAGAAGCAAGAAAATTTGGTTCTGGAGTAATGATCACATCATCTCATAACCCACTTGAATGGAATGGTCTAAAGTTCATCTTGGATGGAAGGGGAATAGATGAAAAGGAACTGGATACAATTACTGGTAAACAAGAAATCTTTAGTTCAAAAACAGGTAATGAAGAATTTATTGAATCAGAGTATGTTTCAGATGTTACAAAAATTGTATCTAATGTAAAAAATAATCCAGAAATAACTGTAGACATAGGTGGTGGTGCAGCAAAAAACTTTGCACGCCCTTTGCTTGAGAAAATTGGTTGTCAAGTTGATACAATAAATGAAGATTTATTTTCATCATCAAGAGGACCAGATCCCACAACAGACACTCTAGAAGAATTAAGAAAAAAATCAAAAGAAATTGGTTTTGCATTCGATTTAGACTCTGATCGTCTAGTAATAGTCAAAGATGGAAAAAAGAAATCGCCGGATATTACCTTAGCACTTGGTATAAAAAAATCAATACAACTAGGATACAAAAAATTTGTATTAAGTGCTGATAGTAGTATCGGAATTGAAAAATATATCACCAAAAATGATGGAACCGTTTGGAGATCAAAGGTTGGAGAAGTAAATGTAATTCAAACAATATTAGAAAAAAATGCTGAAGCAGGAGGTGAAGGCAGTAGTGGTGGATTTATCTTACCAGAATTTAATTTTTGTAGAGATGGTCTTTTAACAGCAGGATTAATTGCAACTATGCTTGATCAAGATATAGATACATTCATTGAGGAAATGGAAAAGTATAAACAAATTAGAGAAAAAATCTCATTCCCAGCAAAATTTCATGACAAAATAATAGAAATATTTACCAATAAATTAGAAAATAAATATGAATTAGATCTACTTGATGGTGTAAAATTAAAAATAGATGAAAATAGTTGGGCACTTGTTAGAAAATCAAATACTGAAGATATTATTAGAATCTCTATTGAGTCAAATGATGAATCAAAAATAATTAGTGTACAAAAACATATTAGAAAATTACTAAATGAGAGCTATGAAGAAATTAAGTGAAAATCAGATTATTAGATACTTTCAAAAACAAAATTTAAAAAACTTTGTTGCTGAAGATGTAGAAGTTTTTTTGCTTGGAAAAACAAAATGTGCCACAAGTGTTGATACATTAGTTGAAAGTACAGACGTGCCACCAAAAAGTAACTTTAAAGATATTGCAAGAAAAAGTATTGTATCTAGTGTTAGTGATTTTGCAGCAAAAGGAATAATTCCAAAATTTTGCATTGTTTCAATAACATTACCAAAAAATATTTCAAAAAAACAAGTAGTAAAACTATCTTCTGGATTTACACTAGCTTGCAAGGAATTTGATGTGAAACTATTAGGGGGAGACACAAATCAAGGAAAAGAAATCGTCATCCATTCAGTATTATTTGGATTGCCAAACAAAGTTATTCCTAGAAATGGTGCAAGAATAGGCGACAGGATAATAACAACTGGACCATTTGGATATCAAGCAGCCGCAATTGACATTATGAAGAAAAAGAGAATGTCTACAAAAAACTTCTTGAAAAAAACAAAAAAACTATTTTCTAGACCTACACCTCGCTTAAAATTTGGATATTTAGCTAGAAATTTACTTTCATCATCAATGGATTCTAGTGATGGACTTTCAACATGCCTGAATGAACTATCAGATCAAAGTAAAAAGCAATTCGTAATAACAAAACTTCCTGTAAATTCAGATTTAATTGATTTTTCACAAAAAAATAAACTGGAATATGAAAACTTTGTCTTAAATGGAGGAGAAGAATTTGAGTTGGTATGTACTGTTTCACCAAAAAATTTATCAAAAGTTAACAAAATTGCTAAAAAAAATAAGATCAAAATTTTCGAAATTGGATATATTAGAAGAGGTAAAAATGTGGTGTTTGAAAAAGATGGAAAATATTCTTTAGTCTTTGATAAAGGTTGGAAACATTTCGAAAGAAATTCTTAACTTGATATAGAATAATGCTCAATGTGTTTTGCGAAAAATGTGGGATAAAAATGGCTGAAAATGGAAACTATTGCTCATCTTGTAGTACAAAAACAAAAAGAACACTTTCCTGGTGGGCTCGACTATCTATACCAAAAAAAATTGTTTTGGGATTTGCTGTTGGTTTTGTAGCCTATCAGGTTTTAGCTTTTGTAATTGGATTTTTCATCGGATTAACAGACACCATTAATGGATAGTGAAAAAAAAAAGAAAAATTAAACCGTTCATAATGTATTGTTTTATAAAGCCATTAGATTGTGGATTTTCATTGTCTGAAGTAGAAACAGAAGCTGTTACAGAACCTGAGAAAGTTCAAGGAGACGAACAAGTTTCTCAAGTAGAAACAGCACTAACTGAAACTAAAACTGAAACTAAAACTGAAACTAAAACTGAAACTAAAGAGAAGCAAAAATCTGACACGCAATCTCAGCCAACAACGAAAGTTCAAGACAAATGGGGAATTGCTCATATATACAGTAGTTACAATAATACAATTATTCACATTACAGATCTTACTGGTGGTGAAACTGTTGCAATTAGTTCTGGTGGACACCATGTTAATGCAGACAGATATGAATCATCACCATTTGCAGCTATGAAAGCAGCAAATGTTGTTGTAGAAGCAGCAAAAACAAAAGGATTCACAGGATTACACATTAGAGTTAGAGCAGTAGGTGGAGTTGGTTCTAGAGTTCCAGGACCAGGTGCACAAGCTGCTATCAGAGCTTTAGCAAGAGGAGGATTTAGGATAGGTAAGATTGATGATGTTACACCAATACCACACGATACTACAAGAAAGAAAGGTGGAAAAAGAGGAAGAAGAGTTTAGATTTCTTCATCTACAAGTTTTACTCTAATTTTACATCCATGTGATTCAAGAAAATCACTTATAAAATTTCCAAATTTTTCTTCAATTTTATTTCCTCGTGCTTTTTTAATCATATCAGAAAATTCTTGTGAGACTGCTTGATAAAAATTTGTATGCAGTGCTATTGAAAAAAATGTCCAGCCAAATTTAGAAATTGGTTCACTAACGGCATAACCATCAGAAATTTTGCAAAGTTTTTGGATCTCATTCATTGCGTCTATTACTAATATTTTATCTTCAACAAGTTTTGTTGTGCTAAATTCTAGAATGTAAACCATTAATTTTCATCCTCAACAAAATTACTATCCTCTTTTTGTTTAACAAATTTTTCTGAAATTGATACAAATTTTCCATCTTTTTCAACATTAATCTTGTTCTCCATTCTGACACGAATACCCACAGAACGAAATAGAGTCAACAATTTACCACCATCTAATACTTCGTCAATTTCACCAGATTTAATTAATTCTGCCAGTTTTTCTACAACAATTCTTGTTTCATTTGGAAATTGTGATTCTGCATTAGTTAGTACCTCTAATCCTCTATAACCAAGTGTTTCTATAATACGATCTCGTGGAGAAAGTTTGTCTGCAGTATCAGTATCACGTGTGGTATTTTGGTCTTCTTGATTTTCCTGTTTGGCAAGATTTCTTTGCATCTCAGCTAAACGTTTTGCTTTTAAAGCCTCTAATTCTTTGTCTTCTTCTGTCATCCTTTAATTACACCAACTGGAACTAATTTTGCTACTTTAGTAGCTATTCCTAGTTCATGTGAAACATTTACTACTGAATCAACATTTTTGTAAGCTTGTGGTGTTTCTTCAACCACACCGTCACGTGTAAGTGACTTAATGAATATCCCTTTTTCGTTTAAGGACTTTTTTACCTGTTCTTCTGTAAAATTTCTTCTTGCTTTAGAACGTGACATCATTCTGCCAGCACCATGTGCAGTAGAACCAAAACTTTTAGTCATAGAATTTTCTTTTCCAAGTAAAACCCAGCTTCCAGTTCCCATCGAACCTGGCACTAGAACCGGCTGACCCAGATCCCTATATTTACTTGGAACTTCATCAAGATTTGCAGGAAATGCTCTAGTTGCACCTTTTCGATGAACAACAACTGGTTTACTTTTGCCATCTATTTTATGATTCTCAACTTTGGCAATGTTATGTGCAACATCATACACCAATTTCATATCAAGATCAGATTCTGTCTGATTAAACACTCGTTCAAATGACTTTCTTGTCCAATGTGTAATCATTTGTCTGTTACTCCATGCAAAATTTAATGCTGCAAACATCGCTGCTCGGTATGATTCTCCTTCATCAGATTTGTTTGGAACACAAGCTAGCTCTCTATCAGCCAACTTAATGTTATATTTTTCTTGGGCTTGTTCTGATACTCTAAGATAATCACTACAAACTTGGTGACCAAATCCTCTAGAACCACAATGAATCAATACTGTAACACTACCTTGCTTAATTCCCATTCTTTTTGCTGCCTCCTCGTCATGAATCTCTTCAACTCGTTGAACCTCAAGGAAATGATTCCCGGAACCAAGACTACCAAGTTGTGGTGCACCACGTTTTCTTGCTTTATCAGAAACTTTGTTGGGATCAGCGTTTGCCATTTGTCCATTCTCTTCACAAACATCAGCATCATCATTAGTACCATAACCATGCTCAATAGCCCACTTTACACCCTTAACCAAAACTTCGTCAAGTTCAGACTGACTTAATCTAACCGCACCCTTTGAACCAACACCAGATGGTATAGATTTGAAAAGATCATTAACTAATTCATCAAGTTTTGGTCTTACTTTTTCTTCAGTTAAGTTTGTTCGTAAAAGTCTTACACCACAATTGATATCATAACCAACACCACCAGGACTAATCATTCCTTCTTCTGCATCCATTGCTGCAACACCACCGACAGGAAATCCATAACCTTCATGCCCATCAGGTAATACTACAGAATGTTGCTCTATACCAGGCAAAGTTGCAACATTAATTGCTTGTTTAATTGTTCTATCAGTCATCATTTTTTCTACTAAGGTTGCATCAGCATAGATAGTTACGGGAACATTCATCCCAAGAGAGGAATCAGCTTCTATTTGGTATTCCATATTACCAACTTTTTTTGGTTTTAAGTCAATCAATTAGATGGTCAATGTTGAGGTAGAGGCAATTTAAATCAAATTCAACCTCTTGAATAAATTAAAATGAAATGAAAATATCAATAATTATATGAAAAAAGCAATTGTGTTGGGTGGCTCTAGGGGAATAGGTAAGGCAATTTCAGAATCACTGAAAACACTGGATATCGATGTTGTTGCAACATCTAAGGCTGATATTGATACATCAGATATGGAAAGTGTAAGAAAGTTTTTGCAGACTTATCCCAATACAGATATCCTTGTACTTAATACAGGAGGACCACCTGTTATTGAATTTAAAAAAATCTCTGAAGAGGATTGGAATAATTACCATAACCAGCTATTTCTTGGATTTTGTACCATGTTGCAACAAATTTCAATTAGTGATAATGGATACATTTTTGTAATAACATCAAATGTGATCAAAGAACCAAGTTCTAAACTTATCATTTCAAGTGCATATAGAGCTGCGTTTGCTAGTGTTTTTAAAATTCTAAGTAAAGAATTTGCAAAAAGACAAATTAGTTGTATAAATATTGCACCAGGACCAATCAACACAAATCGAACTAAAGAATTAATTGATAATGTAGATGAATTTGTAGATACGCTTCCAATGAAACGCTTAGGGGAACCAGAAGAAATTGGAAATTTTGTAAAATCAATTATAGAAAATGATATCAAATATCTTTCAGGCACAACAATTAATTTTGATGGTGCAAACTCAAATTCCCTGTTTTAGGTAAACATAGATTTATTTTTGTACAAATTTTAGTAAAAACATTGGCAATTCTACCTATAGATAGTGGGCGTTATGGAACAAAAGAGATGCTTGCAATATTTAGTGAACAAAAAAAGATTGATTATCAGTTAGAAATTGAAGCAGCTGCAGCACTATCACAAAGCGAAATTAAAATAATTTCACGTAATGTTGCAAATGATATTGCAAAAATTGCCAAATCTGGCAAAATCACAAACAAGCGAATTAAACAATTAGAAGCAAAAAGTGATCATGACACTGCAGCACTTGTAGAAGCACTAGCAGAAAAATGTAAAAAAGAATCGAGACCATGGATTCATTATGGTCTGACAAGTAATGATCTAGTTGATACTAGCAATTCATTACAAATGAAAGATGCTTTAAGAATAATTCAACCAAAAGTTTCTAAATTATCTCTAATTCTTGCAAAGAATGCTGTAAAATACAAAAATCTTCCAGCAGTTGGAAGAACTCATGGACAGCATGCTAGCATTATTTCTTTTGGACTAAAGTTTGCAAATTGGGCAGCTGAAATGTCGACACATTTAGAAAGATTAGATGAGATAAAAAAACGAATTCTAATATGTAAAACACTTGGTGTTGTTGGAACTGGTTCTTTGATGGGCAAAAATGCAATAAAAGTACAAGATAAAGTATCGAAGAGACTTGGGCTTTTTTCAGCAAAAGTAACTACGCAAATTATCCCTAGAGAAAGATATGCAGAGTATGTATTTCATTTGTCACTTTTAGGGGCAACTTTAGAAAAAATTGCTATAGAGATTAGAAATTTACAAAGAACAGAGATTGGTGAGGTAGCCGAATATTTCAAAAAAGGTCAAATGGGTAGTAGTGCAGTACCTGTTAAAAGAAATCCAATAAAAAGTGAAAGAATATCTTCTTTATCAAAACTTTTGAGAAGTCAAGTTAGTACATCGTTTGAAAATATTCCTTTGTGGCATGAAAGAGATCTATCAAATTCTGCTAATGAAAGATTTGTTATTCCAATGACATCAATTCTTCTTGATGAAATGTTAGAAGCAATGATTCGTATTGTCGAAAACCTACATGTTAATACAAAACAAGTTAAAGGTAATCTTAACATTACAAAAGGTCAGATTTTTGCTGAATTTGTGTTAGAGGCATTAATCAAGAAAGGTATTCCACGATTCAAGGCATATAGGGATGTGCAGAGAGTTGCATTTGACGCACATAAAAAAGAAATTAACTATATTGATGCATTGTTGAACGATAAAGCTATTTCTTCTGTACTTACAAATAAAGAAATAGAATCAATATTTGTTGCAGAAAACCATCTTGGAGCATCACAAACAATTATTGAAAATGTAAACAAACATGTCAAATTGTATTCTAAGAAGTTTTTCTAGATTTTAATAGTGATTTGTGTATATGAGTTCCATACTGCAGGGCTTTTTTCTGTTTATATACAGAAATCTTAGGCACCTTACATTCTAATGCAAGTTCACGTATAACATGCTTACGTAGTAAATCATCAGGTCCATGTATTTTTTTACTTATTGGAATAGTTTTTGCATAATCTATGAATGAGTCAGTTAAAAGTGGTTGAACAATAGTAACACCAAATTCTGAAGATACATTGTTTACTGCAATCATCATCTCCTTTTCATTTTTTAATTTTAAATCCATCATTTTTTGAACTTCATTGTCACTAATACTAATGGCTTCACGATATGAATTATAACCACAAAATAATTCATCAATTCCATTTGCAGTTATAACTGTAGAAATACCTAGACTTTTTGCCAATTTTGATACATAATAGAATGCAATAGAATTCTCATTCCAAGATAGATTATCTGTTTTAATTATATCATGAATTTTTTGACTTATTTCTTGAAAAGATTCAGGTTCTATTTCTAAAATATTATGTTTGAATTTTAGAATTTCATTAACTTCTTTTGCAAAATTAATGTCATGTGAGTCATGAAAACCAATTGTGAGAAGATGTATATCGTATCCAGCATCATGTAATAGTTTTGCAACAAGAGTACTGTCTACTCCTCCTGAAAAGGCAACACCCGCAGAATTATCTAATACACTTGTTTTGATAGCATGCTGGATTTCATTAAATAGTTGATTCATAATTTTGGAAAATTACTTGCATAATTTATTATTGTTCATAGATTTCCACATAATATGGAAAAGCTTTCAGATGGAGAGATTGAAGAAAATCTAAAAGAATTGAATGGTTGGACTGTAGTAAACGGCAAATTACACAAAGAGATTGAATTTGCTGGCTTTAATGAGGCATGGCAGTTTATGACTATTGCAGTTACTGAAATTGAAAAGATGAATCATCACCCAGAATGGTTCAACGTTTACAACAAACTTGTAATTGATCTTATGACACATGATGCAGATGGAATTACTGAGAATGATATCAATCTTGCAAAATATCTAGATAAGATACCAGTTATTCCATCACTTTAGAGATTTATAGACACATGATCAAAGTTTTAGTATGGAACCAAAGATTACTGAAAAAGCATGGGAACCAATTCTTGAAGAAAAAATTTTAAAAAAATGGGAAGATGCAGGGATAAATGATTTTGTAATTCAAGATTCTAATTATACAATAGATACACCACCACCTTATCCTTCTGGAAGACCATGGCATATTGGTGCAGCATCACATTATGCTCAGATAGATATGATTGCGAGAACTGCAAGAATGTCTGGAAAAAATGTGTATTTCCCAATAGGTATTGATAGAAATGGATTACCTGTTGAGCTGTATACAGAAAAAAAACACAATATAAGAATGCGCGAAACTGAAAGAGGAGAGTTTCTTGATCTATGTAAAAATGCATTAGATGATTTGGAAAATGAGATGATTCAGATAATGAAAAGTCTTGGAATAAGTGGTGACTTTAAAAATTATTATAGAACAGATAGTGAGGAGTATAGAAAATTTACACAGTCTACATTCATTGAACTTTGGAAAAAAGGAATTATCTATCTTGCAACAAGACCAAATAATTATGATTGGGTATCTGGAACAACAATTGCAGATGCTGAAATTGTATATGATGAAATCCCAACTAAACTAGTTTACATGAAATTTTTCATTAAAGACACATCTGATAAAATTATCATTGCTAGTACCAGACCTGAATTACTGTGTGCATGTAAGACTGTAATTGTCCATCCAGATGATTCTAGATATTCAGAACTAATTGGAAAAAAATTGATTGTACCACTAACAAATAGTGAAGTCGAAATTAAACCTCATCATTCGGCAAAAATGGAATTTGGTTCAGGAGCTGTTATGGTATGTAGTTATGGTGATCAAAATGACGTAGCGCTGTTTCGTGAATTACAATTAGAGGAAGTGGTAGCAATTGGGCTTGATGGTAGAATGACAAAAGCTGCAGGAAATTACGAGGGCCTAAAGCCAAAACAGGCACGACAAAAGATTATCGAAGATTTGGAAAATGCAGAATTTGTAGAAAAAATAGAGGATATTTCCCATAGGACACCATTATCTGAAAGAAGTAAAACTCCAATTGAGATTATTCCAATGGAAGAATATTACCTAAAGCAGAAAGACTCTGTTGAAAAAATGAAGCAGGCTGGAACTCAAATCAAATTCTATCCTGAAATGCACAAACAAATTCTAATGAATTGGCTTGATTCAATTTCAATTGACTGGCCTATTTCAAGGAGAAGATATTATGGAACGGAAATTCCAATTTGGTATTGTAAGAGTTGTTCAGAGCCATTTGTTCCTGAACCTGGAAAATACTATCGACCTTGGAAAGATGAGTGTCCTGCTGATAAATGTGAAAAATGTGGTAATGTCGAATTTATTGGTGAGGAAAGAACATTTGATACATGGATGGACTCTAGTGTCTCACCATTGTTCATTACAAAATTCAACGTAGATGATGAATTTTTCAAAAAAACATATCCGACAGGAATTAGACCACAAGCAAAAGATATTGTAAGAACTTGGTTGTACTATACACTTTTACGATGTGACGAATTGACGGGGAAGAAACCATGGTCTGAAGCATGGATTATGGGCTATGGATTAGATGAGAAAGGAATGAAGATGAGTAAAAGCAAGGGTAATGCATTAGATCCATTACCCATTATTCAAAAATCAGGTGCTGATACTTTTCGTTTTTGGAGTGCAAGTGAAATCAATCATGGTTATGATTTTAGATGTTCAGAACAAAAAATTGAATCAACAAAAAAATTTCTAAGTAAACTATGGAATGTATCAAGATTTCTTTCTAGTTTCCCAGTAATTAATTCTGCAAATCTTACTAATACTGACCAATGGATACTAGCTGAGCTTGATAAATTAATTTTAGAATGCAAAGAGGGTTACTCACAATATAATTTCTTTATACCAGCAATTGCACTAAGAGAATTCACATGGAATATCTTTGCGGCACATTATATTGAGATGGTCAAAGCTAGGGCATATGGAATAGGATTCCAGGATGAAGAACGAGATGCTGCAATTTACACTTTACATAAGGTTTTATCAACAATTCTAAAACTTTTAGCACCAATTACACCATTTATTACAGAACATCTGTGGCAAACACTTTACTCAGAAGATAGCATTCATAAAGAAAAAATTCCTGAAGTTGAAAATGTGGAAGATTTTTTGCAATTTACACAGAATGTAATTGAATTCAATTCAAAAGTTTGGAATGATAAGAAGGAAAGAAACCTCTCACTCAAGGATTCAATTGAAATTAATGTTCCAGAAAATTTGCAACAGTTTAAGAAAGATTTAGTGGCAATGCATAACCTAAAATCAAATTAAGATTTTGAGTTGTTCACCATTTGAACAAAAGATTTGTGTAATGAAGTATCTCTTGTTAATTCAGGATGAAATGCTGCTGCAATAATATTTCCTTGTTTTACAGATACAATTTTTTCCTGGAATTTTGCTAGAATTTCAACACCATCGCCTACTTCTGAGACAGACGGTGCACGTATGAAAACTCCATTAAATGATGATATTCCAATTGGCTCAAGAGATATTTCTGCCTCGAATGAGTCTTTTTGCCTTCCAAAAGAATTTCTCTCTATCTTTACATCAAGCAAGTCAAGTAGTGGTTGTTCAACATCACCAACTACTCTATCTTTAGAATTTTTTGAAAGTAAAATCATACCTGCACATATACCAAACACTGGCATTCCAGACTCAATTTTCTCCTTTATTGTTTTCAATGCTCCGTTAACTAATGACATCTGGCCAATCATTGTACTTTCTCCACCTGGAATAATCAAACCATCTAATTTGGAAATTTGCTCAGCAGTTTTAACCTGACTTACTGCACCATCAATACCTAATTCACTTAATGATGCCATAACTGATAGAAAATTCTCGGTCACATCACCTTGTATTGCGAGGACACCAATGTTTAATGTCATGCTGAACCACCACGTTCTTGCATCTTCAATTCAAGATCTTTAACGTCAAGACCAAGTATTGATTGACGTTCATCAATCATTTTTTGTGCTTCTTTTACCTTGTCAGGTTCTTCCCAGAATGTTGTTGCAAGAACAACTGCCCTGGCTCTTTCTTTTGCGTCTTCTGCCTTGAAGATTCCAGAACCAACAAAAATACCATCACAACCTAATGACATCAAGTAAGCAGCATCAGCAGGTGTTGCAATTCCACCAGCTGCAAAATTTACAACTGGAAGACGACCAATTTTTGCAGTCTCCTCAACAAGACTGTAAGAAACCTTTAGTTCTCTTGCCATTCGAACAAGATCTTGTTTGTCACCTGAATCGTAAATACTCTTTATAGCACGAAGTTCATCATTCACTTTTTTAATATGAGTAATTGCTTCCGCGACATTTCCCGTACCAGGTTCTCCTTTAGTTCTAATCATGGCAGCACCTTCTTCAATTCGTCTTAATGCTTCACCAAGTGAGCGTGCACCATTAACAAATGGTGTTGTGTAATCCCATTTCCAAATGTGATGATACTCATCAGCAGGAGTAAGTACTTCTGATTCATCAATCATATCTACATTAGTTTCAGCAAGCACATTTGCTTCGTATACATGACCTATTCTGCATTTTGCCATTACAGGTATTGTAACATTATCCATTATTTCTTGAATAATTCTAATACTTGCTGTCCTTGCTACTCCACCTGCTTTTCTTACATCTGATGGTAATTTATCTAAAACCATAACTGAAACTGCACCTGCTTCTTCAGCAATTAGAGCTTGTTCTACAGTTGTAACATCCATTACAACACCATTTTTTAACATGTGAGCAAAACCTCGTTTTAATGTAGAAGTTCCTCTGGAAACTGAAGTCATCTCGTTAACTTCCTTAATTTCTCCCTTAGAATTTGGAATATCACCAGAAAGTGGAATCATATCGATACCTATGTTCCCTGAATATTTATTCCCTTATACTGTTTAGAACACTTTCAAGTTCAATTTCTACTTCAGTGATAATTGGAGGTATCAACTGGTCTGTAGCTATCTGTTCAGGCCAAAATAATTGATTTACTTGTTCATTATATGTTATTTTTACACCGTACTTTACAAAATCGCCTATTTCGTCTTTTATCAGAAATGAATCAAAAGGAATTGCCATAAAACCAGTCTCTTTAATCATTGCAATTAATTTTGTTCGTTTTTCAGAATCAATCTTGGAGGTTTTTTCTGTTGATGATATTCCATCATTAACTACGGTGTATTCCATTTCTCCATTATTTTGTATAATAAGAATTTCAGTTTGTTGCGCACCAAGTCTTTCAGTTATCCCAAATGAAATTTTTGTTAAATGATGTTTTGTAAATTCTATTTCAACAATATCGTTTGGATCAATAGCAGTTATTGGAATCTCAGGATTTGTAAGTGGAATGATTAAAAGAATTGCAAAGATTACAGGAATTGCACCAGCAATAATTAAAACAGGTTTTACCATTTAGTGACAATCAGTCATGTAGTGCAATAAATCTTAGTAATAGTTAAAATTCAAGCTTGATAATTAATTACTTGTGGGGTCGTAGCCTAGCCTGGTAGGGCGACAGTGACTACGAAGTTCACCGCTAAGGGCTCCAGAGGTTAATTCAAACTACTGATCGAAA
>Ga0310344_10001647_pt1 | contig 16957 bp, 17 predicted proteins | sample HC15DNA20200_MG_FD_203801 | JGI IMG/M metagenome (GOLD analysis project Ga0310344, IMG submission 203801) | Marine microbial communities from station ALOHA, North Pacific Subtropical Gyre - HC15-DNA-20-200_MG | ecosystem: Environmental > Aquatic > Marine > Oceanic | place: Pacific Ocean: North... | reverse complement strand
CCGAGTCGATGCGTCCTGTTGGCGAAACTGAGTTTGTCGCGGAGCTCGCTCGACAAAGCGAAAGTATGAGCGGGGCAACTATCGCAGGTATTGTCGGATTTGCCGATCTCACGTTGGGTGAAAAAGTTCAAGAAGTTTTAGAAGCTCATATATCGGCAGGTGAAGGACGGTTTAAAGGTATTCGTCATGCTTCGGCGTGGCACGAAGATGCATCTATACATAATGCCCACACGAATCCAACAGCCGATTTGTTTTCCAGATCTTCGTTCCTAGCAGGGATTCGAATATTAGGAAAGCTCAATCTAACCTTCGATGCATGGCTCTACCACCCACAGATTTCTGATCTTTCTTCATTAGCCAGTGCCAACCCTAATGTTTTTATGCTGCTAGATCATCTGGGAGGGCCTCTTGGAATTGGTCCTTACAAGAATAAACGCGATGAAGTTCGCAATGTATGGAGACCACAAATTAAAGAACTTGCGCTCAATCCAAATGTATTTGTAAAACTTGGTGGCATTGGTATGTCAATCTACGGATCTGGATGGCATAAATTGCCTCAGGCGCCGAGGTCTCAAGACTTAGCCAATGCTTGGAAAGAAGATGTGTTGTTTTGTATTGAGCATTTTGGAGTGAAACGGTGCATGTTTGAGAGTAACTTCCCTGTTGATAAACGAGGTTGTTCTTATACCGTTTTGTGGAATGCTTTTCAGCGTATGATAGAAGGTGCTTCAGAAGACGAGAAACGATCTCTTTTCTTTGAAACAGCGAACGACTTCTATAGTCTTGAGATTTGATTGTTAGCTCGCCGCCGCAAGTAACGACGTGAACAAAATAATGGAGAGAACGTTAAAATGTCAGAATTTAATGAACCCAAACTGGAATCCCTTTTAGGTTTAGGGCAAGAAATCGCTAGGAAATTGAGAGAAAAAAATGAAAACATTTCAGTTATGGAATCTTCAGCGGGAGGATTGATTTCTACCTCTCTGCTTGCCGTTGCCGGAGCATCTTATTTCTTTCGTGGCAGTACTATTGTCTACACCCACGAAGCACGGCGTGATCTTCTTGAAATTAATGACTCTGCGCTCGAAGGAGTACGTCCCAGTAGCGAGCCTTATATTACAATCCTTGCGCATGGATTAAAGGAGAAACTATCTACTGATTGGATTCTTGCCGAATCTGGAGCCACCGGACCGACGGGAAACCGATATGGAGATGCTCCTGGCCACGCGTGTTTTGCCATTCTAGGGCCAGGTGTCGAGCGTACATTTACTCTAGAGACGGGGGAAGATAACCGCTTCGATAATATGATTCGATTTGCCTCATTTGGTCTAGGTCAATTGACCGATGCGTTAGGTTAGGGCTGTCTTGTGAGAGGCTATGCCGAATAAATCAAAAGCAATTCTGAAGGCACACAGTGACTTTTATACGTCTTTTGTAAGTGGCGATTACAGCAGTATGGAATCTGTTTGGGCAAGAGAAAATCCAGTACTCGTAACCCACCCATGGGGACCAGCAATAGCCGGGCGCGTAAATGTTATGAAAAGCTGGGAGCAGATTCTTCTAAACCCACCAAAAATACGTTGCACTGACGAAAAAGTAGAGCTGATTGGCGAGTTTGCAATCGTAACCTGCATCGAACGCGCTAGCGAAGGCGCTCTGGCTGCGACGAATATATTGGTAGAAGAGAATGGAAGTTGGGTGTTTTGTCATCATCACGCTGGGCCACTCGCGCCTGTGTTTTCTTCACCCCCAAGTTCTCTTCATTGAATATCAACTAAGGAGTAGCCAGGATGTCGACAAAATATGAGACTCTAATTGTAGAGCGTAAAGGAGAAGTGGATTGGCTTACACTTAATAGGCCCGATATTCTTAACTCTATAAACACACAGATGGTTACGGAACTTAGGGATTATTTCGGCGGCTTAGTTAAGCAAAGAGAAGTGCGTATTGTCGTTATGAGAGGCTCGGGACGAGCTTTTTGTGCAGGGCTAGACGTCAAGGCATTTCGCGAGACTTCTGATCAACCTTTCAATGGAGGGATGGGTTTTCAGTCCTACCTTTCAGATGTTTATGTCATGATGCGTCGGTGTCCTCAACCAATTATTTCATTGATCCAGGGCGCAGCATGTGGCGGAGGATTTTCGTTTGCCTTGGCATCTGATATCAGGGTTGCCGGTGAATCTGCAAGAATGAACGCTGCCTATATAAAAGTAGGACTCTCAGCTTGCGATATGGGCGCTAGCTATTTTCTGCCCCGTCTCGTAGGTACTTCGATAGCTTCAGAACTTCTTTTGACTGGAAAATTTATCGATGCAAAACGTTGTCTTCAGGTCGGCCTGGTTTCAGAAGTTGTGCCTGATTCGCAACTTAATAACGTTGCCTGTTCATATATTGAAGAAATGCTTGCTACATCCCCGATGGGGCTTCGCCTTACGAAAGAAGGTATAAACCTTGCGATTGATTCTCCTAGCCTGGAGGCGGCCATAGCTGTAGAAAACCGAAATCAGTTGCTATGCATAAAAACTGCAGATGCCAAAGAAGGACTCGCGGCTTTTGCTGAAAAACGACAACCTATTTATAGCGATAAGTAGAAAAGGACAAGTATGACCATTCGAGGAATCGCTCACATCGCGGGTATCTTTGAGCATCCAGGGAGAGAACTTCCAAATTTAACACTCGCTCAAATTCATGCAGAAGTAGCCGAAGGTGCATTAAAAGATGCAGGTCTGACATTTAGAGATGTGGATGCGTACTATTCAGCTGGAGATGCTCCGGGCTTTGGAGCGCTCTCGATGGCAGATTATCTCGGGCTGGATTGCGTCAATATTGACGATACCGAAACGGGAGGGTCTTCTTATCTTGTCCACGTTCAACACGCGGCGCAGGCGATTGCAGCAGGTCATATACATGTTGCCTTGATTACACTCGCGGGCAATCCTAGAACGGGAGGTGCTAGTCCTGGTGGAAGTGCAAACGTTTCCGGTGCACCAGAACAATCCTTCGAGAGTCTTTTTGGCCTTGCAGTACCCGCAGGATATGCTCTTGCAGCCAAAAGGCATATGTACGAATTTGGTACGACAAGCGAGCAGCTTGCGGAAATAAAAGTCGCAGCATCAAATCACGCTCAACACAATCCAGAGGCCTTTCTTCGAGACGTTGTCACTATAGATGAAGTGTTAGAGTCGCCTTTAATTTCTGATCCTCTTCACCGCTTGGATTGTTGTGTCATAACAGATGGAGGGGGTGCTCTTGTAGTAGTCAGCACGGAGGTCGCACGCTCCCTTAGTCGAGAAACAGTGAAGGTTTTAGGGACCGGAACTGCAATCAAACATAGCGATGCCGGTCGAATAGATTTGACTTATACAGGCGCCGTTAAAACAGGAAAAGCAGCTTTTGAAGAAGCATCACTAGATCCGAAAGACGTCGATTACGTATCAATTTACGACAGTTTTACGATTACGGTCCTAATATCTTTGGAAGATTTAGGTTTCTGTCCGAAAGGCCACGGCGGTCGTTTCGTAAGTGAAGGGGCATTATGCGCTAAAACTGGAAGATTGCCTTTTAATACAGACGGCGGGGGGCTCTGTAATAATCATCCCGGCAACAGAGGCGGTATGACGAAAGTAATTGAGGCGGTCCGACAATTACGCGGGGAAGCTCACCCAAAGGTTCAAGTAGAGAATTGTGGAGTTGCTTTGGCACACGGAACAGGCGGGAGTCTTGCGCTTCGCATGGGCAGTGCAACTTTATTGTTAGGGAGGGAAGAGGTATGACATTTCTTCCAGTATGGGAATTTCCAATTAATCAAGAAAGCAAACAGTTTTGGGATGCCGCCGCACAAAATGTTCTTTTACTTCCACGTTGCAGTGATTGTGGATTCACGATTTTTTATCCAAGAAGCATCTGTCCGGAATGCAGATCGAGGAATTTATCTTGGATCCAAATGTCCGGTAAAGGGGAAGTTTATAGCTATACAGTTACCAGGCGAACATCGGGGCGATTTAGGTCACATGTACCTTTTGTTATTGCATATGTTCAATTAGACGAAGGGCCGCGTATGCTAACTAACGTAGTTGATTGCGACCCGAACAACGTGTCTATTGGGATGCGAGTCGAAGTAATGTTCGAATCCCAGGATGAAGGGAAAGCTATTCCCCGGTTTAAACCTTCTCAATAACAGATAAATTTTAATTAGCAGAGATGTTTTCTAAAAATTGTATAAAGGGAAATTGCATTAAACAGCTTTTGAGGATTTCATGAGTAAAGATCACATTCTATGCGATCTCGAAGATATTTCTGAGGGTTCAGCTAAAAGTTTCTTAATCGAAATCGATGGGTCTAAAAAAGAAGTTCTCATCGTGAGAAAAGCCGACCAAGTTTTCGGATATTTAAATTGGTGCCCTCACAGGGGCACTCCACTAGACTGGCTAAAAGACAATTTTCTGGATCGCGACGGTCATCTTATCGTCTGCGCTACTCACGGTGCATACTTTCAGATCGAAGACGGTAAATGTGTTTCCGGACCTTGTGCAGGAGATCGCCTGCGACCATATCCGGTAGAAGTGACAAATGGGGTAATTCGTTCGATTTCTCGGTTCTAGGATCTTCTCTAGAGCTCTCTTGGCTCGATCTGACGTTTTACCATCTCATTGTTATCGTTTGTCCAGATCGTTGGTTTTCTCAAGAAGGGAGAAAACGTATTGTTCGTATTAGTAGTAAGGTGTCCTGGATTTAATGGAAGAAACATTGACAATTAATATTCTTCGTAAAACAAAATTGATTGCCACGATTGGTCCTGCCTGTGAAGATCCAACAACTCTACGGGAGCTATTCCTTAACGGAGTGAATGTAGCTCGATTAAACCTTTCGCATGGTTCACAAGATGACCATGTTGCTTTAGTGAAGAGAATAAGAAAAGTCGCTGGAGATGGAGATTTTAACGTAGCCATTATGGCAGATACCAAGGGTATCGAGATCCGAACAGGCATGGTAGCTGGTGGAGCTGTGGTGCTTTCTCAAGGGTCTGAATTTGTTTTAACAGAGATGGCAGTAGAAGGAAATGAGTCAGAGGTCTCCGTGGTTCATCCTGGTTTGTCCAAAAGACTTTCATTGGGTGATGAAGTTCTCTTGGATGATGGAAAGATTGCTCTTCGGGTAGACCGTCTCGCGGCTGGTCAAGTGCATTGTATTGTTGAGTGTGGCGGCACTTTAAGAAATAGAAAATCTGTCAGTTTTCCCGGTATTGATCTAGTTAGAAGTGCTTTCGGCCCAGATGTTGAGGGTGATCTCGATTTTGCAATTGATAATAAGGTTGAGTACATAGCTGCATCATTCGTTCAATCGAAGGTAGATGTAGAAAAGATTCGAGGCTATCTAATGAATCGGAATGCGGATATTCCAATCATTGCCAAAATCGAAAATCGGGGTGCAGTCAATGCCTTAGAAGGAATTATTAAGGCAGCTGATGGGGCAATGGTAGCGCGTGGTGATTTAGGAGTTGAGCTTCCAGTTCAAGAAGTACCAGAGTTACAAAAGCGAATTATTAGAGTCACCGTCTCTAATGGAAAACCGGTAGTGACAGCAACTCAAATGCTTGACTCTATGGAACGTAATCCTCGACCTACGCGTGCGGAAGCAAGCGATGTTGCGAATGCCATTTTTGATGGCACTTCCGCGGTTATGCTTTCAGGTGAAACTGCTGCAGGAAGCTATCCAATCGATGCTGTCAAGATGATTGATGCGATTGCGCGACGAGCCGAATTGGCAATTGATGAATTTGGGACCCTGCAAAATATTGAGGTAAACCCTGCAAACGTTGTTACGGATTCCGTTGCCCAGGCAGCTCATACGATGAGCAATCATTTAGGGGCAGCAGCTATTATTGCCGTAACAGAAACTGGCTTCACAGCGCGAATGATCTCGAAGTATCGCCCACGTTGTCCCATACTGGCGGTGACTGGCTCCGATTCAGTGGTACGCAAACTAGCAATGAACTGGGGCGTTTATGCGGTCAAGGCGGACGGCACCGATGAGGAGCGGGTACAGATTGCTCTTCAACACGCTCTCAAGATGAATCTTGCTGCTCCCGAAGATATTGTCGTGGCAACAGGTGGGATTTCCCATCGATCTGGCGCAACGAATATGATTCGAGTGGTAACAGTCTAGAGAACTTTTACCACTGAGAATTTAAGATTTAGTAGAGGGAAATACGGGAGCCCTCTTTTCTTGAATAGCCCTGGATCCTTCTATGACATCGTCTCCGAAAAAGTTAAGCATTTCAAATGCCAAGGACGACTCGAAGATTGGAATAGCCTGTCGAATCCAGTGATTTAAAGAACGCTTAGTCCAACGAATAGCCATTTGGGGCCCCATCGCGAGCTGCGCTGCTACCCTTAGAGCCTCGTCCATTAATTGGTCCGCAGGCACTGCCTTACTTACAAGGCCAATACGCTCAGCTTCTTTTCCATCAATAAAATCTGCTGTCATGAGATAGTATTTGGCTTTTGCCATCCCGCATAATATAGGCCACACAATCGCAGCATGATCACCGGCGCCGACACCGAGCCTTATGTGGCCATCGGTGAATCGGGCATCTTCGGCAATCACACTAATGTCCGCCATCATGGCGACCGCAAGGCCAGCGCCGACGGCAACACCATTGATTGCGGAAATTATAGGTTTTTCGCAGTTAACAATGTTGTAAACGATGTCCGCAGCCTCTTTCATTACACTCGAGATCTCGGTGAAATTGTGTGCTTGTTTATCAATCATATCCAAATCGCCACCAGCCGAAAACGCTCTCCCCTCTCCGGTCACTACAGCTACCCTGGTTTCGGGGTCTCGATCCACATCCTTCCAGATTTCTGCTAGTTGACCGTGCAAAGCGCGATTTGTCGCATTGAGCTTTTCGGGTCGGTTTATGGTTATAAGAAGTACTCCATCGCTAGGACGTTCAAATTTTAAAAAGTTATAAGAGTCGTAATCCATGTAAAACCTTTCTATTTCTTAGGACAGAGCATTTTCTATTCCCCGTCTATTGATTAATTGCTAGAGCCGACCTCAAGAGTTCTTCGATATTGAATCATAATTGTATAAAGAATGAAGCTCTAGAGTTGTCCTTCTCGCTACTTGCGGGTCTCTTCATGATACATTTAGAGTAATCATGCAAGACAGACCTACGTCAATCGAACTACTGGAGACAATAGCTTGGTTTTTAGAAACTGAGGTCCTAGATGAGCTAGAGGGTTCGAAGCGGCATCAGACGCGTGTCGCCATTAATCTATGCCACATTCTGATGCGTGAGTTCGATTTGGCTCAATCAGGTGATATTAAAGAATCTGAACGATTGGGGAATTTGCTGGATATCTCATCCGAGGAAGGATCCGAGCGGTTGAATCAAATCTTGTGCGATCGCTTGAGACAGTCATGTGATGTGGATTTCGAAAAACGCGCTTTGGAAACACTCTTAGAAAATGTGAAGTCTAAGCTCGCGATAGTAAAACCGGGACATGATGACTACAACTTTAAATCCGAGTTGGATCGATGAAAGATTTATCGGTTGGTTTGAGCAAATTCTTATCAGAGATTTGGGAAACCGACGTTTCGGTTCGGAATCTTGATCGCGCCTCGGCCGGAGCGCGTCGCCGCAACCTTCTTTTTAATGCAGTAACAGAGATTGATGATATTCCCTTAGTAGCAACGATTATGCCTACCCCCGACATCGAAGATTTGCCGATGGACGTGGAAGCCAGTGTACTCGAGTTTGCTCGGGAAGCTGGAGTTCCAGCTCCCCGACTGGTTGGAGTCACCACAAATCCAAAATATGTAGGTGGATCGATGTTTGTCACACATCGGGTGTTTGGGGAGTCAATTCCCCGGAAAATCCTTCGTCTTTCCGAATCCCAAACGGGTCTGGGGGATCGGATTGTAAGACAATGTGGCGAGGCGCTGGCCCATTTACATAAGTTTCCTATCTCAAGGATTGACTCCAGAATCGAAAGGCCAAAATTCGATGATCCTGCCCAGCAGGCGGTCGATGATTTATTGGAAGATCATTCGTTACTGCCCCAGCCTTCCCCAACGATAACGATGGCGTTGTCATGGCTGTCACGCAATAAACCCGCGAGCCCTGAGGCACTATCACTCGTGCATGGGGATTTAAGAAACGGAAATATTGCCGTAGACGATACAGGTCTAGTAGCAATTTATGACTGGGAGATAGCACATCTTGGAGATCCAATGGAGGATCTTGCCTGGCTCTGTGTTCGAGCATGGAGGTTCCGTCAAGATGACAAGGAAGTAGGAGGTCTCGGAGATCGAGACACCCTCTTTGAGGGTTATCATTCAGCGGGCGGTAGTATTGATCTTATTCGATTCCGTTGGTGGAGACTTCTTCGCACTGTCTGGTGGGGAATAGGTTTGGCGAAACAGGCAGCAGAGCATTTAGATGGCTCTTTCAGATCGATCATAATGGCTGCTAGTGGAAGACGTGTTGCAGAGTTGGAATATGACATTTTAATGCTCTTAAGTGGGGAATATTCAACTATCGAATTCTAGAAAGATTTCTTGAAAGGAGTTTTGAGTTTGCGATTTAGAACGATATCTTTTTTGGCCGCATGTATTTTCGTGTTTTTTTTCTTGGGTTGTCAGACTCCTTCTCCGGCACCACAGATAAGTGTAAGTACTCCTCCTTGTGATTGCTCTTGTAACTTTGAGGCGAGTGCTCCGCAAATTGGAAAAGGCTGTCATGTGCAGGGAGACGTCTTGATTTGTCCTCTCGTTCGAAGAACTCTTGACATAGAACCGGCTTATCCAAGTGAAGACCCAAGATGTACAACGCAGTCAGATGGGTCGCTAGTTTGTTCCATAGTAGAGTGAGGGTATGTTTTAAACTTAGGATTCAAAAGATAAAGAAAATTCAGATCCCGCAATATTGGTTTTATTCGCTTCTGTTCCAACGAGATTGGAACTGTAACTCGCTGTGAAATGAAACTTTTTACCACCACCTGAAATATTTTTTACTTTTGATATCAGTGTCCGGCGTAAAATTCCGATGGTTACTGTCCCCATAGTAAATCTTGCATTGAACTCTACTGCGGGCCTTAAAAGAACATGACCATTGGGGCCTCGATAGGTAAAGGAATCAATCCCACAAGGGCCGTGGTAGCCTTGTGCAATAGCCTTCTCGAAAATTTTTATCCCTATTTCTTTGATTTTAGGAGTGAATTTATCGTCCACCGACACGTGACCATCCTCATCAATGACACCTGAATGCCCTTGGAATTTTCCGGTTCTGTCGATGTGTTGCTTGAGAATTCCAAGAATTTCAATTTTTCCGCTTGGGTCTATGTATGCTTGGAGAGAGTAGTCGTGGACTCTCTCCAGCTCCGGTTCGATAATCACACCGCTATTTGAGTTGATGATGACCTTAGATAAGTCGTTAGTTGATATCTTACGTGGATGAAAGACTAAGTGTTTACGACCGGTACTCCCGAATCGTGGTTTCATGCGTAAGAATCCGCCTTGCCAAGTGGGCAGGGAGTCAGCACATTTTTTAAAACGTTCGTGCAGTTGTCCGAAGTTCACCTGTCCAGGTTCGAGTATCTGAGTAAAGGCACTAAGGTCTCGCGGTTCCGAGAATCTCCTATCGGAAGTCCCATGCAAGAATTCCTTGTCGTGAACTTTTCTTACAGTTTGAGATGTACATCCCCCAAGCCTGCTAGGACTCGCGAGACTCTCTGCCTCTGATGTATTTATCCATGCCCATGCAATTTCTTGGTCTAAAAACGAAAAAGCGCTTTTATCGAATTTGTATCCAGATAAGAGAGAACGGTCTAGAAATTGCGGCTCAATAACTTGTGATTCTTCTGGAAAAATAAGAGACCACAATATTGCAGCACGCTTAGCCGGTTTAGGCATTTTACCCCCTGGGCCCTCTTCTCCTCCTATATTCGCCACTAATTTTATGGAGCGTTCCATTTCATTACCGTCTTGGACTTTCCTGAGTTGATCGAGAGTTTTTTACAAAAGAAATGAAACTCTCTTCAAGCCCTGCCGCTCGACGTGGTGCGGACTCGAATCTCTTAGCCTTCGCGCGGGCCGCGGAAAGTGGGAATGGAACAGAATTTTTGTAGCGGTCCACTTCTTTTTTTTCTCCGGAGAGAGCTTTTAACCAACGCGAGGCTGAAGCGACATGTCTGATTTCATCTCGGTGGACTATTTTGAAGACTTCCGAGCTTTCGAGATCTCCTGAGTTTTCAAAGGCTTCACCATAGATAATCGTAAAGTCCAAGTTTGCTTGTTCGAGCGTGAGTCCTAAACCAGATAGAAAGGCACAAGCTCCACTCGGAGACTTGGATATACGAGGCGCCTGACGCCAAAAATAAGGATTTAGTTCGAAATCTCCCAAGCTTAAACCGTGGGCATCTAACCTTTCGAGATATAGGCGACAGTGTTTTTGCTCATCTGCAAGAATTTCGTACCAATCTTGACGAAGTCCTAGTGGCGCTTCGGGCCATCTAATTAGTGCCCAGGCAAGGAGCTCGACAGCCATGAGTTCGTGGTGCGCGAAGCGAGCTAGGCAGGAAGCACGCATGTCCGGGTCGTCCAGTTGGTGGGGTTTGGGTATCTTACTCCCAACGCTAGAAAATCTGATTTCGGAATTTCGAGCTGGGAGAGTTCCACCTTCAAGGTCGAACGACGTCCCCTTATCATCTTTTTCTTCATTTACGGGTCGTGCTAGCTTAGACTCCAGGTCTCCAGAGCAAAGGATTCGTTTACTGAATGCTTTAACCGCTAGTTCGTTCATTTCTTTGAACTGAGTTGCTTTTGAATTCAATTCATTTCCTGTCTGAGATGACTTTTTCCCGACCAGTTCCAATAGGTGGCCTTAAGTTTAAATCCTTGGAACCTGTTTAATCGTCGGCTTCTATTTTAGCAATTAAAACAGATGTTTATGAGTTGATATCCTGGATTTACGGGTCAATTATGTTTCCACCGGGTCTGCTACCTTTGTGCCAGGTTCAGCGGATGGGCCAATTGAATGCTAACGGAACGATTTGCAATGGATGAAATTCTTGTGAAGGAAAACGATCGCTATTGGGACTGCCTCGATCAGGCTATGGAAGCGTCTTATGGCGGGCGTACGGATGAGGCTTTGGCATGGCTTGATGAAGCTCTTAAGGCGATTCCAAATGGTGCAGAGGCCCATAACGGACGCGGGGAAATCCTGTGGGAGGAAGGTCGGCTCGAAGAGGCATCTTACGAGCTCGAGTTGGCCACGATTGCCGATTCAAAGTTTGTTACTGCGTATCTTAACCGGGCGGAATTGCTGTTAGAGGATATGGGAGAATTCGAGCAGGTTATACAAATCTGCGACCTTCTCTTGTCGGGGCAAAGCGAGCTGCCGAGTCTTGATCGTACAATTGAGGCTGAAGTTTATTATTTGAAGGCAAAAGCTCTTTTTTACCTAGATGATCTCGAGGGGTCTCGTTTTTTGATTAAGAGAGCGAGTAAAGCAGCTTCGAATTTGGCTCTATATCGCGCATTTGAGGGTCAAATTGCCTTTGAAATGGGGGACTTCCACGAGGCTTTATCTCTTCTCGAACACGCTAGCGTTCTGGAACCTGAAGTTCCCAATTCTCTTTACTACCTCGGTTTGGTTTTTGAGCGATTGAACAAAAGTAATCATGCATCGTCTGCATTTTTGGCGGCACACAATTTAGATCCTGATCACTACATGATTCCAGTTGAATTTAGTCAGGTGGTTGTAACTGAGGCTACTCGGACGTCGATAGATAACCTGCCGCGTTCATTTAGAGGCTATCTAGATGGAGTGTCAACAAGCATTGAAGACTTTCCCAGCCAAGCGATTATCGCCGAAGAGGAGGTTTCGCCTCAGGTGCTAGGACTTTTTATTGGTAATCCTCGGATTAGAGGACTGAAGCCCGTAAAAGAATTAAGTCAAGGTAGACTGGTTCTTTATAAAAAGAACCTTGAGAAGGTTTGTAAGAACATAGATGAACTAGTAGAGCAGATTCAAATTACAATAAGACAGGAAATTGGATATTACTTGGGACTAGACGAAGATGACTTAGACCGACTTGGTTTGTCATAGAATCGAGATATTTATGAAGGAACTTGTTAACAAGATTGAAACTATTGTTGGGCCAGAGAATGTTCTCGCGAATGAGTCTGATCTTTTAGCTTACGAATTTGACGGACTAACTCTGTTCTCAGGATGTCCTCTCGCGGTTGCTCTTCCAAAAACAACAAAGGAGATTTCCTCAATTGTCCGTCTCTGCAGAGAGGCCTCCGTTCCTTTCGTACCGAGAGGGGCTGGTACCGGACTCTCTGGCGGAGCGGTGGCTATTGAAGGTGGCATAGTCATAGAGTGTCAGCGAATGAATCAGATTCTAAAGATTGACGAGGCGGATCGTTATGCGGTTGTACAACCTGGCGTGGTGAATGCCGAATTGTCGGATGCTGTAGGGCATCTTGGCCTTTTTTATGCCCCAGACCCCTCCAGTCAGCAGGCCTGCACTATTGGGGGTAACGTCGCAGAAAATTCTGGCGGACCACACACACTGAAATATGGAACCACAACAAATCATGTGTTGGAACTCGAACTGGTTCTACCAGATGGTGAAATAGTGCGTTTGGGTTGTCCCGCCGGAGGATCAGTGGGTTTCGATTTTCTGGGAGCGATGGTCGGAAGTGAAGGCACTTTAGGAATAGTTACCGAAGTAACGGTTCGCCTGACTCCTTTGCCCGAAAAAGTAGAAACACTTCTAGGTGTCTTTCCAGATATTGTTAGTGCTTGTCGAGCAGTCGGCGAAATTTTGTGTTCGGGGCTGACTCCTGCTTCCTTAGAAATTTCTGATCAACGCACAATTCGTGCCGTAGAATCGAGTGTTTACGCGGCAGGTATTCCAACCGATGCTGGCGCCGTGCTTTTGATTGAATTAGATGGGATTAAGGAGGCGGTTGAACGTCAAGCTGACCGAGTCTCCGAAATTGCAATGGGCTGCGGAGCCTCTCGGATAGAAGTAGCTAAGGACGAGGCCGAGCGACAACGCTTTTGGAGAGCCCGTAAGGGAGCATTCGGTGCAATGGGTAGGCTCGCACCAGATCTTTTTGTTCATGACGCTGTAGTTCCCCGTAAACATCTGCCCGAGATCCTTCGGAAGATTTGCGAAATTGCTGATCATTACGGGATAACTCTCTCAAATGTCTTTCACGCAGGTGACGGTAATCTTCATCCTAATATCTCGTTTGATCGTCGAGATCCAGAAGAATTAAAGAGAGTAATCGCCGCAGGAGAAGAAATTTTAAGGCTGTGTGTTGATGCAGGTGGAGTTATCACAGGTGAACATGGAATAGGGATAGAAAAGAAGGAATATCTTCACCTTGTTTTCAGTGAATCCGATCTCGCGACTATGTCATTGCTACGAGATGTTTTTGATCCCGGCAGGGTTTGTAATCCAGGAAAAATTTTCCCGACAACTCGGTTTTGTACGGAGGCAAACCCGAAGGCTCGTGGCTATGACCGAGTGCCATTTTCTTGAGGCGAAGCGCCGAATTACAGAAGTTTATAGACCCCTCCCACCTCGAGGACAAGGCAACCTTAACTGTTGACGGTCTACCTTTAATCGCCGTTGCTAGCCCCTCGACAATTGAGGAGCTTTCTCGAATCCTCCATTCCCTCTTCGAGAATGATCTTTCAGTATTAGTTACGGGCAATGGGAATAGGCTACATGTGGGTAATCCGCCTACCCGCGCCGATCTTCGCCTCTCAACGCTTGACCTGAAAGGGATTCTTGAGTTTGATCAAGAGGACGGTGTGATTGAAGTCCTCGCTGGTACCCCTTTGCCTCAGGTTAGAAATGTTGTCAATTCAGAGGGCTGGGAGTTACCACTTGATCCCCCAGGAAATGCTCCCACACTTGGAGGATCGCTGGCTTCAGCGGCCTTTGGGCCGAGGTTCGGTCATCCTAGAGATTTCGTTTTGGGCCTAGGTATGGTTATGGCGGACGGGACACAAACGAAATGTGGCGGTCGTGTTATAAAGAATGTTACAGGTTACGATCTGATGAAACTTTATCTCGGATCTTATGGAAGCATTGGCGTTATAGGGTCGGCGTGGCTAAGGCTTTTACCCTACCCGGAATCTAAAAAGGTTCTCAAGCTCTCGTTCCAGAAAGACGACGAAGGGTTTAAAAACTCGCTAAAGGCATCTCGGTATGCAAGCGTTCGCGTTGCATGTTTGACGAATTCCTATCCAATCCTTGAAACTAGTCTAGGTTCTGATTCAATGATCTTGATACTTGAAATTTCTGGGGATGAAAAAGCTGTTGAAAGGGACTTCAATGAGCTTACGAATGCGTATCGTGCTGATGAAATTGATGACGACGTTCTTCTGAGAATACGTGCTAATCAGAATAGTTCTCCCAATGCTTCCGATAGCCTCGCTATTCATTTCCGAGTGTTACCATCGAAGCTCCCTGTGGTCTGGTCATCTTTAAACGAGCTAGGGTTTTCGTGTTTTTCCTATCCTAATCGCGGAGATTTGTTCGCTTCTTTAGATCCAAACCGATTAATTTCCGATACGGAGACCTTAGTTTCTATTCGTACTCTTGCCTCCGATAGTGGTGGTAGTTTTGTTTTGGAGCGTGCTCCGCTGAGAATAAAAAGAGAATTCGACGTTTTTGGCACAGACCCAAGTTTGTCAGATATTACAAGTTCTCTTAAAGAAACTTTTGATCCACGAGGTATTTTGAACGTTGGTCGAGTTTCGGGTAGGAATTGAGTAAAGAAATGAGAGAAGTGTCTCCTCTTGAATCGATATATTCGGATACTTTAGACTGTGTTCATTGCGGTCTCTGTTTAACTTCGTGTCCTACATATAGAGAGAACGGTCGAGAAACTTCCTCACCGCGCGGAAGAGTCTCCTTAATGAGAGGAGTAGCGGAAGGAAAGATCGACCTCTCCTCTACACTTACAGAAGAGGCTTTCTTGTGCCTAGGTTGTCGAGCATGCGAAACAGCGTGTCCCTCGGGTGTGAAGTACGGAAAAATGCTGGAGCACACCAGAATGGAAATTGAGATGCGAGGGTATCGAAAAGGTCTCGCTGCCTGGGTAGAACGATTCGCATTAAGATACGTGATCGCCAGCCGTAGAGTTCTGAGTACTCTAGTGAGTGTTTTAAGACTTATCCAAGTTTTTCGAATTGATGACATCTGCGCTTTCATCCTCCCGAAAAAGCTAGCTTCAGCCCAGACTCTTGCGCCGTCCGTTCCAGCAAAGGCATTGAGAAAACGCCTACCTTTTTCAAATCCCGCTTATGGCAAGAAACGTGGTCGCGTAGCGTTCTTTGAGGGATGTATCATGCCCGAAATTTTTGGTTCGATAAATCGCGCGACCGTAGAAGTCCTGAGATACAACGGATTCGATGTGGTCATACCCTCTCAGCAAGTTTGCTGTGGAGCGTTACATGCTCATTCCGGAAACACTGAAATGGCGCACAATTTAGCTAAACGCAATATCGATTCTTTCGACTATTCATCAGTTGATGCAATTATTAGTAATTCTGCAGGCTGCGGTGCTGCCATGAAAGAGTATTCACTTTGGCTAGGCGAACAAGGTTCTCAATTTTCTTCTGCGACGCGAGATATTCTAGAATTCTTAGATGAGGTTGGACTTAGAAAACCTGACGAAACGATTTCTGCGAAAGTGTGTTACGACGATCCTTGCCATCTTGTTCATGCGCAAAGAGTTTTCGAAGCGCCTTCGCGAGTCCTGGAAAGTATTCCTGGTCTAGAGTTAGTATTGCATAAAGATGCTACAAGATGTTGTGGCGCAGCTGGGATTTACAATCTTACTCAACCAGAGATGTCTCATAAAGTTCTCAAGGAAAAGTTGAATTCGTTACGAAAAGCTAACCCTGATATCGTTCTAACAGGTAATCCCGGCTGCCTTATGCAACTCCGAACAGGCATTGCCGGATCGAGCTTTCATGCCGAGGTATTACATCCAGTTGAGTTGCTTTATAAAGCATATAAACCTTCTGTTTAGTGAGTTAGCGATAGAGTATTTGATCGGGATCTCTCTTAGGAACCTTGAACCGAGGATAGGCTCCGAATCCGAGATCTCGAGTGGAGCCCTGAATTACGAGTTCCACGGGAAGAATAGATTTCCTTGCCCGAACCATTCCATACCTTTCATCGGCGCCCTGAAAAACGTAGTTTGATTCATCTCTCTGTTCAGGACTCGAGGGCGTGATTCCCAACCTCAGGTGTTCAAAAAACACATCCCGTTTGGAATCGTATTCGATGGGTACGTCAGGGTCTATTAATGCCTGTTTCATGGAGGATTCGTCCAACATCGCAATGAGACGAGCCATTCTTCGGGTCGATAATTCTTCTTTTTTTACTATAGGCTGATCTCGGATTTTTCCACTTCTGCCCAGGTAGGAAATCTGAATAACTTTTTCACTTAATATTTCGATTCCATCGGGATGCATCTCGGAATTTCTCAAATTACCATCGAGAAGGATTGCCTTTAAATCTAGTCCTCCGGGTCCCGCGACCTGGGGGTTTTCAATAAGAAAACTCTTAGAAATTCGGATACTTTGGGGAGTCAGCGTCGACATTTCATCATTCAGCATAATTCCCGCATCTCGTCCCGCATCGGTATCAGGGAAGCGACGTGACACCTGCCCTAAAAGCGCACGGCGCGCGATTCCGTCTTTTTGCTTAGTCGCTCCTTCAAATGCTTGTTTAGCAGCCTTTCCTTTGAGAAGGTTGAGCTGCTTTGTCTCGGCATCTCGATCATTAGCGAACCTATAAGCTGCGAGGTAGTTGCCACGTTTAATCTCGTATTCCTCGAGCCACTTCTTCAGGTACTTTATCTGAGAGCCCTTGGGATTTTTAGCCAAATATTTGCGTGCGAATACGGCGGG
>Ga0310344_10001646_pt1 | contig 16961 bp, 13 predicted proteins | sample HC15DNA20200_MG_FD_203801 | JGI IMG/M metagenome (GOLD analysis project Ga0310344, IMG submission 203801) | Marine microbial communities from station ALOHA, North Pacific Subtropical Gyre - HC15-DNA-20-200_MG | ecosystem: Environmental > Aquatic > Marine > Oceanic | place: Pacific Ocean: North... | reverse complement strand
TACGGGCCACGACTCCTGGTGGTGGGCCTCTCTGATGGGGCCATTTGATCGATGGAAACTGGAAGTTAGATTGAGGGACACTGCTGAGGCAGTCGCTGAATTATCCTGTTGGGATATGATTTGCTTTAGTCGGATATGGCAACAACGAACGGTTGGGATTATGGACATTCAGGTTGCAGAATCCTGGCAAGGAAAAGGGATTGGTAAATTTCTTTTACAGGAGTTGCTGGTGCGATTGTGTGATGAAGGGATTCAGCGTGTAGAAGTTCAGACCATGCAGAAAAATCATCGCGCCATCAGTTTGTACAAAACGTCAGGTTTCAAACAGGTGGATCAAGGAATGATCTATCGTCAGGAGTCGTCATGGTAGCAGGCCTGCTTCCAGGGAAAGTCCAGACAAAAGTGTACAAGTGCAGTTTGGACAGGAGGATCGTGATGAGCAGCCTGGTAACCGCGCTGTTGTTATCGGGATGTACCAAACAAATGAGACCTGTTATTCGATCTGATTTGTTAACCGAACGGAGTGGAAATAAAAGACCGATAGACTCCGCACGGCCTACTCAACAGTTCAAAGTGAGTTCCAAAGACGAATGGCGAGTCTATTGCAGCAGTACCTATACTTCGAGTGTTGTGCATGATGAAAATCTCGATTCGGTGTTGATTACTCCTGAAGGCCACGGCAATGATTTGTGGATCATGATAGATTTAGGTCAGTCGTACCGGTTCCAGACGATTGAACAGATACACGCCGGGCAGGGCGAGCCACGTCGTTATCGAATCGATATTGCCGGTGAGTCAGGATTCCCATGGACTCGGGTTTGGGCAGGACGGGGGGAGAAAGATCGTTCAGTCGCTGTTTTGCAACATGCGTATGAAGCAAGATTTGTACGAATTATGGTTCTTGAAGAAGGCCGCGAGCGATGGACCGTTAGTGAACTGGAAATCCACTGAGCAGGCGACCAGCGTGGAAGGTTTTTTGTGTAACAGTGACCAAAATGGGTAAGACCCGCTTCTGAAAGGTAAGGGCACTTTTATCCGATGTGAAACAGATAAAATAGAAAGGACTTTATTATTCTGAATTTTTAGATTCGGAAAACAGGTTACTGTCTGAGAGGGAAAAGGAATCGAGGTACTTTTCAGTTAACTGATTTCGACGCTGAATTATCGTTTCAAGTACGTACTCCGCATCTTTGCTGTTACTGAATTGTGCTAAATCAATAATGGTGCGGAGTTGTTCCTTTTTAAACTGAACCAGAAGTCCAGCACCCCATGCGTTGTCCTCACGGGTAGCGCTCTCGAATGCAAAATTTCTGAAAAAAGTTTTCCATCGTTGAGGTGCAAATACACCTGGGAAATAACCCACAGCCGGGCTTTCAATGCGAAAAGGCTCTGACCACTCCAGGTCTGTCAGAACAGGCAATAGAGAGTCAGTTGGTGCAAATAAATAGTGTTCTCCGAGTTTGGGCCACTTGGATCTGAAGGTAAAGCTGCCCAGGCTGGCACCGAAATCGAGCAGGTACGGGACCGGTAACCCTGTATTGCTGAGGCTGTGTGCGGTGTTGTGAGAACTCTGATCTACATTGTGTAACCAGGCTGCAAACACCCGTAAACCACGAATCTCTCGACGATTTCTTTTCTTGCGATAGGTCCATCCTTTCTGGAATCCTTTCAGTGCTATGGTTGCGACGGCGCGGCGACCATCATAGTGTGCGACACCGGTTCCTTGGACTCGAGTTACTGCGGTTTGAGGAACGGGGTAGCCTGCCATGCGAGTCAGTGTGGAACTGATATACTCCGCAGAGGTGACCATCTCGGGGTTGAATGGCGGGTCGAAAATGAACACGTATTCGATTCCACGAACATCCTTGCCAAAAAACCCTTCTGAAGTTCCTTTGGTTTTTTCGCGTAGGAAGGTGATTTTCCCCTGTGGCACGATATAGTCATTTTCTTCCTTGATCCAGCTTGGTGAGTATGTCGCGATATCGGTGTGAAGGAAAAAAGCGGAGTTTGCAGGCTGTCCGTTTTGGATAACGTTTGAAACGGGTCCGGCATCGTTAACGTTCAGGAGTTCTTTCCAGTAAAACCAGCTATGGTTTAGCGCCATCATTTCCGGGAAGCTAAAGGGTTCATCAAACGAAGGGAAAAAACTTGCCCAGTCAATGTCCAACGTTTGAGGATCGGAAAAAAAAGTATTCCATTGCTGACGACATTGTTTCATTTCCTCTGGCGTGAACGTTCTTTTTTTGGAGAGGCCAGGAATTGGAAAGCGATCTTCCTGAGATGGGATTCGGAGCCTGAGAGCTTTCAATTCAGCCGCTTTTTCAATCATCCAGCGATGGTAGGACGCGCGGTCTTGGGCATGGATGGGATCTGGGACCTGGGCGACAGGAAACTCAAGAAATTCAAGAGATCTTTTCTGGAGGGACCTTAACTTTGTAGCGGACTTTAAGGAATGGTCCGACGCATGCTGCGACGATTGACCGTAGCAAGGTAAGGCGGTCAATATGATGATAAGAAAAAAAGATCCAGCATTAGCCACCCGTAACTTCGGGGTGTAGGTCGCTGTTAGTTTGGTGCGTGTTTTCACGAGGTTGATTATCCCAGAGTTCTGGAAGTTCATGACGATAGGTAAGCCAAAGCCGATGTAGTGCGATCATCCAGGCAATCGTACTTATGCCGATGGCGATCAGGATATAGTTACCAGATAAAATCGAAGAAAATAGGAGCAAGGTCGTTCCACAACACAAAAGGCCCAGACGTCCCGCAATACCTTCTGCAAGTGTTTTAAAGCTACCGACGAGACTGCTGGGAAGAGGTGTGAATAGTAGTTCCCGACAATTTCTATAGACACTGTGGCTCAGCCCGCTGTCTAGGAGTTTCAAGATCAAGGCAAAGATGAGACTGGGGCTGAATAAATTTGCAAGAGTGCCCATCAGTAGTGCGAGAGGCATAATAGTTAAACCAATAAAGGCATTTCCAAATCGAAGTAATAACGGGGTAATGAACGTCTGGAATGCAAGGGTGGTAATGCCTACCGCGATGTAATAGTTGCCAAAAAATTGACTCATCCCATTAAAATCATCGGCATAGTGAAGACCGGCGAAGTACTTAAAATAAAAATCACTGAGTGTAGTGGTGAAAACTGTCAGAAAAACCACATAACTGAGATTTCTCGACACTTTGTACCATTTCCGCGTGTCTACGGTTTGTTGCTGGAGGTTCTGATTAAGGAGTTTGAAGGGCCTTGAAAGCAGGCGATTTTCTGTTGCTGGATCCAGATCCTGTTTCACCGTTCTGGTTCGTTCCGGAGGCATCTGTAAACGACAGTAGTGGAGGATAAAAACAGAACCCACAATGATCGGCGCAACATACACGAGAACCCATATCATCTGAAGTGGAGAATCCATGCTGAATTGCTGGGTAATCCAGCCGCCAACCATGCTTCCTATGATTCCACCGGTTGTAATAAAAGGATACCATCGACGTGCCTGAGTCCAGTTGAACAGTGTGTTTGACAGGGTCCAGAATTGCAGGGTGCTGACTACGGCACAGGTCTCAACGAACAGGTATAAGAGTCCGTGAAAAATTGAAAGTTTTTTTAGCCAGAGTTCTCCCATAGGGGAGGTTTTTAGACTGAAGAACAACAAGGTGACGAGAACAATAGCTACGGTTGTACCCAGGACCAGTCTTTCCTGGCTGATGTGTTGACTCAATTGAGAGAGGACGTACAAAACTAAGGATACCGCTATGGCGACAAAGATATAAATCATTCCCAGACTTTGTACGTCGTGCTGGGTCAGGAAAAGAATCGTTGCAGAAGACCGGGAAATGGCTAGGGCCACAATGATAGATGCCAGATAACACCAGAGTGTCAGCGCGGCTATCGCTTCAATCCGAAATAGCCGACGTTTGCCATCCGGGGAATCTGGAAGGGGTTGAGCGTTTTTCATGATAGAAAGGCAGGTTGGCATGGGCAGTTTTCGGTCTTATCAGAACCGACGCCGCATCTGAGCAGGGGATCACTTGACAGAAAATGGCTGGAACTGACATGTGACTGCCCAGGATTTTGTCTGTAGTTCAAGTTAGTTGATGTGAGCGGATGGTTGAGGAGGGGGGAGGATTAGAGCAAAACAGTCCACAGGGGTCAATCCTCTGCGAGAACCGCCACCGATGTCAGAGCGGCATTCATGGTTTATCAGAAAGACCAGATGAAAGATGGCGGGGTGTTATCTGGCTTGTCGCAGGTCAAAACACATCATTTTTCTATCATTTCTGATTAGAAGGAACCCTTGAGACAAGGCCGGATGGTTCCATGTTTTATTGTCCAGTGCGGTCACTCGGTCAATTTCCTGGTGTTCTTCTGGATTAGCTCGTACGATTGCCAAATCGCCATTTTCACACTGGATGAGCAAATATGAGTCCATTAGGACGATCTGGCCGTACCCATATCGTCCTGCTTTCCATTGTCGTTTTCCCGTTTTGGCATCCAGGCATGTCAGGATGTTTTCGTCAAGTCCATAGATGAAATGGTCCTTTATAACCGCGCTGCTGAACTTCAGCCTCAGCCTGCGGTTTTTCCATACAAGTGTCGGTTCATAAGAGGATTCTGTTGCTGTATTTTCCAGTCCCTCTGTTTGTTTTTTCGTGAGACGAATCAAGGCACCGCCAACACCATATCCTGATGAAATGAAGAGATGTTCATCATCGACTACAAGTGGCTGTGCGACATTGATATTTTGAGTGGTTTCCCACGGGTAATGCCACAACAATTGGCCACTTTTCGGTTGATATGAGCTGAGTCCTGCTGCGTCGAATACCAGAAGTTGTGGGATTCCCAGCAGCGTGGCGACTACGGGAGAACTGTATCCAGCGGACGCTTTTCCCAACTTCTTGACAATCTTGCCAGTGTTTCTGTCATAAGCAAGAACACTGGCTTGTTCCCCCCCCGGAACAGTAAAGACCAGATTATCCACAATGAGTGGCGATGCGGACACCGCCCATTGAAGATTAGGGGCATTGGCATCTTTGAGAATGTCACGCTTCCAGATTTCTTTTCCAGTAAGGGCGTTCAGGCAGAGCAATGTACCGGTAGCGCCGATGGTATAGACTCGGCCATCCCTGATCGTTGGTGTTGTTCTGGGGCCAGGTCCTCCGAGCAATTCGTCGAAATGAGCCTTATAACTGTGGATCCAGTGCAAATCACCTGTTCTTAATTGGTAACATACAACTGCTTCCTGGTCTTTGCGCTGCTCAAGTGTATAGATAAGGTCTCCGGTGATGGCAAAAGATCCCAGACCTCCACCTACCGGACGAGTCCAGTGTACCTTTGGCCCCCTCAACTTGTCCCAGGGCATGGCAAATTGGCTGGATCGGACAATGCCATCTCGGAATAAACCACGAAATGCGGGCCAATCGTCCTCTGAGACAAGAGTGAAATCTGATGGTGGGTTGTTGTCAACCGTGGGGGGAAGCTCGCTCGACTGGAGTAAGGCTTGTTCGTGTTTTGCCGGGTCGAAATATTCGAACGAAATCTTTTGTGGTCCCGCTCCTCCAAAATTCATGCGTAAGGGAGTGAGAATGATTAGCTCCCACAAAAACAAAGGTACTAGCGCAACGGTCAGTGAAATTTTCCATCGCAGTTTCCAGGAGCTATTAATCAGGAGGAGGACTCCAAGCGGATAGCACAGGAGCAGCAATCCCCATATAACGCTTCGGCGACGACTCAACGTTGAAAACAAGTTGTTGGACATGGAGCCACTTGCTGGGTTAAAACGTCGGGCACGGGTAATGACAGCGTGAACGGTTACAGATGGTAAAGCCGGGAGAACTTGCTATGGAGATGGTTGACTAAGGGGTGGTAGTCAAGAGGGGATCCTGTTACCCGTTCTACTAACTGGTCAGCACGGAATCGTTGGCCAAGGCTATGGATGTTGCGGGTCAGCCATTCCTTGAGAGGGGTGAAGTTGCCTTCGGAAAAAAGTGTGTCAAGATTCCCCAGATCTTTCTCCGCCTGTTCAAAAAACTGTGCCGCATAAATATTTCCGAGGGAGTAAGAAGGAAAGTAACCAAAACTTCCACCGGACCAGTGAATGTCCTGCAGACAGCCTGAGCGGTCATCTAAGGGAGTTAATCCGAGTAATTGTTGATGGTGTTCATTCCAGGCTTCGGGTAGATCCGCTGCGCTAAGAGAACCACCGATCAATTGTTTCTCCAGTTCAAACCGCAAAAGAATGTGTAAGTTGTAAGTCACTTCATCGGCATCTGTACGAATGAGACTGGGCGCGACCGCATTGAGCGAAAAATGAAACACGTCCAGCGTGACATTTCGAAGAGCCTCGGGGAAAGCCGCTTTGGCCTGTGGGAAGAAGTATGTCCAAAAGGACAGGCTGCGTCCGACAAAGTTCTCCCACAGTCGTGACTGTGACTCGTGAATTCCGTACGATGTGGCTAGACCACAAGGCGTGCCGTAATGTTCTTTAGGAAGGTTTTGTTCATAGATTCCATGACCTGCTTCATGCAGGATGCTCATAAAAGAGTCTGCGAAATCATTTAATTGATATCGGGTAGTAATGCGTACATCACCTGGACCAATTCCACTGCAGAACGGGTGCGTCGTAACATCGAGTCGTCCATGCTCAAAACGGAAGCCGATAGTTTTCGCAGCATGCATTCCGAAGTCACGTTGCGCATCGATAGGAAAAGTATTGGAGAGAATGGAAGAGTCTGGTTTGTGGCTTGAAGAGTTAATGGAATGGAGTAGTTCTGTCAGTGATTCTCCCATAGGAACTAAAAGATCGGTCAACGTAGCGGTGTTCTGGCCGGGTTCATATTCATCGATAAGAGCATCATAACGACTGTTCGAAGCGATGAGGCAATCAGCGTACTGCTGTCGTAGGTGTATGACTTTTTCCAGCCAGGGTTGGAAACTAGTAAATTGATTGTTTTGACGAGCTTCTTTCCAGGATTCTGTGGACAGAGACGATACTCTGGCTAGGTCTTCTACGAGTGATTTGGGAACTCGAACTGCGCGCTCCCGAAGCCGTCGTGTTTCACGGATGTTTACGGCTTCTTCACGAAGTGGATCATCTGTGAAAGTGCTATTTTCCAGAGTGGAAATCAGGTCATCCATTTCTGGAGCAATCAGGTTCTCATGGCAGAGACCTGCTAGAAGCGAGAGCTGTTCCGAACGATGTTCTGCTCCCCCAGATGGCATGTAGGTTTCCTCATCCCAGTTCAGTAGTGATGAACAGGAATGGAGTAATGCCAGCTTTTTAAGTCGTTGCAAGAGCTCCAGGTATGAGGATCTTTGATTCATAACGTCCTGAAAACACCGAATAAGCCATCTGGATAATGGAACTTGCAGCCTATGACGAAAATAGTTCAAAACTCGTAATTGAAATTTGGTACAGGCAGAGTGGACTACTCTTCTTCATCAGAGTCTTTTTTCGCTTGGTCAATGATTTGTTGTTGAATGTTGGGAGGTACGGCATCGTAATGGCTGAATTCGAGGCTGTAGGATCCTTGGCCTGCCGTAATACTGGAAAGTGCGCGAGCATATGTCGATGTTTCTGACAAGGGAACCTGTGCGCGAATGAGTTGCATATCTCCGGACATCGGTTCCATGCCATTGACCCGCCCACGGCGTGTATTTAGGTCACTGGTTATGTCGCCAAGATACTCTGCAGGCACTACTATTTCCGCATCACAAATGGGTTCTAGAATCACGGGGCGGGCATTCTGAAAGGCATCGCGAAAGGCCATCCTAGCGGCCGTTTTGAAAGCCTGCTCAGAACTGTCAACCGGATGATATTTTCCAAAGAAAACCTCAACGCAGACATCCTGAACCTGATTTCCGGCCAGAACTCCCTGTTCCATACGTTCTCGTACACCCTTTTCGACCGCAGGGATAAAGTTATTTGGAATGCTCCCTCCAACAATCGAATCAACGAAACCAAAATTCCAGTCTGAATCGTGCGAATGCGCACGCATGCTTGTGAAAACGTCTTTCGTGAAGAACGAATCAACATCATCCAGCTCGCGAGGTATTGAGCGAAGACGCAGATGAACTTCTGCAAACTGACCTCGACCTCCCGATTGCTTTTTGTGTCGGTAACTGGCTTCGCCTTCGCCTGCAATGGTTTCTCGATATGGAGTTTTCGGGATACGGGTTTCGATTTCGAGTTTGTCGCGTTTTCTCATCCGACTTTGAATAACCGTCAGGTGTAATTCGCTCATCCCTGTGATAACCAGTTCTTTTGTCTGCCCATCACGTGTTACACAGAAAGTGGGATCTTCTTCTGTTATCTTGGTGAGTGTTCCTGAAATTTTTTGCTCATCACCACGATTCTTGGGCTGTGCCGCCAATCCTACCATCGGTTTGGGGAAGTTGAGTGGAAACGAGCAGGGGGACGCGTCTCCACCCGTAATGATGTCACCGATCATGAGTTCTTCGACTTTCACCACCGCGATAATATCTCCAGGTCCGGCCTGTGCGATGGTGGATTGGTTGTCACCTCCCTGCACATGGACCAGTTGGCCGACACGCACTGGTTTTCCTGTTCTTGCGATAGTCACAGAAGAGTTTTCAGTTACCGTACCGCTGAAAATGCGTAGGAAACTCATTTTGGCTACAAAGGGATCAATCCGAGTTTTGAAAACTTGGGCAATCAAGGAGCTATTTTCAGTAGGAGAGAGAGTGACCGTTTCTGACCCGTCTTCAGAGTCTCCTGGTGTGACGGTGCGAGGTAATCCGATGGGGGATGGAGAGGCTTCTGATATGACATCCAGCAGCTCATCGATTCCAATTTGTTTTTCCGCTGACGTAAATAAAATCGGAATCAATGTTCCATCACTAACCGCTTTGCCAAGTACGGCAGTAACTTCCTCAAGGGAGGGTTCTTCGCCTTCGAGGTAGCGTTCCATCATCTCTTCGTCAGATTCTATGATGGAATCAACGAGTTGCTGGTGTACGGATGCGGGGTCCATGAGAGTCCCATCCGGAACCGTTTCTGGGACAGCTAAGGTGCTCACCACTCCCTCAAAATTTTCTCCAGTTCCAATGGGTAGATTCAGAGGAACACAGTTGTTACCAAAGGTCTCTTGGATATTGCTGATCAGGGTTTCGAAAGCGATGTTTTCAGCATCCATGTGGTTAACAACCAGTATCTTTGCGAGGCCTTCAGTAGTGGCTTCCTGGTGGGTTCTCCTGGTGTTCAGTTCAATTCCACTGGGGGCGCTGAGAACAATAACGGCTGTCTCTGAGGCACGCAATGCGCCGATGCACTGTCCGATGAAGTCGGGGTATCCAGGAGTGTCAATAAGATTCACCATCTTGTTTTTCCAGTTTAGATGCAGAATACTGGACTCGATGGAAAATTGACGTTCGTGCTCTTCGGGATCAAAATCAGACAGGCTGGTTTTATCGGCCACTTTACCGAGACGATCATTGGCACCGGCTTTGAACATCATGCTTTCGACTAGTGATGTTTTGCCTACTGCGCGGTGTCCGACAATACTGACATTACGTATATCTTCAATTTTGTGTTGTGCCATCGTTGTTACTCACTTGGTGAGGGAGTGCTGATTTTGCTATTGCCCGTTTTGCCTCTGAAAGTTGCAGTGACCCTTCATACAAAGCTCTTCCAATGATGCATCCCGCTAATGGCAGGTTTGCCAGATTTTTGACATCTTCAAGATTTTTTACCCCTCCCGAGGCGATCACATCCAAAGGTGTGTAATCCAGTACATTGCGTATCGCTTCAAGATTAGGTCCCGTCAGCATTCCGTCACGGCTGATATCTGTATAGATAACACCAGCTAATGGAAGATGGTTTAATTTATTAAGTAGTTGTTCTGTCGAGATGTGGGATGTTTTTTCCCATCCGTGCCCCGCTACCATCCCTTCTCTTGCATCAATCCCAAGTACGATCTGGCCGGGAAACGCTTCTGCCATCTGCTCAACCCAAGTGGGGTTTTCCAGAGCTTGAGTACCGATAATGACTCTTTTTATTCCGATATCAAGCAAGCGTGCTACGTTTTCGGTTGTCCTTACTCCTCCACCCATCTGGCATGGGATATCCACTGTTTCCAGAATTCTTCTCACACTGTCGAGATTTTCGGGTTGTCCGGTACGGGCACCATCTAAGTCAACCAAGTGCAGGAAATCGCCACCTTGTTGCTGCCAGTCAAGTGCCGTAGAAAGAGGATCGTTGCTGAAAACCGTTTCCTGCCGGTAGTCACCCTGTTTTAAGCGAACACATTTTCCGCCCCGCAAATCAATCGCCGGGTAAAGTTGCATTACTGATGACCACTTGATAGGAAACTGGCAAAACAGAAACTATATCAAAGTTCTGCAAAATTGCGAAGTAGTCGCAATCCAATATCTTGGCTTTTTTCAGGATGAAATTGAGTGGCCATCACGTTCTTATGGCTAATGACGGAAGTAAAAAGTCCCGGATAAGGGGTTTCTGCTGCGACGACCGCTGGATTTTCTGGTTGGGCAACATAGGCATGTACAAAATAAAAGTAAGATCCGGTAGGTACATCCTGGAGAAGGGGAGTCTCCTTGCGTACTTCAATCTGGTTCCAACCCATATGGGGTACTTTCAATCCTGGTTGATCTTCAATACGAACGACACGTCCTGGAAGAATTCCAAGACCTTCATGCTGGCCTTCTTCTGTGCTGTGAGTAAACAGAAGATGCAATCCAAGGCAAATGCCGAGAAAAGGTTTCCCATCTGCCAGGAAATTACGAATGGGGTTGTCGAGATGGCGCTTTTTAATTTCCGTAATGCCATCTCCAAAGGCACCTACTCCCGGAAGTATGGCTTTGTCCGCTTTAAGCAGTTCGTCTGGTTTTTCAGTTATCATTACAGGACAGTCGATTTTTTCAATCGCTTTCTGAACGCTGCGAAGGTTACCCATTCCATAGTCAATGATGGCGATCATAAGAGGAGATCAACTGAATAAAAGGGGGAGTTATCCGTTTAATGTCGGAGCTTGGTGTGTGCCTCTCGGGAGGCATCCAAATATCTGGTTCACAGTACAGGTTGCGCTAAAGGGTGACAAGAAAGATTGGAAACCGAGATATCATGTTTGCCTGCAAAAGACCGTGTCAGGATAACATGCCACCGCACTGGGTCGCATGCTATTATCATGAGAGAGAAGGAAACGATTGTGTCAGCGGATGCTAGAAGCGCAAGGGGGATTTAATGTCGACCCAAGGATGTCAGAACAGATCTTGTTATTTAGTGCCAGAAATAGACCGTGATAAGAGACCGTATCGGTCGTTGAGGTTCATACAAATCCTGCTAGTGGTTTTAGGCCTGTCGGCAGGGATCGGTATACGGGATTCAGGTGCAGATGATCCGGAATCAGTGCATCAAGCCCTTTCTTCCAGTCTGATGCCTTCCAAACTGAAGTTGCATCTCCGTATTCTGGCCTCTGATGAGTTGGAAGGTCGTGCCACCCCATCACCCGGTTTAAACGTCGCTGCGCGGTATCTCGCATCTCATCTCCAGTACTATGGATTGCAGCCACTGGATATAGACAAAAGCTATTTTCAGGATATTCAACTGGTTCGTCGGAAAGTGGCTAAAGCATCCCGGTTGCGAGTCAAATCCCGAAACCGGGAAGAGGTGTTTCGTTTGGGGGAGGATTTTGTTGGGAAAGGCAATGATGAAACAGCGGAACTGATTTTTGTGGGGCACGGCCTCTCCTTGTTGCAGAAAGAGTACGATGATTACAAGGGACGTGAGGTGAAAGATAAAATTGTGTTGATCCAAGATGGCTATCCTCAGGGTTTAAGACCGGAAGATTTCTATGTGGAACGACAGGTTGGAAGACAGTTTCAACGTGTTCCTCAGAATCGTTACCGTACAGCGATGGAAAAAGGAGCAAGTGGTGTGATTATCCTACGGAATCAGGATTTTTTTGAATCGGATGAAGATAAGACATCACTTTATGAACAGGAAAAGGCGTCATTGGAAGATAAGCGACTTAAATTTGAGTTTCGACAAAACGAGCGTCCTGTCCAATTATCCATTTTTCCTAAGACCAGTGCACTGATTAGAAAAATGTTGGGAATTCAGATGGATTCCGAATCAGATGAATCCGGTGTGCGAACGATTCAGGAACATCCGGTTGTGGAAGTGACTTTTCGTCATCGAATTTTAGAACGTCAATCAGCTCGCAATGTGATCGGTTTTCTTGAAGGATCCGACCCTGATTTAAAAGACGAGGTCGTTGTGTTGAGTGCCCACTACGATCATATAGGAAGACGCCGCTCCCGGAAGAAAAACAAGTCAGAGGATACTCCGGTAGACGATATCAATAATGGTGCTGATGACGACGGATCAGGGACCGTCGGAATTCTTCAGTTAGCAGAAGCGTTTTCACGCATTTCCAGACCTCGTCGCTCGATACTGTTTTTGTGGACTTGTGGTGAAGAGCTGGGTCTTCTGGGATCAGAGTATTTTGTTAAGCATCCTTTCATTCCGCTCGAGAAAATTGTTGCCGTTTTAAATCTCGATATGATTGGACGCAATTACCAGGATAAAGAAGAGAATCACAGTCATCTGTTTTTGATCGGTACAAAGGAGACCTCGCCGGAATTGGGGGCCATCATCGAATCCGCAAACCAGAGAGTAGGTCGATTGCAACTGGATCGCAACGATCCGGCTCATTTTTTTCGACGGAGCGATCACTATCATTTTGCGAAACAGGGAATACCGGTAGCGTTTTTTACAACAGGAACCCATAAGGATTATCATCGTCCCAGTGATGAAATCGAATACATTCGTTTTGAAAAGCTGGCTCGAGTTTTAAAGCTTGTTTTTCATGCTGGTTTGGACATTGCTAATCGAGACAAAGCCCCGCGTTTTGTCCGCAATAAAAACAAAAACACAGCAGGACCATCTTGAAACGAGTGTAGCGAAGTCCTGTATACGGTTTTTAGGAATCTTCCGTATCCGGTGATTCTATTTCGTCGTTTGTCAACAGATCCACGGCCTGTTCGACCGTTGGACTGATCAGGAGTTCCTTGCCAATGGGGTTGATGTTTAGGATGTCTGTCATTGCCGAAGGCAGACAGGCAAGGACCAGACGGCGCCCTTTGATTTTCAGTTCGCGTTGTGTCCGAACCAGGTGTCCGAGGCTTCGGGCAGCAATGTGGCGGACCTCTGAGAAGTCGATAACAATATCCAAATCAGATTCGTTGGTTGAATGGGCGCAGAGTTGATCTTCCCACGAATTGGTAGGCGCATCCACCTGTGCGCGTATCACAGAAAAATTGTCGGCCTGTTGTGTGTCCAAGGTCGTTTTCCTGAAAAGGTACCCTCACTCTGGCGCAAAAGCATAGCTTATGAGGGAGGGAAATCAACAAGAAGACGGAAAATTAGTGTGACAGATCCTTTACCCATGCATTTCCGGGCTTCAGATCAAAGTCATGGTCTGTAGTCTGGTCTGGTAGCTCAGAAAGTCGTCGGGAACCGTTGTATTCCATGAAGGAACCAGACGGGTGAGGAATCAGCCAATGCGTCTTGCTGTGGGAAGGATCAATGTAGTAATAAGACGCAATGGACGGGTTGATTGGCATATGGACGCGGAAATGCGCCGGCCCAACCTCAAATGTATCTCCATGCGTAAGGCGTTGCTGGCGTTTCAGTATTTCGCCATTTACCAAGGTGCCATTTTCACTTTTGAGATCCTGTATATGTACCCCAAGCGTATCGGCAGCCAAGGCGCAATGCACCTTGCTCACCAGCGGACTCTCCACTAGCAAATGACAGTTTCCGCCATTACCGATTACGAAAACCTTCGGGGGTAGCACTACGCTTTTTCCAGAAAGATGTCCCGAAATAATGACGAGACGAATATTTCCAGTTTCCGGTTGTACTTCATCCAAATTCAAAACGCTCTACTCCAGCAATATATGAAAAAATATAGATATAAATGCAGGCACCGGTGCCGGTCAGAGCAAAGGAATTTAGCGGGTCGCTCCTTTAACGTACTCGAATTGTCAACGCAAATAATTATATCACAAACGTGATTAGAGTCACGATTGACTAGTCAAGAAAATAGACCAAATTTTGTCAGTTCTTAATAGTCTTATTCGTTGTGATTTCAGGAAAAAGTGTTTTTTTGACGCGGACATCCTGAACGAGAGTTTACCGAGATCGGTTAATAGTAACGGTTAGTTTCCCTTCATTATCCTTTAATTCTCCCCAGGCATCATTAATTCGCAGATAGAGCGTCCCTGGATATTCGGCATTTAGAAATGAATCAATGCCCAGATCAAAGAATCGCCATTCCGGGAGTGGTTCAGGAGAAGAAGATTCCGCAACAGAGGGTACGGGATTTGGGGAAGTTTCGTTCGATAAACGGCCTTCATGTGTTCGAATGGCGGCAATCAAACGGCCTAGGGGTTTACCACGATAGTAACGAAAGGAAACGCCATTGGGTTCGGACCACCAAGGAACAGGGGTTCCTGTAAGCCGATATTTACCTTTGGATCGAAGATGTAATTGATGTCCAGGACTCACGGCAATTCCCGTATTTTGCCATCCATGGTCAGATCGGACCGTGAACGTCATCGGCTGTTTGATGGAAAGAGGGGTTCCGTATCGCAAGTCCAAGGCACTGCGTGCTACGTCGTATCCATATTCGAGGTTTGAAACGAACAATTGCCATCGTTCTTCCAGTTCACGTCTATCATCATTAAATAGTTGTTCAAAGTGATTTTGGATGTCAATGGTTGGATGAGGTGAAGCTCGAGATGGTTCGGTATTTTTCCGATTCCAGTGAACTCTGCTGAGTGTGCGGAATCGGTCTTGAAAAATCGGGTGTTGATCGAGAAAACACGTGAGAGCCCAGCACCATGCATACCATGTTACAGATAGTGGTCGATCACCGGGAACCTGAAGAATTTGCGATATACTAACGCGTTCTCCCCGTGACCAGGATTCTCGAATCAACGAAATTCTTCCCCAGCCTGAAACGAGAGATTTGTTGTCAGGTATCGTTTTGAAAGTCCAGGACCCATTATGAAAAAGATGGGTTGCGAACATTTCAGCGAGACCTTCTGAATACCAAGTGGCATTCAATAAACCAACGGCCGTTTCTACGAAACAGTGCGTCGCTTCATGTAAGATGAGGTGTTTCAGATAGTAGCTTTCCTTCTGCTCAGAGACCCAGAATTCATAACCTCGTGACAAACCATCTGAAAAGGCAGGCAAATCCTGCGGGAGCATCCCATTTTCATGAAACCGTGTTTTGTCTGAAATGACGTATCCGGTGCAGCTCCAGTCGCTTTGTTCAGCTGGATCGTCAACCGGAGTAAGAGCATTCTTGTGTGAATAAAAATACGCTATCCACTCATCGAAGAGATGGTCAACAGCGGTTCCTATACCTTCGAGGCGTTCAGGAGGAATGTCCGTGTAAAGTCGCAGGCGACGAGACGTGATAGCGTACATGCCGGAGTTTTTCAGCTCTTGTGAGGAAAAATGTCGAGGAGGAGGAATATTCATGCTTGGAATCGACGTGAGATGTTCCGATGACGCTGAATCGTCGAGCGTTTCATCAGTGGATTCTTTAGATGCGGGCGCTTGTACGGGTGAAGCGGTAGATGGCACTGCGATTTCCGTCCGAGATCTGGATTCTTTCTGTGTTGGTGTGTTGACTTGTTGTTCTGCATTCGGATCGGACGGATGGCAACCGAAAGGAACTAAAATCAGTATTCCAAATAAGAAATTAGGTATTGAAAGAAAAAATCGGAGCAGAGAAGAACGTCTGTCCAGGTGCAGAGGCGTGACGGGACTGTTTTTTTGAGATGGAGTACAGAATATGGAGGGTGTCATTTCCGGTAGAGTCACTCGCGGAGAAGGAAATCGCTTACTGGTTTATTGTTGATTGTATCGGAATGGATCGGCTGCTAATCAACGGCTTGGGATACTGCGATTTACAAGGTTTCTGAGGTGCGGAGACAATGCCTTTCGATCGGTTGCGGTAGTGGCACCGGCGGTCGTTGTAGCCTGTCCGTGTATGAGCCCTCTAACATACAATAACATGCTTAAGAAGAGGAGCAGGTTTCCCATCATTTCGGCAGCCTCTTCGAGTATCACGCCACGTGCACCCGATGCTGGGAGCAGGAGTTCGAGTTGCGTAATAACAGCAAGTGCCCAGCATCCGCCAGTACTGAGGAAAAGAGTCTTTTCGATCGGGTGAAAACGCATCTGATGGAATATTTTTAGTCCGACAAAGCTGAGAACACAAAAGTAAGGTATCGCCCACCATAGTGAGCCATCACCATAAATTCGTGTTCCCGATACGATACTGGCCAGTTCTTTGAAGGCTTCATGGATACTGGCCGTTTCATCTAAACTTAAGGTGAGCCAGCAAATTGCGCTGACAAACCAGATTCGGGAAGAGGAATGTTTTTCGGAAAGCCTTTGGTGTTTCAAATGTCCAATGAGAAATGCAAGTTGGCCCGAAAGGAAAAGAAGGGTTGAACTGTACCAGACTGCTAAGCTACCTTCACCGTCGAGATCGAGAACGGCAATCCTTCCATCCGAAGGTTGGAATCCGAAACGGGCAAACAACTCCCATTGGATCCAGGAAGCGTAGAGTAGGACCAGAATCGCAATCAGACATGTTCCCAAAAGAGCAATACACCAGTAGCTACGATTTGATCGGGGAATTAAACCTGTCCAAATGGTGGTACCGTCCATTCCGTGGCACTCCTGTCGGTATGTGGTTTGATCCGTTGAAAAAGAATCCTTCGTGACGGAAGATCGAAGGACCGGTTTATTTGCGATAGCAGTTGCGGCCACTCAGGGTTTAAGGGGATGACGACGGCATATGTTACCTTAGAGAGGATTGTTGTTTACCTGGAAATGTCAATAACGCGGGGATCATAACGATTGAACAGGGGTTAATGCAAGCGTGCTCCCCAGTTTCGTAACACC
>Ga0310344_10001644_pt1 | contig 16973 bp, 12 predicted proteins | sample HC15DNA20200_MG_FD_203801 | JGI IMG/M metagenome (GOLD analysis project Ga0310344, IMG submission 203801) | Marine microbial communities from station ALOHA, North Pacific Subtropical Gyre - HC15-DNA-20-200_MG | ecosystem: Environmental > Aquatic > Marine > Oceanic | place: Pacific Ocean: North... | reverse complement strand
GTAAGGAGCGAATCCACCGTTCACGTACTGGTACTGTTGGTACTGTACGATCACGGTACCACCGGCGCGCGCGAAGTCTAGTAGGCGTGCGTTAGCCGCCATCAGATCGCGACGGGTTTCGTACGCACGCACGCCGACGACCACCACGTCGAACCCCGAGAAATCTCCTGCCTGAACGTGCTCGTGTGTGAGCAATTCCGTGTTGGCGCCCAGCTGCCGGAGCGCCTCGAACCCTCCGTCCCCGGTCCCCATGATGTATCCCACCCGAAGACCCCGGGAGATTTGCACTGGGAGGCGCGTCACGGTCAGCTGCGAAGGCGTGACGTACACCGCGCGACGGATATGCGGATACTCGATGGTCCGGACGGCATGGTCCCAACTACCACCGCTGGAGCCCTTGGCCACCGCTCGAAGTGCCACCTTCTCAATCCCTCCGCCCTCCGGCGGCCGCACCCGGAACGCCACAGACATGACCGAGCCACGGCCATCCACTGCAAAAGGGGCCGACGCAGGCTCGACAGTCCACCCAGGAGGCGCCTCCAGTCGCACGCTGCCCTTAACACTTTCCTCCGCCTCGCCCCTCAGGTGGACGGTGACCTCCCTGGGCTCCCTATCCGTAATCGGCCACGCCATGGTCGCTTCGTCGATGTCCACTGAGAGCGCAGGCACGACGAGCACTGGCTCCCGGTATTCTCCGGAGGCCTGGTCCACTCCTACGAACAACGCCTCGGCTACCGACGCCGCGGCGACCGGCGGCTCTCCGTGTACCATCTCAACCTGGAGCGAGGCACCGCCCTGGATGAGAGGCGGACCCATCGGAAGACCCCGCACCGCCGGATCGTCTGGCCAGCGGTAGAGGTCACCGTCACGCGGCTGGTGCATGAAATATGGGTCGGTGGAAGGGGCATCTGTGGGCACCTCGATACGGAAGCTCCACACCGCCACCTCCCCAGGATCGATCATCCCACTGCGTGCTACCTCGTCCGGAGAACGGAGTTGGACAAGGCGGGCGCGACCCCGTCTGCCCTGGGGCTCCACAACCGTGATGGCCTCGGCGGTCCAGCCAGCTGGAAGTCTGAGCTCGGGTCGAGCTTGAGTCACGGCGAATCGCCCGCCGTTCCATACCCTGATCGTCACCGTGGTATGGGCGCCCGGGACCAACTGGGCGTCCCCCGCGACCGCCTCCACGACGATGCTGGCCGCGGATAGCAGGGCCGCGCGCGCGCGCGCGGTGTGACGAGTGATCGTCCGCGCCAGCTCAGTCACTCGCGCGCCGCCCTCACCCACCGTTCCTGGCAGATCTGCCAGATCTGCCAGATCTGCCAGCGCGCGCAGCGAGCGAGCGAGCTGCGGAACCGCCTGACTGGGGTCCGACACCCCCAGTGATGCTTCCGCCTGGTGGATAGCCTCACGATAGACACGCACGTGTTCGTCCGCCGTGGCACGTTCTCGTGAAGCGAGCCTGGCTGTGAGATAGCTGAGTGCGGTGTCTACCCCGGCGAACAGGCCGGCACCTGGTGCCACCATGGTTGTTGACTCGACCAGGACTAGGTCGGATGCACGGGATCCGAGGGGCTGGGCCGTTCCCATGTCCTGCGAGCGATGGAGGCTCCTTCCCTCCATCGCGACCTGGTACCAAGAGCGACCCAGGAGCGGATCGAAGACCCCCGTTTGCACGACCGTGACCGGAGTCCCCGGCGGATCGCGCCGGGCGCGCCTGAACAGCTTGGTCGGCCGCCAGGGCTGCACGAAGGCGAGCTGTTCCGGAAAGCGCGTGGGGTCCCCGGCTGCCGCGAAAGCCTCGGGCGCCAGAATCCCCGCTACCTGGTGGTGGCCATGACCGTCCGCAGGCATACCCGAGAATACCGACACGATCACCTGCGGGCGGAAGTTACGGATCACCCACACCATGTCGCCAAGCAGGGCCTCCCTGGGCCAATGCGAAAACGCTTCCTCGGCACTCTTGGAGAAGCCGTAGTCGAACGCCCGGGTAAAGAACTGCTGGCCACCGTCGATGGCCCGGGCCGCGACCAACTCGCCGGTGCGCACTATCCCCAATTCCACCGACAACTCGGGTCCGATCAGATTCTGACCACCATCCCCGCGCGTGAGAGACAGGTAGGCGGTCTCGACACCCATGCCACGGGCCATGGCAGCCAGTAGTGCGCTGTCTTCGTCGTCGGGATGGGCCCCGATCAGCAGAACCCGCTTGACGCCGTCAAGCTGACGGAGGCGGAGGGCAGCGTCCACGAGCCCGCCTTGCGGGACCTGCTGAGCCGACGCAGAGGCCGCTGGTGGGAAGGAGAGCATGGCCAAGAGGAGTCCGAGAGACCCTGCTGGCAACCAGCGGCTGTGGGTGATCATGCGATCGAATCTATCGGCATGGTGAAAAGAGAAAAATGGTCGTGACTCGGATCAACAACGGCTCGGTCATCATCCTCCCGTGGTAGCTTCGGCGCTCCCTCACCCCGGAGGCCGCCTCACCTTTCGCCTAGATAGGCTTCCCTCACACGGGGATCGGCGGCGAGGCGCTCCGATGGACCTTCCATTACGATCGACCCGGTCTCAAGCACATACCCCCGGTGCGAGTGCTTGAGCGCCGCATTCGCATTCTGCTCCACTAGTAAGATGGTGGCGCCTTCGCGGTTGATCTCGTCGATCGCCACCAGAATCGTGTGCACCAGAATCGGCGCGAGTCCAAGAGACGGCTCATCGAGCAGGAGCAGACGGGGTCGGGCCATCAAGGCCCGGCCTATCGCAAGCATCTGTTGCTCGCCTCCGCTAAGCGTTCCACCTAATTGCTTACGCCTCTCTTCGAGGCGAGGGAAAAGCGCGAAGACAAGCTCCAGCTGCCTGGCATTCTCGACCTTGTTCTTTTGAAGGTACGCTCCCAGGTCTAGATTCTCAGCTACGCTCAGGTTCGCGAAAATCTGCCGACCCTCGGGAACCATCGAGATGCCCATGCCCACGATTTGATGCGTTGGGATACCGTTCAGTCGCACTCCCTCGAACACAACGTCCCCTGAGGTGGTGGGGACGAGCCCGGTGATGTTCCGCAGCGTGGTCGATTTCCCGGCGCCGTTTGCCCCGATCAGCGAGACGACCTCGCCCTGGCCTACGCTGAGGTTGATCCCGCGAAGCGCCTCGATGGCGCCGTAGCCGCTCGAAACATCTCGTAGCTCGAGCATGGGTGTGGTCACGCCCCCCCGAGGTAAGCTTCTATGACCTTGGGGTCGTCCTGGATCTCCTTCGGGCTGCCGAGCGCTATGGTTTCGCCGTAGTCGATCACTTGGATGCGCTCGCACACGCCCATCACCACTTTCATGTTGTGCTCCACCAGCAACACTGTGAGACCGAAGCGGTCTCGAATCGAACGGATCAAACGCATCAACTCGAGGGATTCCTGTGTGTTCATTCCTGCCGCCGGTTCATCTAGGAGGAGAACCCTCGGATTTGTGGCCAGGGCTCGCGCGATCTCCAGGCGACGCTGCGAGCCATAGGGAAGGTTCAGGGCCAGCTCATCGGCACGCCCGTCGAGCTTGAAGATCCCGAGCAATTCCATGGCGTCTTGCTCGATCTTGACCTCCTCCTCACGCAATCGACGAGTACGTACGATCGCGTCGAACACCCCCTGCGTCCTAGTCAGGTGGCGAGCCAACTTGACGTTCTCGAGCACAGTCATGCTCTTGAACAGGCGAATGTTCTGGAAGGTGCGCGACATCCCTAGCTGCGCGATGCGCGAAGGCCTGAGCCGCGCGATCGATTTTCCGTCCAACTCGATCGACCCTTCGTTGGGGCGATACACACCCGTCAGGAGATTGAAGACGGTCGTCTTACCTGCACCGTTCGGTCCGATCAGGCCATAGAGTGCTCCCCGTTCGAGAGACATGTTCAGGTTTTTCACTGCCGTGAGGCCACCGAACCGGATCGTGCAGTCCCTGATTTCAAGAATTCCCATCACGTCGCTCCCGCCTGTTTGCGACGCTTGATCAAGGTCCACGACCCCAGCAACCCCTCCGGGCGATAGATCATGATGAGGACCAGGAGAACAGAGAAGTTGATCAGTCGGAACGCCCCGAAGCCCCGGAACACCTCTAGTCCCACGGTGAAGACGACTGCGCCGAGAACAGCCCCTTCGATGCTCCCCAAACCGCCGATCACGATCATGATGATGACGTAGAACGAGGCTACGAACGTGAACGAATTGGGGTGCAGATACATAGTGAAATGTCCGAACAAACCGCCCGCAATCCCAGCAAACATCGAGCTGATCACAAAGGACATTACTTTGAAGCGAGTGGTGTCCACCCCCATTGCTTCAGCCGCGATTTCGTCGTCGCGGATGGAAACAAACGCCCTCCCATAGCTCGAAGAGACAAGGTTGTGGACGGTCGCGATGGTGATCAGCACGAACAAATAGACCCAGAAAAAATTGCTCAACTGCGGGATGCCTGCGAAACCGCGCGCGCCCCCAATAGCATCGATGTTAAGGATCAGCACCCGGATGATCTCGCCGAAGCCGAGCGTGACGATCGCCAGGTAGTCGCCCCGCAGCCTGAGCGAAGGGATGCCGACCGCGAGCCCCGCCAATCCAGCTACCAGCGCTGCCCCCAGCAGCCCCATCAACAACAACACGGCATCCTGCGCGACCGTGGGTAAGGAAGAAATGAGAACCCGCACCGAGGGGCCCGCATAAAATACAAGCGCCGCCGAGGTATACGCGCCCACCGCGTAGAACCCGGCATGCCCGATCGAGAATTGTCCGGTAAAGCCGTTGATCAGATTTAGGCTGACAGCGAGGATGATGTTGACGCCGACCAGCACCAGAATCTGGTAATTGTAGGCCCCGATCAGCCCCCTCAGATTGGGCTCGAGAGCAGCCAATACGAGCACGGCTCCCAGCCAGAGGAGCCCTCTCCTCATACCTTCTCGACCATACCCTTACCCATGATGCCGGTGGGCTTTATGAGCAGAATCAAGACGAGGATTACGAACGCTATTGCATCACGGTAGGTCGACTGGCCGTATCCGACCGCCATCACCTCGGCCAGGCCTATGATGAGGCCGCCGAACATAGCACCGGTGATGTTGCCGATCCCGCCTAGGACAGCGGCCACGAAGGCCTTCAGGCCTGGCAAGATTCCCATCAGTGGATCGATCTTCGGGTACATAAGGGAGACGAGGATTCCGCCCGCACCTGCCAGCGCGGATCCCAACCCAAAAGTGAACGCGATGATCCGGTCGGTGTTGATCCCCATCAGTCTGGCAGCATCGAGGTTGAACGAGACTGCCCGCATCGCCTTTCCGGTTTTGGTGTAGTTGACGATCACATTGAGCAGGACCATCAAGACGATCGCAACGCCCAGCACGGTGAGTTTTTGGCTATCGAGCGAGAGCCCCGCGACGTTGAGCACCTTCGTGGGGATAATCTGCGGAAAGAACTTGGGGTCGGCTCCGAATACCTGCTGGCCGCTGTTTTCCAGAAAAAACGACACGCCAATGGCGATAATCAGGATTTTCAGGGAGGAGCTTTGCGCCCTAGGGCGAACGCCCCACTTCTCGAGTATGACTCCGACTACGATGCCCGCTAAGACGCCTGCGGCCACCGCCCCGGGCGTCTTGCCCAGGAGGTATCCGAAGCCCGCCCCGAGGATCCCAAACCAAAACGCTAGAGTGCCTGGCGACGGACTCCGACCCGGACGATACGCGAATCGCTCGATGAGGATCCCCAACATCGAGGCCAGAACCATCGCCCCCAGCAGCACCACGACACCGCTCAGGACCGACGTCCCCATGGTAGCCTGGAACCAGCTACTATTGGCTATATAGAAGCCCATGAAAGCGCCGAACATGTAGACGTCGCTGTGGGCGAAATTGATCAACTTCAGGACGCCATAGACCATCGTATAGCCCAGTGCGATCAGGGCATACGCACTACCCTGGGAAATCCCGTTGACCAACTGTTGGAGAAAGGTCTCCACTAGGGATTGATCGTCTCAACGTACGCGAGCTTGCCGTCGTTGACCTGGAGCACCACCGCCGGCTTGACCGCGTTACGATTCTCATCGAGCGTGGTGACACCCGTCACCCCTGCGAAATCCTTGGTCTGGGCGAGCGCATCCCGGATCGCGGTAGGATCGGCGGAACCAGCCCGTCGGATCGCGTCGAACAGAATCTGGGCAGCGTCGTACCCGAGGCCCGCCAGCGCGTCTGGCGTTGCGCCGTACCGAGCCCGGTAGTCGCCCACGAACTTCTGGATTGCCGGGCTCGGATCGTCGACCGAATAGTGGTTAGAGAAGTAGGAGCCCTCGAGCGCAGCGCCGCCTATCTCGATCAGGGACGGGGAATCCCATCCGTCACCACCCAGCAGGGGCACCTCAATCCCGAGGCTCTTCGCCTGCCGAGCAATCAGCCCCACCTCGGTGTAGTAGCCAGGCACGAAAATAGCTTGGGGCCTCCGAGCACGAATCGACGTCAGCTGAGCGCTGAAATCGGTATCGCCCTCGCTGTAGCCCTCGTCGGCGACGATCGTACCGCCCAAGGCCCTGAAGTTCTCGACGAAGACGTCGGCGAGGCCGACCGAATAGTCGTTTTTGATGTCCCGCAGAACAGCGACGTCGGTTAGCTGGAGGCTTTGGGCCGCAAACTTGGCCATCACCAACCCTTGGAACGGGTCAATGAAGCAGACTCGGAAGATGAAGTCCCCAACCTCGGTCACCGCAGGATTAGTCGACGAGGGCGAGACCATTGGGATCCCCATCTGTTGCGCCACCGGCGCCGCCGCCAGGGTGCGCGATGAAGCCACCTCACCCAGCAGCGCGACCACACGGTTACGCGTGATCAATTTGGTCACCACTGTCTGGGCTTCTTCCGGCCTGCCCTGATCGTCCTCCACGATCACACGTACGGTCTTGCCGAGTAGCCCACCGCTCTGGTTCACTTCGTCGAGGGCCATCTCGATCCCGTTCATGGTCGAGATGCCGAACGTCGCCGTAGTCCCAGTCAGCGAGCCGTATTCGCCGATCAGGATCTCATCCCCCTGACCCTGGTCTCTCGAGCACGAAGTCAGGACGGTAGTGCAGAGCAGGAAAGACGCTTGTATCCAGGATCGACGCTTCATGATTAGCCCCTAATGAAGTGGCTCCACAGTGATTCCTGGGGGGTCCGCTGGACGCCACTGAGGCGTCGTTCCGGTCTGGCGGCAGCACCTGTCGAGCGCAGGGCGGTAAGACCTTGCGGCGCTTTCTATATGTTCAATGGTCGCTGCTGGACTCGAACCAGCGACCCCCACGATGTGAGCGTGGTGCTCTACCGACTGAGCTAAGCGACCTCCGTCATGCTTACGGTGCGGCGAATACCCCCACGGGGAATCGAACCCCGGTCTTCTGGCTGAGAACCAGATATCCTAGGCCACTAGACGATGGGGGCGGAAAACTGCCCGCGGACACGCGGTAGGACGCGGAATGTACGTGCCGGTGGGTGGTGCTTCAACCCCTTACGGGGCTTACTAAAAAGGGACTCTGGCACTCCCATTTGTCTCGGGGGTTGGTGCATAACGGACGTGCTTATACCTCTTTCCTCGGAGACGACGTGCCCGAACAGCTGAACAAGGAATCAATCAACGGCTGGCTGCGCGAACGGAACGGCTGGAAGCGGGATGGCCACGCGATCCGGAAGGAGTTCCGTTTCCCCGCTTTTCGCAACGCGATCGTATTCGTGAACCGGATAGCGGGGCTCGCGGATGAGATGGATCACCACCCCGACATCGACGTCCGATACGACAAGGTGCAACTCCGTCTCTATAGCCACGATGCCGGCGGGGTGACTGAGCGAGACCTCGCTCTGGCACAGGCCATCGACCACTCCACATCCGCGGCCTGATCTGAGGACTAGTTCAACGCCCGTGCGGTCTCAGCGTGAGCACCGATGCGAAATCCGCGACCAAGTAGTCCGGCTGGGTCATCTCGAGGTCGGCCCTTGAATAGGGACCCCATAGCGCTCCCGCCGTCCGCACTCCGGCATCCTTCCCCGCCACCATGTCGTAGGTCGAGTCGCCGACGAACAACACCTCACGTGCACTTCCCTCCAATCCCAGCCGGGTCAGGGCCTCGGTGACTGGCTCAGGATCGGGTTTGCCGTGCACCACGTCGTCGACAGTCACGAGGACGTCCAAATCGACGAGGCCGCAGCACGCTAGGGTCCGGCCTGCCATCTCGCGCCCCTTGCTGGTGACAACCCCCACCAGCACCCCACGCGAACGCAACGCCGAGAGCGTGTCCAGCGCGTAGGGAAACGAGCCCACCATGTCGTCGTGGACGGTCTTCTGAAATTCGCTGTAGGTCGTGATCATCCGCTCGACTTCGGCCGGGTCAGCGGTGAACTCTGCCATGCTTACCCGCAGAGGAAGTCCGATCTTCCGGATCCAGAGTTCGTCGGGAAGGTCGCGGCCGAGGTGTCTCATCATGGTATGGCGATAGCAGAGCAGGATGAGCGGCACGGTGTCGGCAAGGGTGCCATCCAAGTCGAAGAGAACCGCGCGCCAGTCCCAGGACCGCTCACCCGTCACTGGGCCCCTGCCCACCGTCGCACCACCTCGGTAACCGCATCCACCGCGTGATCGATCTGGACCTCGGTAAGCGTCGCTGGCGGGATTAGCTCCACGACATCTCCCCACTCGCCCGCCGGTAGCAGCAACAGGCCCTCACGAAGGGCGCGCTCGGCCAGGTTCACCGCACTGCCCCGACCCGTGAGTTCCACACCCATAAGGAGACCGCGACCCCTGACCTCCAAAACCCCATCCACTCCCTCTAGCCCGCGACTTAGTCCGGTTAGGATCATCCGGCCAACCTCCGCTGAGCGTCGCACCAGGTCCTCGTCCACCAGCACGTCTAGGAACGCCAGCGCCGCGGCGCAGCCCACCGGATGGCCGAGGAACGTGCTCGTGTGCATGGCCTCCCCCTTCGATTCCGGCCACGCATCCATCACGTGGCGTGGGCCCAGACACGCGCTAATGGGGAAACCACCACCGAACGCCTTCCCCACACACAGGAGATCAGGCACGACACCTTCGTGTTCGTGGGCGAAGAGCCGGCCGGTGCGCCCAAATCCGGTGAGCACCTCGTCGTGGACAAGGAGAGCCCCAGCCGCCCGCGTACGCTCTGCCACCCCCGGAAGAAGGCCCTGCGCGGGTAGCCTGGCTCCACCCCGACCCTGAACCGGCTCGACTATCACCGCACCTATGCGGTCCCCCCCCGGAGCCCCCCGGGCAAGCGCCTCCTCCACGAAGTCCAAGGCCGCGATTAGTGCGGCCGGACCGTCCCGCTCGGTAGGATAGGGAGCCCGCACGATGCCACCGTAGAGTCGGCGCTCGAAGGGGTGGCGAAAGAACTCGCGTTCCGTGGCCGCCAGCGCTCCCAGGGTGAGCCCATGATATCCACCCGCAAACGCGAGAACGCCAGAATGGCCAGTCGCCAAAAGGGCGGTCTTGAGAGCGATCTCGATGGCCTCGGAACCGCTGGACCCGAACACCGCGCGCGCACCCTTCCAAGGAGCCAACGCTGTGAGACGCTCCAGCAGCGCGAGCTTCGACTCAGGTGGGTGCACGTCACCCATCCCGTGGACGAGCCTGTGAGCCTGTTCAGCGACGGCGGCCGCAATCCGAGGGTGGGAATGGCCCGCGAGCGCGACGCCGAACGCAGCGGTCAGGTCTAGGTACTGGTTGCCGTCTACGTCACGGACGTTGCACCCGAACGCCTCCTCCCAGAAGACGGGGAACCCCTCACCGAGGAAGGTAACGTTGCGGGACTCCACCTCACGCAGACGACAAGCGAGTTCGAGTGAGCGGGGGCCAGGAGGCGGAACAACAACGCGCGGCAGGCCCGCGCCAAAGGCAGGAGCACCGTCCAGGAAGGCTATCCTTCCTTCTTCGGTGCAGCCATCGGGTCCGGCGGCGTGAGGTGCGGCCTCGCCACCATGCCCATGGCGTGGTAGCCCTTGTCGACGTGGAGGGTGACGCCGGTGATCCCACTTGCCAGCGGCGAGCAAAGGAACGCTGCCGTGTTGGCCACGTCATTCGCAGTGTTGACCCCGCCCATCGCCGAGTTCGACTGATAGTACTCGACCATGCGGTCGATCTGACCGATCGCCTTGGCAGCACGGCTTGCCATTGGTCCAGCGCTGATCGTGTTCACCCGTAGGCCCCACTTGCGCCCCGCCTCGAACGCGAGGGTGCGGGTGTCACTCTCGAGCGCTGCTTTGGCGGAACTCATGCCACCGCCGTAGCCAGGGATGACCCGCTCGGCCGCGAGATAGGTGAGTGAGACGGCCGCGCCACCGGGACGCATCAGCGGGCCCATTCTCTGTACCACACTCACCATTGAGTAAGCGCTCGCGCTCACCGCGGCGAGGTATCCGGCCCGGCTAGTCTCGAGCAGGGACCTCTGCACCTCCGGTCCGTTGGCGAGAGAGTGAACCAGCACATCGAGACAGTCATCGCCATAGTCGTTTCGGATCGCATCCGCGACCCACTGCACCGTGAATCCCTCGAGATCCCTGTAGCGCTTTTCCTTGCGTAGTTCGGCGGGCACGTCCGCGGGGGCATCGTACACAGCGTCCAGCGGGTAGATCTTTTCGATCTCGAGCTCACCACCACCGGGCAGAGCAACGTCGAGCCGCCCCCGCTCCAAGCTCTTTTGGAAGATGCTGAGCAGGGGCGGCCAGGTTCCGACACAGACACGGGCACCGGCCGCGGCAACCGCTTTCACTATGGCCCATCCATACCCTCGGTCGTCGCCGACCCCAGCCACGAACGCAAGCTTACCCTTCAGATCTATCGCGAGCATCAGGGATCCCCTCAGGTGCACTGCTCAGAGGCACGCGACCCGTCGGCCGCCAAGTCAGGAAGGTAGAAGGGAGAACTGGTTCCGTCACCCGTGCCGCCCGGAGCGGGCGGATAGCCAAAACAGGAGGGTCGCGGTAGCGGCGAGTGCTGCCATATCTCCCACCGCCCCGCCCTGCTAGATCCCGTAGTACCGGGCCGCAGCCAGGAGGGCGAGGGATCCGGTTCACGCTCACGCAGTCCCGACTTCCAGACCCGCTTCCTCGAGCAGCGCGATGAATTCGACCTCATCCAACGTTGCCACGCCGAGTTCCATCGCCTTTTTCTGCTTGGAGCCGGGATCGTCCCCCACCACCACGTAGTCGGTCCCTTTGCTCACGGTGCTTACGACGCGTGCCCCCGCCTTTTCGACCATCGCCTTCGCCCGGACACGGCTGAGTCCTGTGAGACCACCGGTGAAGACGAACTTCCGCCCCGCAAGCGGGGCCGAAGTCCCACCGATGCTCTTCGGTGTTATCGGCGCCACTCCATGCCCCAGGATCGCGTCGATCGCCAGGCGATTCTGGTCGCTATAGAAGAATCCGTGGATCGTCTCGGACATGACAGGACCGACACCGGGCACGGCTTCCAACTCTTCTTGCGTCGCCGACCGTATCGCCTCAAGGCTACGGAAATGGAATGCCAGGTCCCGTGCGACCGTCACTCCGACCTCCGGTATCCCGAGCGCATAAAGGAAGCGTTCGAGCTCCGGCTCTCGACGCTGCCGGATCCCTACGACCAGGTTAGCTGCTGATTTGGCGGCGAACCCGGGCAGTTTCAGAAGGGCCTCCGGCTCCAGGTCGAAGAGATCCGCTATCTCCCGCACAAGTCCTTGCTGTACCAGTAGTTGCGCGGTTTCCTCCCCCAACCCGGCGATGTCTAGCGCGTTGCGCGATCCAAAATGACAGATCCGTCCCTTTAGCTGCGCCGGGCAACCGAAGCGGTTGGGACAGGCCGTGAACGGACCTCTCTCCTCCACCAGCGTCCCACATGCAGGGCACGTGACCGGCATGACAAACTGATCACCTCGCTTGTGCCCGGTCTCGACCACCTTTTCGACCACCTGGGGGATTACATCGCCGGCACGCTGGATGCGAACCAGGTCCCCTTCCCGTACGTCCTTGCGCCTAACCTCCTCCCGGTTGTGGAGGGACGCGCGCGTAATGGTCACGCCCCCCACCTGCACGGGAAGCAGCAGGGCTATGGGAGTCAGCACACCGGTGCGCCCCACCGATATCCCAATACGCTCCACGCGAGTGACCTCTTGGCGAGGCTTGAATTTGTACGCCAGCGCCCAACGCGGGTGGTGGGACGTGGTGCCGAGATCCGCACGAGCATCCAACTCGTTGAGCTTGATTACGATCCCGTCGATCTCGTAGTTGAGCTCGTCACGCACCTGGGCCCAGTGACGATGGAAGTCGAGCATATCCTCCAATGACTCTACCACGGACATATCGTCGGGCACGCGAAAACCCCACTGACGGAGTGCGTCCACACCCTCCTGGTCTCGGCGTAAAGTCATGCCCCGCACGGCCAGCACGTCGTATGCAAGGAACTCAAACCTGCGCTGCGCCGTGATCCGGGGATCGAGCTGTCGGATTGCGCCGGCGGCAGAGTTACGGGGCGAGGCATACGGTTCTTCGCCCTTCGCCACCAGTCGCTCGTTGAAAGCCTCGAACTCGGAGATGTACATCATCACCTCGCCGCGCACAGCGAGCAGTTCGGGAGCCTGACGCACCGCTTCACGCAAACGGAGCGGTACCGATGGGATGGTCTTGACGTTTTCAGTTACGCCTTCCCCCCAAGTGCCATTCCCTCGAGTCACGGCGCGAGATAGAAGCCCCCGCTCGTACACCAACTCGATAGAGGCACCATCCAGCTTGGGCTCGAGCAGGTAAGTCACGGGCCCATCCACGACCCTCCGTACCCGCTCGTCAAACCTCCTCACCTCGGCCTCGTCCTGGGTCGAGTCCAAGGAGAGCATCGGTGCACTATGGGGCAGTGACTCAAGCTGCCCCTGCGGCTCCTCTCCGACTCTCTGCGTCGGAGAGTCGGTCGTGATCAGGTCGGGGTGGACTTCCTCGAGCTCCTTGAGCCGTCCGAACAGGCGATCGTACTCCTCGTCCCGTAGCTGGGGGCGGGCCTCCACGTGATATAGGTAGCTGTGATGGCGTAGTTCGGCGCGCAGATTCTCAATCTCGTCCGCGACTTCTCCCCTAAGGAGTCCGCGGGGATCTTGTTCTTGGTCGGAGATGGGTTTGGACACGCTGCGCGTGGGAGTGGGAGAGTGGCGCCCGATACCCGCCGATTGGGTGCACGGGTCCGTTGCGAGTAGTGACGGCTTGCTGCCCAGGTCGTACGATAGCCCGCTTAAATAAAATTTAGGGGAATAGGGTCGACCCCAAAACCCACCACAAGGGTCGTAACCAACCGCCAAACGTCAAGGAATAGCACAGTTTTAGGCTTGACGCCTCCAGCCTCCCCGGGTAGCTTGCTGAGACGGAGAATCATTCCAGATAGATCCCCATACATACGGCGAAACGCACGGTTATGAGTGACGAAGCGATCCTCACGATTGAAGCCCTTAAGGCAGATGTAGCGGCCGAGGAACTGGGGATCCTCAAAGCTCTGGACCTTCAGGTACGCAAGGGTGAGGTCCACGCCATCATGGGACCGAACGGCTCCGGTAAGAGCACCCTCGCAAAGGTCCTCATGGGTCACCCTGGTTATCGGCCCACGAGCGGCAGAGCACTTTTCGATGGTAGTGATCTGCTCGCGATGGAACCCCACGACCGGGCCCGCGCCGGCATGTTTCTCGCCTTCCAGTATCCGGTGGAGGTTCCTGGCGTGTCGATCGCGAACTTCCTTAGGACCTCTATGCAGTCCCGCCTGAAAGAAGGCGATGACCTCGATCTCTTCGACTTCCAGGACCTCCTCCTCGACCGCATGAAGCTGTTGGAGATGGAGCCGTCCTTCGCGGAGCGTTCCGTCAACGACGGTTTCAGCGGGGGCGAGAAGAAGCGCAACGAAATCCTGCAAATGGCCGTCCTAAAGCCCAAACTGGTGCTCATGGACGAAACCGACTCGGGACTCGACATCGACGCCCTCAAGGTGGTCGCGAGCGGGGTAAATACGCTGCGCCAGGAAGATCCGGACATGGCGATCGTATTGATCACACACTACCAGCGGATACTTGACTACATCACCCCCGACGTCGTCCACGTGATGGTGGATGGGCGCATCGTTCGGTCGGGCGGGCCAGAGGTCGCGCTTTGGCTAGAGGAGGAGGGCTACGCCTCATGGCGCGAAGCCGAGGAACAAGCAGCGGCGATCTAGGCCTGGCAACCAAGGGAGAAGGTGGGCACAATGCCAAATAATGAACTCGTAGAGGTGCTGGATCTCGACCAGTACAAGTACGACTTCCGTACCGACGACAAGCCCGTATTCCGCACCGAACCGGGACTGTCGGAAGATATCGTGCACGCCATCTCCGCCCACAAGGAGGAACCCGAGTGGATGCTCGAGTTCCGCCTGAAGGCGTACCAACTCTATCTCAGGAAGCCGATGCCCGCGTGGGGCGCGGACCTCTCCGACCTAGAGAACGTGCTCGACCAGATCTATTACTACGTGCGCCCCCAGGACCGCATGAAGAACAACTGGGAGGACGTTCCCGACAACATCAAGAACACTTTCGACAAGCTGGGCATCCCCGAGGCCGAGCAAAAAGTCCTGGCTGGGGTCGGTGCCCAGTACGAGTCCGAGATGGTCTACCACTCACTCAAGAAGGAGTGGGACGAACAGGGCGTGATCTTCGACTCGATCGAGGACGGGTTGAAGAACCATCCTGATATCTTCCGGAAGTACTTTGCCAGCGTGATTCCGCCCGCGGACAATAAGTTCGCCGCGCTCAATTCAGCGGTGTGGTCGGGCGGCTCCTTCGTGTACGTCCCGCCGGGTGTGCACCTCGACACACCGCTCCAGGCATATTTCCGCGTCAACCAAGAGCGTATGGGTCAGTTCGAACGCACCTTGATCATCATCGATGAGGGCGCGCAAGCCCACTACATCGAGGGGTGCACGGCACCTGTCTATTCTACCGAGTCGTTCCACTCGGGGGTGATCGAGATCGTGGTCGCCAAGAACGCCCGTTTCCGCTACACGACCATTCAGAACTGGTCGAACAACATGTACAACCTCGTCACCCAGCGGGCCCTTGTGAACGAACGCGGCACCATGGAGTGGTTGGACGGAAACCTGGGATCGAAGGCCACCATGAAATATCCGTCGTGCTACCTGGTGGGAGAGGAGGCACACGGCTCCATCCTGTCCATCGCCTACGCCGGCGACGGACAGCATCAGGATACAGGGGGAAAGGTCGTGCACGCCGCGTCCCACACCACGTCATCGATCGTCTCCAAGTCGATCTCAAAGGGTACCGGCCGCTCCTCCTACCGAGGGCTTTGCAAGGTCTACGAGGGGTCGACGTCGGCTCGCTCCAACGTCGAGTGCGACGCCTTGCTCATCAACGATACGGCCCGCAGCGACACATACCCATACATCGAAATCGAGGAGCAGTCAGCCAACGTGGGCCATGAAGCCACGGTCTCCAAGGTCGGTGACGAACAGCTTTTCTACCTGATGAGCCGGGGCATGAGCGAAGAAGAGGCGATGGCACTCATCGTGCGCGGCTTCATCGAGCCGATCGCGAAACAGTTGCCCCTGGAGTACGCGGTGGAGCTCAATCGTTTGATCGAGATGGAAATGGAGGGAAGCGTTGGCTGAAGCAGTGGCAGATCGACTGGGGCGGGCGGAACACGAGTTCGTTACCGGCGACCTCAATGGCCTGGACGTGGCACGACTCGGCGAGGGTGAGCCTGAGTGGTTGGCTCAGCGGCGACTGCACGCGTGGAAGGTTTACGAGACCACCCCCATGCCCACCGAGCGGATGGAGGAGTGGCGCTACACGGATCTGGCCCAGCAGTTGTCCATCGGCCAGCTGCACGTGCCCTCCATGGTTCCGCTACGCGACGACCCCGACACGTGGCCACAGTCGCTCAAGCGCGCCATGGGGGACGACCCCGACACCTCCGGCCATCTCGTGCTCCTAGGCGGGAGTGTCGTGTACACCGACATCCAGCCGTCGCTCGCGTCCCAGGGCGTGGTGCTCACTTCGCTGCGGAAAGCAGTGGAGGAACATCCTGAGTTGCTGAAGGAACACCTCGCCACCCAGGCCGTACCGCCAGAGGAGGGCAAGCTCCAGGCGCTCAACGCTGCCCTCTGGACAGACGGCATCTTTTTGTACGTGCCGCGTGGCGTACGTCTGGAGAACCCGGTGCGAGTGACCAGGTGGGTGTCCAGAGCGGGCGCCGCGTATTTTACGCGCACACTTATCATCGCAGAGGATACCAGCCAGGTTTCCTACGTGGATGAGGTCCTTTCGGAGGACCTGGATTCTCACGCGCTTACTTCCACCTCTGTGGAAGTGGTCGCGCGGGACGGTGCGCAAGTCCAATACGTGGCTGTGCAGCAGTTGGGTCGTGGTGTATTCTACCAGTCAGCTCAGCGTACGCTGGCGGACCGTGACTCCACACTGGACACCTTGAACGTGAGCCTAGGAGCCACCACCACACGGGTCGATCTGAACGCTCGCCTGCTGGGGCCGGGCGCCAGCAGCAACATGCTGGGACTGTACTTCGGCGACGGTGATCAGCACTTCGACCACAACACGAGCCAAGATCACCTGGCCCCCGCCACACACAGCGACCTTTTGTACAAGGGAGCTCTCGACGGGACAAGCCGCTCGGTCTTCCGGGGGATCATCCGGGTGGCTGAAAAAGCCCAACAGACGGACGCGTACCAGACGAACCGAAATCTGTTGCTCTCGGGGGATGCGCGGGCTGATTCACTGCCGAAGCTCGAGATCGAGGCGGACGACGTGAAATGCTCGCACGGCGCTAGCGTGGGGGAGCTCGACGAAGAGGCAATTTTCTACCTCCTGAGCCGTGGGCTATCTCGCAATCAGGCGGAGCGGCTGGTCGTGTTGGGCTTCCTTGGGGAGGTGCTGCAGCGCCTCCCTCTTGGAGGCGTGGGCGAAAAG
>Ga0310344_10001643_pt1 | contig 16973 bp, 16 predicted proteins | sample HC15DNA20200_MG_FD_203801 | JGI IMG/M metagenome (GOLD analysis project Ga0310344, IMG submission 203801) | Marine microbial communities from station ALOHA, North Pacific Subtropical Gyre - HC15-DNA-20-200_MG | ecosystem: Environmental > Aquatic > Marine > Oceanic | place: Pacific Ocean: North... | reverse complement strand
CAAGGTTCTATTTGTGCGGGTGATATTATGGCCTCTTCAGATTTTGAAGTTGTCAATCCTGAACATCATTTAGCTACTTTAGATTCAGATGATTCTAGTCTTGAAATAGAATTCAATGTTGAGAGGGGTACAGGATTTTCCGAGAGTGTTATAAATAATGGTGCTCCTGTTGGAGTATTACCTGTAGATGCTTTATTTTCTCCAATTAAAAAAGTTAGTTATGATATTGAACAAATTAGAGTTGGCCAAAAAACTAATTTTGAAAAATTAGTAGTAGAAATTTGGACTGATGGAACGATCACTCCTATAGATGCCATTAAATATGCTGGAAATGTTTTGTTGGAACATTTTTTCTTGTTTGCTAAGGCAAGAGTTAATGAAGATGGAAGTGCATATTCACCTTCTACGGAATTGCAAATTTCACCAGATCAATATGATATTGCTGTTGAGACATTAGATTTGTCTTCTAGAACGTTAAATTGTTTAAAAAGGGCCAACCTTCATCGAGTTGGAGAAGTTCTTGAATTAAAGAAGGAAGATTTATTAAAGATTAGGAATTTTGGTGAGAAATCCTTGAACGAAATTTATGACAAATTGTCTGAGTTAGGCTTGTCGCCTTCCGATCAAGGATCAGCTGAAAAACCAGATGATTCAGACGATGATTCAGATTAAAGGATATTAAAATGAGGCATAGAGTAGCTAAAGGTAAATTAGGAAGACCTACTGCACATAGGATGTCGATGCTTAAAACGGCAGTAACTGATCTAATTAGAAATGAAAGATTGATAACTACCCACGCCAAAGCGAAATCAATCAGACCTTTGGTTGAAAAAGTAATTACAAGAGGCAAAAAAGGTACTCTTGACCAGAGACGTAGAACATCTGCATTTTTGAGTGATAAATCTATGGTTGCTAAAGTTTTTGATGAATTAGCTTCAAGATATGCTGAAAGACAGGGTGGCTATGTTAGAATTCTTAAAGTCGGGACTAGAAAAGGCGATGGGTCTGAAATGTCATTAATTGAGTTAATTCGATAGGATGGTATTTTTATTAGGTTAGCTTTGGTCATTGAATATGAAGGCACAAGTTATCATGGTTTTCAGGTGCAGCCTAATGACGTCACTATACAGGAGGAATTAGAAAAAGCTTTAAATAAAATTGTTGACAAAAAGATTCGACTCGAATTTGCGGGACGCACTGATTCAGGTGTGCATGCGTTAGGCCAGGTAGTTGCTTTTGATGTTGATGATAGCGCTCAAATACATACTTACGTTAATGGTATGAATCATTATCTTCCTGATGATATTTCGGTTAAATGTTGCCACAAAGTGTCAGATGATTTTGATCCTAGACGGCAAGCTGTTAGCAGGCATTATAGGTATTCCTTATTATTGGATACGTCTAGATCACCTTTAACAAGAAGATATTTATATAGAATTACTGATGCTGTTGATATAGATTACATGAGGAGTGCTTCTGAAATTATGGTAGGCACTCATGATTTTAAGTTTTTTAGTACAGCATCTAAAGATCAATTTTTTAATACAATAAGAACAATTTTTAGTATAAATATTCATTTAAATGATAAAATAATAGACGTCGATATAGTTGGAAATGCATTTCTTACTAGTCAAGTACGTAGGATGGTTGCTGTTTTGGTTCAGATTGGACAAGGAAAACTCTTTGAATCAGATCTGAGAAATATGTTAAAATTAAAGACTGAGCGAAAGTATTCTGTTTCTACTTTGCCTCCACAAGGTTTGTGTTTGGTTGAAGTTAAATATAAAGAATTTTCTCATGAAGTTGGTGAAAAATATGGTTGTTAAATCTAAAGTTGATAATTCTGGAGATTCTTCTTCAGTACAGTGGAAGATAATTGATGCTAAGAAAAAAAATGTTGGTCGACTTGCTGCAGAAATTGCAGTAATCTTGATGGGTAAACATAAAGCTAGTTATAATAAAAATCTTGACTCTGGTGATTATGTAATTGTTATTAATGCGTCTGAAGTTGAGATTTCTGGAAATAAACGTCTTCAAAAGAAGTATTATCATCATAGTGGATATCATGGTGGATTGAGAGAGCAAACATTTGATGATTTGATGAGACTTTATCCTGATCGTATTATTACTTCTGCTGTTAAAGGTATGTTGCCAAAAAACAAATTAGGTCGCAAAATTATTAAAAAATTAAAAGTTTATTCTAGTAGTGAACATCCACATTCAGCCCAGATTAGTCAGATAGATTCTTAGTATCTTTTAAAAATTAAATTTAGGGAGTCATCAATTGGTAAAAGAAAAATATTATTATAGTACTGGCAGACGCAAGACTGCTGTTGCTCGTGTGAAATTATATACTGAAGCAGGTACTGTAGTTGTAAATGGAAGACCTCTTGAAGAGATTTCTGAGGGAACTTTTATTTCCAAAGTGGTTACTGAACCATTCGATGTCACTAAAACAGCTGGACAATTTAGAGTTATGGCTAAAGTTTCTGGGGGTGGTTTTTCTAGTCAATCAGAAGCTATTAGACATGGAATTGCTCGTGCCTTAACTTTGTTTGACCCTGAACTTAGAAAACCATTGAAAAAAGCTGGCCTTTTAACAAGAGATCCTAGAGAAAAAGAAAGAAAGAAATACGGATTAAAGCGAGCTAGAAAAGCTGAACAGTATTCAAAGAGATAGAATTTTTTATTAATTTTCTCTGTTTTCGATTGGTTTTTTTATTCCTGTAGGAGTTTTTTATTTGGATCATTTGACTTCAGATCTTATTAATCATTGTGAAAATTCTAAGACAAAAGCTGTAGATTTTTTGCTTTCTAAATTTAATCGTGATGGAACTGTTGGTCCTGTTAAAGAAGATGGATTTTATTTTTATAGATTGCCTTGGTCTTTATCAATAGCAGGGGAAACTAAATCAGCTAACATTGTTTGTTCATGGATTTTGAATAATATGATGACTGCCGAAGGTGATTTTGATAATGGATTCCGTAAAGTTCAAGATGCTTATGCTTATCGTAATGCTACTTTGATTTATGGCGCGCATATGCTTAGAAGGTATGATATTAGTCATTATGGTATGCCTTTTTTACTTTCATTGCAAGATCCTCTTTCAGGAGGTTTTGCTAATAATATGAATCAAAACGGTCCAAGCGATGATATGGATATTCCTTATTCTGTTGGTTGTGGTTTAGCATGTATTGCTACTGGATATTTTGATCAAGCAAGAAAAGTTTTTAATTATCTAGATTTGATTTGGAAACAACAACCTAATTTGCCGTCGGAATTGTATTATAATTTCTCAAGAAAAACTCAAAAGATTATTAAATCTTCAGTAGAAAGAGATACTTTTTGGGATGTTGTTGTTTCACAGCAAGACTCCTATCAAAGATGGACTGTGGGTGGAATTGCTGCTGCTTTTTTATGTAGATTATACTTAGTTGATCGTGAAAAAAAATATTTGGATTTAGCTGTCAAATATATGAATTTTTCAATGAACAGTACTGAAGCACAATTTAAATATGCTTCAGCTTGTAAATCTGGATGGGGTTCATCACTATTATATTTAGTAACTGGTGAAGAAATCTATTTAGATTGGACTAAAAAATTAGCACAATGGTTTATTGAACACCAATTAGAAGATGGTAGCTGGAGCATGAATAAGCTTGGAAAGAAGGAGCCAGATTCAGAGTCTGGCAAAATACATTTAACAGCTGAATTTGTTGTTCATGTTGATACGATTATTTCTTGTTTATCTTCAAGGTTAGTAAAATAATCATTTTTATGTGAGATTATTTAAATTTTTCATTTAATTTTGATACTTCAGAAATTGCGGGCCAAAGATCTAGTTGAGTAATTGCAAAACTTTGGTATACACCCACACAATTTGCACCATTATTAAGCGCCGCATTTGCAGCATCAGTAATTTGTTGTTTCGTTTGGAAACTACCTGGGTGGTAACAGGATAATTCTACTATCAGAGGGCATCTATTTTGAATGATATTACTTACATATTTAGTTTGTTTTTCTACGTCTTTAATGTTTGAATTTGTCCTGAACCATAGATAGAATTCATCGATATATTGATTTTCTATCCAAGTTGGCCAATCCTGTAAAACTTTGACATAGTCGTTTACTTCACCTGCAACAATTGTGGTGCTAACTAGAGCTTTGGGATCTTCATTTTTAATCTTCTTATAAATATCTCCCACAAGTTCTGAATAATAATTTGCTCTGAAATTTAACCAATTCAGGTCAGAATTTTTAAGATTGATAGGGTCTTGATTATATTCTTGAATAAAGGCATTTCTTATAGGGTCTTCATAACCAAGATCAGCATTTCCGTTTTCATCTATATTGGGTAATACAAATTCTAGTTGTACGCCTTGAGATTGAGAACTTTTGTATGCTTTTTGAAACCTATTAGCTTCATATGATCTCACTTCTTCAAATCCTGGGCTTAGTTGTATTCTTTTGCCAGGATCAGGTTCTGACACCAACTTGCGAGATTTTGACCAGAATTGAGGATTATTTTTTGCAAAATCATCTCTATCTCCAGAGAAAGTTAATTCTGTTGTCATATTAGACCAGATAGGTTTATGTTTATCTAATATTTTCCTTCCTTCTTCAGTTTTTGGATTTCCATTCATATATTCTAGAGACCAAATATAAGATTTTTTCATGTCTCCAGATACATTTAATGCAGAATAAGCAATTACATCTATATTATTTTTGTTAGCTATATCAGCTAATTCTTTTGGAGGAATAGTTGTTATAATTCTTGAAACTCCGTTAGCTTTACATTTTTGAATGAATTTTTCATAGTCAGGCTCTGCAGCCCATATGGGAGTGAAATTAGTATTCATTTTTTCCTCTTAAGTTTTGTTAATATACGAGTGTATGTTTATCATAGATTAGTGTCAATGAAAGTTTTTGGTCAATTTTTGTTTATCTAATCTTGACTGATTCTATAAGTAGTTCTATACTCCCGCTTATTTCTTTGAAAAAAAATCAATTTTTATAGGTGATTATATGAAATCTTTTGAAAATAAGGTAGTAATTGTTACAGGTGGTGGACTCGGTATAGGTCAAGCAACTTCCCATGCATTTGCACTGGAAGGTGCATCAGTTTGTATAGCTGATATAAATGAGCAAGCCGGAGAAGATCTTGTTGAAAAAATTAAACAATTTGGAGGTAGAGCCATATTTGTGAAATCAGATGTAACTAAGAGTAAAGACTGTAAGAAAATTGTTGATGAAACCGTAAAACAATTTGGAGGAATTGATGTTCTTGTAAATAATGTAGGAATTCAACCATTGAATTCTTATAAAAACATTGAAGATACTACTGAAGAAATCTGGGATTCAATAATAAATGTTAATTTAAAAAGTTACTTTTTTATGTCTAAATATTCTATACCTCATATTAGGAATAGAGGTGAAGGTGTTATTGTTAACACAGCTAGTGTTCAAGGATTACAATCTGACAAATTGGTTCCAGCTTATGCTGCGAGTAAAGGAGGAGTTCTCTCCTTAACTAGGCAAATGTCTTTAGATTATGCGAAAGAAAATATAAGGGTAGTTGCAGTTTGTCCAGGCTCAATTGACACACCACTATTAAAGGATGCAGTTTCTTTATCTTTTGATAAAGTAGATGAAGGGATTGATGAAATAGGTAATAAACATCCATTAGGCCGGATTGGTGATCCATCTGAAATTGCTAATGTAATTTTATTTTTATCTAGTGTAAAAGCTAGTTTTATTACAGGAGAGTACATTTGTGTTGATGGTGGTTTGATGGCCAAAGGAGCATGGGGTGGTTAATGCCTAAATCTTTTTATCAAATAGAATCATCTGTGCTTTGTGCTCAGATTCCAGAATGGGCAAAGTTGGAACGTGAATTGTTTCAAACTTTAAATCAATCTATAGATATCTTTTTGAATAAATATACGTCTGAAGATGGATCTTTGATTTGGGATTCAAAAATTTCTGGAAGAGATGGAGGAGATGATTTTTACGAAGCGTTTAGTAATTGGTCTTTATTTTATATCTTGGGTGGAAGAAGTGATTTAGGTGTGATTGCCTTTAAACAATGGAAAGCAATAACAAAACAATTGAATCATTTAGGAGTGACTTTTAATGATTATGAATTAGGTTATGATTGGTTTCATCAATCTGAATCTAATATATTTTTTTATTATTTGTGTTGGGCTAATCCTGCAAATTCTGATTTAATTCAACTTTCAGAAAAATTTGGAGAAATGTATTTAGATAAACCCAAAAGCCCAGGAAACTATGATTCTGAAAAAAATATTGTTAGAGCACCTCATAATGGCAGTGGTGGACCTAGATGGGGTTTTGGTTGGCATAATGATTATCCATATTATGGTCTCCCGGAAAATGAAGGAATGAAAAGATATGGATTACCTTACTATGATGTTGAAGAAATAGAATCATTTGAAGATTTAAGGGATCCTGTTTTAGCTAAACGAATGGGCGACATAATGAACGATAGACTTGGTGAAGGTGATGTAGTTTCGAATTTATCTATTTCAGGATTAATGTTGAATGCTTTTCTTATGACAGGAAATATTGAATTCAAAGAATGGATCTTGAAATATGTTGATGGTTGGATTGAAAGAGCTGAAAACAATGAAGGTATAATTCCAGATAATGTTGGCTTATCTGGTTTGATTGGAGAAAAATTTAATGGGAAATGGTATGGAGGTTGTTATGGTTGGAGTTGGCCCCATGGATTTTATAACGTTGCATATTCGGTGATTGTAGCTTGCCAAAATGCTTTTGTTCTAACCAATAATTATAAATATTTAGATTTTGCAAAAAGTCAGATAGATCTAGTCGTTAACAAAGGTGAAATGGTTCAAACTGTTGATATTCCTGAAAGCTCAGTTCCGTCTGACGAAGCCTTTAGACTATTTGATGTATTATCAGAAACATTTGTCGTACCTTTTAAATATGCTGAAAAAGGATGGTTTGAATATCATCCTTTAAGTCCAATATTTTATTGCGCAATTTGGAATATTTGTATGAAAAAAGAATATTTTATAGATATAGAAGTTTTGAGACAAAAATCAGGATATGATTGGCGTAATGTTATTAATTTTAGAACTAAAGAAGACTCTGGGCATGAACAACCTTGGTTAAGATACATATGTGGTGAGAATTCAAAATATCCAGAAAAAATTCTTCTCCAAGCTTTAGAACAAGTTAATCATAGAGTCCGAAAGATTGAAAATGATGAGTCTGATTTGAAGGATGTAAATATTCATCATTGGCAGGAACATAATCCAGTTACTACAGAAGCTTTGGTTCAGTTAACTTTAGGAGCCCCTCAAATTATCTATAATGGAGGTTTTTTATTTTCTTCAATTAGGTATTTTGATTTTGATGAAAAAAAACCTGGATTGCCTGAAGATATCTCTGCTTTAGTAACCAATTCACAAGAGGAAAAAATTTCTTTAACATTAGTTAATTTGAATGAAAATAATATCAAAAATATAATTATTCAGGCAGGTTCTATGGGTGAACATTCCTTTGGAACCATTAGGTATCAAATTTCTGAAAATTCGCAATTTCATGAGGGAGTAATTAATAATAGATATTTAAAGGTTTCTATGAAGCCTGAAACCCAGATAAAAATTGAATTAGATATTTTCAGGTCAGTTAATGATTTAACCTATCAATTTCCCTGGATGACTTAAAAAAGAAAAATTAGGAGATGTTTTTATGAAATATAGTTTGGATCGAACTTTAGGATGTAGGATTTCCGATGAATGGACATTTAAGGGATTGAAAACAGTGATTATTGAGAATGAATTTCTTCAGATAATGGTTCTCGCAGATAAAGGTGCAGATATATACAGAATAGTGAACAAAAAATCTGATGTTGATTATTTATGGAAATCTCCTTGGGGTGTTAGGGATACATCTAAATTTGTTCCAACTACAGGGTCGCCTGAATCCATGTGGTTAGATTCGTATGAAGGCGGTTGGCAAACTGTTTTTCCGGGAGGAGGATATCCTTCAACTTATAATGGTGTGGATTTAGGATTGCATGCTGAGGCTAATCTATCTCCTTGGGATACAGAAATCCTTGAAGATTCAAGAGATAAAGTTAGTGTGAGATTTTCTATTAGAACAGCTCGAACGCCATTTTATTTTGAAAAGATTTTGACATTATCAAGTGGTTCGAATATTTTGGACATACAGGAATTTATTTTGAATGAAGGAAGTGAACCCATGGATTGTGTTTGGGGAGAACATATTGCAATTGGAGAACCATTTTTAGATTCTGATTGCATTATTGACCTTCCTGGAGGGTTGATTATAACCCACCCAGATAGTTTCCCTCCAAATAACAGATTAGCTCCAGGATTTGAAGGTAATTGGCCAATTTCTAAAGGTATTAATGGTGAAGACGTTGATTTGAGATATTTACCAGACAAATCAGTTAAATCTATGGATATGGCTTATTTTACTGATTTAAATGATGGTTGGTATTCAGTTACAAACAGGAGAATTGGTGTCGGAATTGGTGTGGTATTTCCAAAAGATGTATTTCCATTTTTATGGTATTGGCAATCATTTGCTGCAGATGGATATCCATGGTATGGAAGAACATATAATGTTGGCTTGGAGCCATTTACTAGTTTTACAAACCAAGGCTTAGCTCAAGCAGTTGAAAATGGTACTTCTTTATTAATTTCTCCAGGTCAAAAAATTTCAGCTTGTTTAAAAATTATTTCTTTCGAGTCAAAGAATGGAGTTCAAAATATTGATAATGAAGGGAATTTAATTTTTAGAAACAGTTAAATTACTTTTTATGGAGATACAAGAATTCTGTAAATATCTTTTTCAGCTTGCATCATTTTTTTGAAGCCTACATCTATCATTTGCTCAAGTTGAATTATTTCAGAGATCATTTCTTCAACTTTTACAGACTTTGAGGATAATAATTCAATTGCAGATTCTACATCGATTTTGTTATATCCCAAAGATCCAACTATTTTTATTTCTCGAGATACAATGGTATTGAAATCAAAGTCAAATTTCTCCCCATATATTGCTACAAGAATTACTTTTCCAGATGTTTTTACTGTTTCAACACATAGCTTTGGAGTACTTTGTGCGCCTGCACAATCTATAGCAATGTCACAACCTTTATAATTAGTAATTTCATTAATTTTATTTGAGATTTCTTTGTCGGATTCAAGTACCCAGTCTGCACCCATTTTTTTTGCTAGATTTAATTTATTTTTATCTTTATCAATCGAAATAACTTTCAGATTCATTGATTTTAAAATTTGAATGATAATAATTCCTATTGTTCCCGCTCCGATTACTGAGACAATATCATCTGGTTTTGGATTTGATTTCATAACAGCATGGTGAGCTACTGAAGTGGGTTCACTAAAAGCAGCTATTTTACTATTTAGATTTTTTGGTATTTGGACAGTGTTTTTTATAGGCCATGATAAGTATTCTGCAAATCCTCCATTTTGGCAAAAACCTACAGTAGCCATATCTGGACATTGATTGGTCATTCCGGATTTGCAATAAGAACATTTTTCACAAGTAATTGTTCCAAATAAAACTACTTTTTGTCCAATTATTTCAGGGTTCTCATTATTAAAGGTTTCTACAACTGTGCCTGTGATTTCATGCCCAGTTACCAAAGGTAATTGTTTCCCAGTTAGATTATTAGGTTTTTCGTGAGAAATAAAATTTGGTCCATATTGATATTCTTCTATATCAGTTGCGCATATACCACAGTAGTCTACTTTAATTTTTAATTCTGATTGTTTTAATTTTGGTTCAGGAATATTTTCGAATCTAATATCTTGATTTCCATAATATACCATGGCCTTCATGCTGACATACTCCGTTTGTAGCTGTTCTTGGGTGAATTTTTCTATTATACATTCTTGTACCTTAAATTGCTTTTATTGTTACTTGACTATAGGTATAGTTGCAGATAAGATGGTCGTTCGGACATTTTTTTGTCTGCGTTCTTTAACATTTGGATAGTGGAAGGAAGTTTCGTTTTTTAGAGTTTGATCTTGGCTCAGAACGAACGCTGGCGGTGCGCTTAATGCATGCAAGTTGAACGAAAAGGATCTGATTCGTTGGATCTGGACAGTAGCAAACGGCTGAGTAACACGTAAGTGACCTGCCCCGAAGCGGGGGATAATCTCGAGAAATTGGGCTTAATACCGCGTAAGTCCCATTGATTACGGTCAATGGGGGAAAGGTATTTTGATTCGTTGAAATATCGCTTTGGGAGGGGCTTGCGGCCTATCAGGTAGTTGGTAAGGTAACTGCTTACCAAGCCTAAGACGGGTACCCGGTGTGAGAGCACGAACGGGCAGAGGGGGACTGAGACACGGCCCCCACTCCTACGGGAGGCAGCAGCAGGGAATCTTGCGCAATGGGCGAAAGCCTGACGCAGCGACACCGCGTGAGGGATGACGGCCCTAGGGTTGTAAACCTCTTTTCTTGGGGAAGAAATTTTGACGGTACCCAAGGAATAAGCATCGGCTAACTACGTGCCAGCAGCCGCGGTAATACGTAGGATGCGAGCGTTGTTCGGAATTATTGGGCGTAAAGAGCGAGTAGGCGGTAATTCAAGTCTCATGTGAAATCTCCCGGCTTAACTGGGAGCGGTCATGAGAAACTGTTTTGCTTGAGGATACCAGAGGTAAGTGGAATTCCCGGAGTAGCGGTGAAATGCGTAGATACCGGGGGGAACACCAGAGGCGAAGGCGACTTACTGGGGTATTCCTGACGCTGAGGCGCGAAAGCATGGGTAGCAAACCGGATTAGATACCCGGGTAGTCCATGCCCTAAACGATGGATACTAGACTTGGGGGGTATCGACCCCCTCCGAGTCGTAGCTAACGCGATAAGTATCCCGCCTGGGGAGTACGGCCGCAAGGCTAAAACTCAAAAGAATTGACGGGGGCCCGCACAAGCAGCGGAGCGTGTGGTTTAATTCGATGATAAGCGAAAAACCTTACCTAGACTTGACATGTTTCTGACAACTGCCGAAAGGCAGCTTTCCTTCGGGACAGATTCACAGATGTTGCATGGCTGTCGTCAGCTCGTGCCGTGAGGTGTTGGGTTAAGTCCCGCAACGAGCGCAACCCTTGTCGTTAGTTACTTTTTCTAGCGAGACTGCCCCTAAATTAGGGGAGGAAGGTGGGGACGACGTCAAGTCGGCACGGCTCTTACGTCTAGGGCTACACACACGCTACAATGGCCGGTACAGAGGGCTGCGAAATCGCGAGATGGAGCTAATCCCATAAAGCCGGTCTTAGTTGGAATTGTAGGCTGAAACTCGCCTACATGAACGAGGAGCTGCTAGTAACCGCAGGTCAGCACACTGCGGTGAATACGTTCCCGGGCCTTGTACACACCGCCCGTCAAGTCATGGAAGTCGGAAACACCTGAAGTCGCTGTACTAACCTTTCGAGGATGTAGGCGCCGAGGGTGGAGCTGATGACTGGGACTAAGTCGTAACAAGGTAGCTGTACCGGAAGGTGCGGCTGGATCACCTCCTTTCTAGGGAGTAAGGCTATTGATTTTAAATTGATAGTACTAGGTCGTTCTATGAGCAGTAAATTTCTGCATGGATAGAGTTGAGCTTGCTTTCAGTGTTTACACTGAAACCGCTCCTCACATGTAAGAGGTTTCTTTTATTAGAGAGTTCATAGTTATACCGCTCCAACAAAATAGAGCAAAATTGCTTCCTTTCACTATCCAGATGTTAAAGATTGAAAATTCTTCAATTCACATTTATTGAAGAGACTTTTGGGGCTGTAGCTCAGCTGGAAGAGCGCCGCCTTTGCAAGGCGGATGTCGAGGGTTCGAGTCCCTCCAGCTCCACATCAATTTTCTGCTTTTATATATTCTTTTTGTGTTATACTTTTTCTCAAATCTTTATGTTCCTATTGGAGTTTTTTGTATGAATACTGATAGAATAATAGTAGATGCTCACACTCATGTTGGCCCTTGTAGAGTCTTTGATTTAAATGATTCTGAACAAGATCTATTAACTAGTATGGACTCTAACCAAATTGATGTTAGTTTAGTTCAGCCGTATCCTGGTGCCCCATCATCTAAAGATGTTCATGACAGAATTCATTCTATGTCTCAAAAAAATCCAAATAGAATATTTGGTATCGCTAGCATTAACCCTCATCAAGATCCCGATGTATATTTTTCTGAACTTTCCCGTTGTGTTAAAAATTTGGGTTTTGTAGCTGTTAAATTACATACTATTGGTCACGCAATCAATCCTGCTGGTACAGACGGTACTATGATATTTGAATCTGCTCAACAATTAGATATTCCTATAATGATTCATACTGGTCCTGGAATTCCTTTCGCAGCCCCTAGCTCAATTGCATCTCAGCTTGAAAGCTTTCCAAATGTTCCTGTGGTTTTAGCACATGCTGGTCATGGTATATTTTCTGGTGAGGCAATTGCATTAGCTAATATTTATCCGCAAGTATTTTTAGAGCCTTCTTGGTGTACTTTCTATAACGTGAGTGCCATGATAGATGCTGTAGGTGCTCATCGAGTAATGTTTGGTTCAGATTTGCCAGCCAATGTTATAGTAATGAAGGAAACGGTTAGAGCTTTAGAGCTTAATCAAAATGATGAATCTATGGTAATGGGTAAATCTGCAATCAATTTCTTTAAATTGGATTTATAGGAGAATTAAATGATTTCTTTACATGTCTATTTATCATCTTTGCCGGATAAATTTTCCGATCTAGAGGTTGCCGTTTCTGAAATTTGGTTGCCTGCTATGGCTAAACAACCTGGCTTTATAAATGCTTATTTGCTCCAACCATTTAATGATATTGAATTGAAAAAAATTGATGCGAACATCCCGGATCATGATTTAGAGATTGTTGCTTTTTGGGCATCTGAACAAGAAAGACTTGAATGGGTTGCACGACCAATTCATGATCAAGTTTTTAATCAAGTCTTATCTTCAACAAAAAAAGTGACTTATACTTTAAAAACAGTTAAAAATAATTGGTAAAAAATTTATTTTTTAGATTAATTTTTCTCAATTAAATTAAAAGGAGATATATATGAGTTCATCTATAAAAGTAGTAGATAGCCATTCGCATATTAGCCAAGTTGAAATCCAAGATATTGAGAATTTATCTGATTATAATAAGGGATTAAAATATGGAATGGGAGATAAAGACAATCTTTATTTAATGGATGAATTAGGAATCGATATACAAGTTTTACATTGTTCCGGCCATTTAGGGAAATATCACAAAAGAGTTCTCAAAGAAAATCCTGGTAGATTTGCAGCCATTGGTAAGATTGATCATAGATTGTTGCCTCATGAAGAAGGGTTGGAAAAACTCAAAGCTCAAATCGATGACTTTGGGTTTCATGGGATTTATTATGATCCATGGCATCCAGATGTAAGAAAGTCTCAAGGTTTTGATCCTGCTGAATGGGGTTCCCCAGATCCTTTTTTCCACTTTGATGATAAAAGATATGATCCACAATGGAAGTTGATTGAAGAGTTGAATGTTCCTGTTGCCATGACTGTTTATGCTGATAATTTGGAATTTATTTGTACTAAAGTTTTGAATGTGACAGATAAATTTCCTAACCTTGTAGTTGTTTTAATGCATGGACTTGCTCCACCTCTTACTCCACCTAATTTTACTTCTTCACCAATATTGGATTCTCAAGGTAATGTAACATTACCAGAAGGAGCAGCTGAATTGGTTATAAGAAATGTGTATCATGAAATATTACCTGGGTTAGACGGTTTAAGATTTCATAAACTTAATCGCTATGGTGAAAATGATCAGGTGATCAAAGTATTTTTTGATACATTTGGTCCAGATAAAATTATGTGGGGATCTGAATTTACTGCAGTTGAATTACCAACATTAAAACAATATAAATATCAGTTTGATTATATTAAAGATAGATGTGATTATATGACGGAATCTGATCTTGAGATGATTATGGGTGGCACAGCTTGCAAAGCGTATAACTTATAAGATTATGGGTAAAATTTGTGTTAAATTTCATCAGGATATTTAAAGCTTTTTTTTATTCACTAAGTGGACTTAAAGTATTGATTAAAGAATCTACTGCATTTAAGCAAGAGATTTTGCTTTCCTTCTTCATCTTACCTGCTGCTTTTTATTTTGGCAAAACATCTATCGAAATTGTAGTTTTGTGTTTTTCTTGGTTTTTAGTTCTGGTTTCTGAAATGATCAATACCGCAATTGAAAAAACAATTGATCGATTTGGTGAAGAAATACACCCAATATCTAAGGAAGCTAAAGATATAGCTTCAGCTAGCGTATTTTTAGCTATTTCTTTTGCTATTTTTGTTTGGATAATTATCTTGGTATAGAAATAATATTAAGGTTTGAAATAATGTTGTTGTCATAGAACTTCAATTTCTTTATACTCTGAGTAATTATAGAGGGGAGGTAGAATTTTGGATTTTTTAAATTGCAAATTACGAAAATTTAATCAGGTAATTTTATTTTTAGTATTTATTTCTATTATTTATTTTTTCATGATTTCTTGTGGATCTTCAGGTGCTGCTGGTAGTTCTATGAAAGGTGAAATCATTCAACCAGTGATTAAATTAGTTACAGCTGGGGGACAATCTGGTCTTTCTAGAAGTGAAATAGAAAAAATACTGGAACTATCTTTATGGGATTCTTATGAAACGACTTTGTTACAAAACAAAGGTACTTGGGGAAATGCTCCTCCAACTAAGGATGAATTTTGTGTAGTTAGTGGTATTAATCCAGGTCTTCCTATAGGAACTCAAGTCTATGTTATGGAAGAAGCTACATGTTTATGGGTTTTACATAAGCATGAAGGTAAAAATTCTAGATATAATCTCAGTTTGACAAAAGTTAAGGCTGTTGAAACTGGGCAAATAGGTTGGACTTGGAGTAAATCTGTGAAAATAACAGAATAGGATCTTTAAATGAATAAAAATCTTCTAGATGTTAGTAAAAATAGACAGATGTTTTTGGATGATTTTGTTTTAGAACGCGCAATAAACACTTCTATTTCTTTGCATAGACCAGATTCGAAAGGTCCAGTTTTATTTGCTGATAAAAATTTTAAACAAAAATCCATTCAATCACGATCAGCACCTCAATGGAATTCTGATAAAAATTTTTGGGAATATTTTTATATGTCTATGGGTGACAACGATGTGTATCAAGTTAGGAAATATCATTATGCAATTTCAAAAGATGGAATTAACTGGGATAAACCAGATTTAGGATTATATGTAGGTGATGGAGAAACAAACATTGTATTTGATCCTAGTAAAAATCCAAGTGTAGAAAATACAGATGGATTAATGCATGTAATTAGAGATGAAATTGAACAGGATCCTTCAAGAAGATATAAAGGATTGTTTGGGTGTAATATATTTCTTAAAGATAGGAAAGTTGGATTTTCTCCTGATGGATTGAAATGGGAATTTCCTGATATTCCTACGATTCCTAGTTATGATGAATCACATCTAACTTATGATGAACAATCAGAACAATTTATTGCTTCCGTTAAACTTCATACTGAATGGGGCAGATCTGTTTATCTATCTACAAGTAAAGATTTTATGGAATGGAGTGATCCTAAATTAATATTTCATGCTGATGAGATAGATAATGAAAACAGAATCAAAAGAATACAATTTGCTGTTGATCATCCTGAATATCTCGCTCCACCTGTAATAGAAGACAAAGGTTATACAGCTCAGGTTTATCAAATGGCTATAATGCCATATCAAGGTATATATATTGGTTTCCCTCTAATTTTTAACCCAGCAGGTCCAAGTAGTAATAACTACACTGGTCTAAATCAAACTGAGTTAACAGTATCAAGGGATCTTTATAATTGGGAAAGAGTTGCAAATCGTGAATTGTTTTTAGGAATAGAAAAATGGGATAGTAAAAATTTTGGTTATCATCAAATATTACCTACAAGTAGACCTATCATAAAGGATGATGGAGAAATTTGGTTTTACTATAATGCGTTCCGACATAGAGGATTACCAAAATTATTTTCTCAATCATTCCAAAAATTTATAGAAACAAATCAAACATCAGCCATTTGTTTAGCTACATTAAGGCCAGATGGTTTCGTGTCTTTAGATGCTAAAAACCAAGGAGTTGTTATAACTAAACCTATCAAAATAAATAGGAATTCATCAATTCATATCAATGTTGATTCAACCAATGGATATTTAGCTGCTGAAGTATTAGATCCAGTATCTATGGAACCATTACCTGGGTATACATTTGAAAATTGTGAAAAAATATCTGAAGATTCTACTGATAAAAAAATTAACTGGAAAACAAATGATAAAATAAATAATGATATAGTTAGATTGAAATTTATATTAGAAAAATCTAGCTTATACTCCTTCTGGAGTAAGTAAGTATTATTTAAGTTTAAAAAGGATTTAATGTGAGAAGAATAAAATTTATTGGACGTATGGGAATTTTGATTAGTATATTGCTTGTGACTTTTGCTAGTTGTTCCTCTGAAAAAGTTAAAGCAGTTATTGTTGATGCCACTATTACAATTTCACCAACAGATCCCACAAAAGTAAATTTTATGGTTAATGAAGGTCGTTATAAAAATTTATATGTTCAATCTGAAGAAGGTGCATCAGGTGTGAAACAAATGCCATCTTCATTATGGGAATCTTTTAAAAGTGAAGAATTGGTTACTCGGATTGGGGGTGCGATAAGTGTGGCTGATATGAATGAAGGGGTGAAGAAAATGGAATATTGTATCGTGTCTGGGGAAGGTAAACCAATAAATGTAGGTACAGAAGTTTATGTGATTGACAATGCAAAATGTACTTGGGTCATAAAATCTTCTGGCAAGTATGTTGATGGAAAATCAAAGATTTATAATGTTAGCT
>Ga0310344_10001642_pt1 | contig 16979 bp, 17 predicted proteins | sample HC15DNA20200_MG_FD_203801 | JGI IMG/M metagenome (GOLD analysis project Ga0310344, IMG submission 203801) | Marine microbial communities from station ALOHA, North Pacific Subtropical Gyre - HC15-DNA-20-200_MG | ecosystem: Environmental > Aquatic > Marine > Oceanic | place: Pacific Ocean: North... | reverse complement strand
CTGGAGCTTTGGGGGCTATCATAGAAACATCCACAAATTCAGGAGGAACAATCTGCTTATAAAAAATAGTAAAACCATGTGCAAACATAATAGTTTGACCCTCTTTTAAGTTTGGTGCTACTTCTTTTTTATAAACTGATGATTGAACTGTATCAGGTAAAGCAAACATGATTATATCAGCTTCTTTAGTAGCATCTTCATTGGAAACAACCTTCAATCCATCCTTTTCTGCTTTTTCTTTACTTTTGCTTCCCTGATATAAGCCTACAATCACATCATTGCCAGAATCTTTTAAATTTAAAGCATGGGCATGTCCTTGACTTCCATATCCTAGAACTGCAATTTTCTTACCTATTATCAAGGATTCATCAATATCTTTGTTATAAAATAATGTAGCCATATTATTTCTCCTTTTTTGTATTTATTTCTAAAGAACTTCTTAAAACTGCTACTCTTCCAGTTCTCATAATTTCTATTATTCCATATTGATTCATCAATTCAATTAAAGAATCAATTTTTTTACTATCTCCTGTTGTTTCTATAGTCATTTCATCAGCACCTACATCAACTACTCTTACCCTAAAAACATTTGCTAATTGTAAAATTTCTCCTCTGATTTTCTCATCAGCATTTATTTTTATTAGAGCCATTTCTCTATAAGCAAAATTTTCTTCAGTGATATCTATAACTTCAACTATTTCAATTAATCTGTCTAACTTTGCCGCTACTAGTCCTATAACATCAGGCGCTCCTTCAACAACGAATGTCATTCTTGATAAACCTTCTTTTTCAGACTTTCCTACAGCTAAACTTTCAATATTAAATCCCTGTCTTCTAAAAAACCCTGCAATTCTTGCTAAAACACCAGGTCTATCTTCAACTAAAGCAACTACCGTTCTTGTTTCTATATTGGGTATGTTTTGGGAAGTACTCAAATAGGTTCCTCCATTAATTCTTCAACACTCTGTCCAGAAGGAATCATAGGATACACATTCTCTTCTTTTTTAATAATAAAATCTATTAAAAAAGGCCCCGGATGTGCCTCGGCCTCATTGATAGCATCTTTCAAATCTTCTTGACTTTCAACACGTAGTGATTTCATGCCAAAAGCATTAGCTAATTTAGCAAAGTCGGGATTAGCAGTATAAGCATTAGCTTGATAATCTTTATCAAAGAAAAGTTCTTGCCATTGAGTAATCATTCCTAAATGATTATTATTCATAATTGCAAATTTTACAGGAATATTATTCTCTACTATTGTAGCTAACTCTGACATAGTCATCTGAAAGCCACCATCACCAGCAATTGACCATACAGTATTATCAGGTTTTCCTACTTGTGCTCCCATTGCCGCAGGAACCTCAAAACCCATTGTTCCTAAACCACCAGATGTAACCCAAGTATTTTGTGCATAAAAATGATAATGCTGTGCAGCCCACATTTGATGTTGCCCTACTCCAGTGACTACTATAGCTTTGCCATCAGTTTCCTCAAAAATCGCTTTTATTACATGTTGACCCAACAATTCATCAGTCTCTTTTATTTTCAATGATGGGTGATCAGCCTTCATTTGTTCAATAGATCTAACCCACTCTTGATGAGTCTTTTGTTCAACAATTGGATTTAATTGATTTAAAACATCTTTCACATTACCAATCAAAGGAACATCAACTTTAATATTTTTATTTATCTCAGCAGGATCTATATCAATATGAATTTTTTTAGATCTTGTGGCAAAACGTTTAGTATCACCAGTGATACGATCATCAAATCTACTTCCAATAGCTATAATTAGATCTGCTTCATCAAGCGCTAAACTAGCCCAAGCAACCCCATGCATTCCAGGAAAGCTTAGACTTAAAATATGATCTTCAGGAAATGAACTTATACCTAATAAAGTAGTAACTACAGGAATCTGACATTTTTCAGCTAACTCTTTTAACTCTTTGTATGCATGAGAAATAATTACACCATGACCAGCTAAAATTACAGGTTTCTTAGAGTCATCAATTAATTTAGCTGCACTTTTTACATTTTTTAAATCAGCAATTGTGGGAGGATGATAACCAGGTAAATCAATAGGTTCATCCCATATAGAATCATCAAAATCAATTAATTCCGCAAAAACATCACGCGGAACATCAATTAAAACTGGACCAGGCCTTCCTGTAGTAGCTATATAAAAAGCTTCTTTAATTACTCTAGCTAAATCTCTAGGATCCATAACAAGATAACTATGTTTCGTAACTGGTAAAGTGGCTCCTGTAATATCAGTTTCTTGAAAAGAATCTTTACCTATTCCAGGTCGTGCAACTTGACCTGTAATTGCTACTACAGGTGAAGAATCCATCATAGCTGTGGCTAAACCCGTAATTAAATTTGTTGCACCAGGACCTGATGTTGCAAAACAAACTCCTGCTTTTCCAGTAATCCTTGCATAGCCATCCGCAGCATGAGATGCCCCTTGTTCATGTCTCACTAGTATATGTTTCAAGTCAGGATATTGAGATAGAGATCCATAAAGAGGTAGAATTGCTCCTCCAGGAATTCCAAATACTGTATCTACTCCTTGTTTTAAAAGGCCTTCACATACTATTTGTCCACCTGTTTTCTTAGTCATAATTTTCTCCATTTATAATAATTTTACTCCACATAAACTAAAAAGCCCCGTCCTTGAAAGGACGAGACACAAATCCCGCGGTACCACCTTAATTAGCCTAAGCTCACTTAATTAAAATTTTACGTAATCAACGTCTTATCCTAAAAAATTCAGATAAGCCACTCCTGGGCGAGTTCTTAATCATCTTGGTACTAGGATCACACCATTTCCTAGCTCTCTCTTACCATTACTATTAATAGTATTCCCTTTCATAGTGTTTAAAAACAGTCGAAGAATACACGAACGAAGACAAAAGGTCAATCTAATTAACTGCTTATGAGGAAATATATTAATTAATAAATAAAAGTTATTTTAAAACAACTGAAGTTGTAATCTCTTTAATTAACTTCATTAAAGATTTAGTTGAATTTTCCCAAGTTAAACTTTCTGAATGACTTCTAGCATTTTTACCCAAATTTTTCCTCAATAAATCATTATTTAACAATACTTCAATTTTTTCCTGGAATGGACCTGGGCATTTCCAATTAACTAAATAACCAGTTTTTCCATCTATAACAATACTCGGTAATCCACCAACTTTTGAAGCAACAACTGGTTTTCCACATGCAGCAGCTTCTAATGCAGCTAAGCCAAAACTCTCATAATAAGATGGTAAAACACAAATATCTGAGCTTCCATAATAATAAACAAGTTCTTCCTGAGGAATAGATCCTAAAAATAAAACTCTTTCTCTAACATTCAATTCAATAGCCAAATCTTTGAGTCGCTTAATTTCTGGACTATTACCTTCTCCTCCTACTACAAAAAGTTGAGAGTCTAAAGTTTCAATTGTAGACATTACTTTAATAAGAATATCAATCCCTTTGAGTTTTTCGAGCCTTCCAACGAAAAGAATTATTTTTTGATCTAATGATATGTTGAGATGTTTTCTACAATATTCAATATCTCTTTCATAAAATTTTTTTGTGTCTACCCCAGGAGGAATAATAGAAATTTTTTCTGGATCCACATTATATAAGGATATTAAAGACTGTTTCTCATGATTAGACCACACAACAATGTGATTAACTGTTTTTGCAATTAAAGATTCATGTTCAGACCTTAATGGAAGATATTCATCAAAAGGAAAAGCTTTTTGTTTTAAATCATTAAGAGTATGAAAAGTAGTAACATGTGGAATTTTCAATTCTACAGAAATATCATTACCCACAATTCCAGACAACCAATAATGACTGGATAAAATATCATAGAAATTGTTTTCAAATTTTATAAAATTTTTCACTTCTTTTGTGAAAATATTCAGGTAAGAAAAAAGTTCATTTTTCTCAGCATCTATTGGACCAGAATTTATATGTATCAATCTCAAGTTATTCTGAAGATTAATTATCTGAGGATCTTTAGGATCATGGCGTCTAGTAAAAATATCTACTTTGTATCCCAAGCTAGCAATTCTTTTTGCAGTTTCTAAAAGGTAAATATTCATACCTCCAACATCTTTTTCTCCAGCTTGTCTTACTGGACACCCATGAACACTTATTATTGCTAAATTCATTAATTTAATTTGTAATTTTTACTGTAAAAATTTTTTTATCTGAACCACCTAATCGATATTTGTATTCTTCTCCTCCTCTTAAAAAATCAAAATTTTTAACCCCATTCTCAATACACATTTTAATGTTTTCTATATGATTGATTAGGCCAATTGAGAGAAATTTATAGTCAAAGTTATAACCTGAATTATAAAGTAAATTTGAATAACCATTATTAAAATTTATAGAACCTGCTGAAATATTATTATTAACCTTAGTTACAATAATTCTTAATAGATTTTTTTCAGAAAAATGTTCTATAGTCTTCCGAAAAAAATGTTCCCTTTTACTAGTGAAGAATATTTTCTTTTTTTCATCTTGTTTCATCAAATCTATTAGATCATTCAGTAGAGGGACTGTATCTTTTTTGTGAGAATACTCTAAGGTTTCTACTTTTTCTTGATCTTCAAACCTACGTAATTTTCTTTTAATTTCATGACGATTCTTTTTACTCAACAAAGATAAAAAATGATCCCATGATGAAGGAAGATCAATAAAAGGAGCTACATCTTCTTCAATAATTTCTATAGAAAACTCACTATATGATTTCAATTCTTCTAAACTTTTCAAAGTAAAAGAAACTTCTTGGATTGATTCAAACTTTATTTCCTTAGCTTTCAGGTCATTAAAACAGTAATTCAAGAAATCTCTCAAAAAGTTACTAGAAATATTTTCTTTGTAAACAAAATCTTGGTAATCAAACAAATCTTTACTTCCTAGAAAAGTAATTAATTTATCTTCTTTAATTATAGGAGCAATAATTGATTTATCTTTATTAGAGATAAGTAATAAATGTTTATTACTATCTTGAAAAACATCCCACCATATTCTTTTAATATCTAAAGAATTAAAAAAAATATTATTTTGATAGGGGTTATTCTTTAATATTTTTTCCCATTCAATTTGAATTTCATTAAAAGATTCTAGATAGTTAACAAAATTCATTTTTTGTCCATTTTATTCTTCAATTCACCTATGCTAGGATTAATAACTTCTATATCTATTCCTGAATATTTTAGAGGTATTTCAGGATCCTTTAACCCATTTCCAGTTATCACACAGACAATATCTTTTCCTACAAAATTAAAATCTTTTTTAGAAAGCTTAATTAAACCTGCAACAGAAGCTGCGGAGGCAGGTTCACAAAAAACACCTTCTTTTCGAGCCAAAAATAGATAGGCATCAATAATTTCTTGATCAGAAACAGAATCTACCATTCCCTCAGATTCATTTCTAGCATTTAAAGCTCCATCCCATGAAGCAGGGTTGCCAATCCTGATAGCAGTAGCGATAGTTTCAGGAGATTCAACAATTTTATTATTCACAATAGGTGAAGAACCTTCAGCCTGAAAACCCATCATATTAGGTTTTTTAGTAGATTTTGAAAAATTATAATATTCATTAAATCCTTTCCAATAAGAAGTAATGTTACCTGCATTTCCTACTGGAATAAAAAGCATATCAGGAGAATCACCGAGATCTTCAATAATTTCAAATGCTGCAGTTTTTTGTCCCTCTATTCTAAGAGGATTAATAGAATTTACTATTTCAACATTTAATTGGTCTCTTGTTTCTTTTACCAAATCCAAAGCATCATCAAAATTTCCTCTAATGGCAAATATTCGTGCACCATAAGCTAATGCTTGACTAAGTTTTCCTTTTGCAATGTTAGATTCAGGTACTATCACGATGGATTGTAATCCATATCTTGCTCCATAAGCAGAAGCGGAAGCACTAGTATTACCTGTTGAAGCACAAATGATATGTTTTTTATTTTCTTTTAATGCCCCTGAGATAGCCACAACCATACCTCTATCTTTAAAAGATCCAGTAGGATTACATCCCTCAAGTTTCAAATAGACATTTCCTTCAATAAGATTAGTTAGTTGAGGAGCTTTTATAAGAGGAGTATTTCCTTCACCCATTGAAATCAAAGGTAAATCATTAGGTTTTATAAATTCTTTATATTTACTTAAAACTCCCAAACTATTTAAATCAGAAGTTGTCATTGATACATTCCTTCAAACTGTGATAGTACAGGATCTCTGTCATCTATGACTTCAGGAAGCACTGAAGCTAGCCTAACTTTAGAATTTATCCAATTGTATATCTCATTATTCAAATCCATATATATATATAATGATTTACGTTCTTCATTCAAAAAATCCACCAAAGCATCTTCAGTTAATAAAGAAAAAGTATTATCTGAAAGTTCTCTAGCTTCAGAAAACTCAGCAATAAGGTATATATCTGCACCTCCTAATTCTGAGTTAACAAATGGTTCACTTAAAGTTTTTACTTCAAGATATCTATTCCCGTCTTGATCTACTCCAAAAAATAAAGGATCCAAACTATTCAAAATCCCTTGAGGCACCCATCCAATTTCTCCCTTTGTTCTTTTAGCTTCAGGGTCTTCAGAAACTGCAACTATTACATCCTCTATGTTATCTCCTCTATTCAACATTCGTGAGATCTCCCTTACTTTATTAATATTTGGAGTTAACAAGGTAATTTTATATATATGTGCTTGAGGTTGAATTCTAGAAATATTTTTAGATACTTCTTCAGTAACTTTTTGTCTAAATAAATCTTTTCGGATTATATCTCTATATACATCTTCTTTTAGTTGAATAGAATTCAAAAATTGTTTTTTACGTTCCATTAAAGACATCAAAGTTTCACCACTCAATTGAGAAATATCATTTACATCGGAATATCCTAATCTTTGAAAGAAAGCTTCATCAATTTCCTTATCTTCTACAGTTAATCCCATTTTAGGCGCCACTTGATATGCTATTTCGTTTTCAGACATAAGTTTTAATGCATCAAAAAGTGAGGCTCCTATTAAATACGGATCTCCTTTCTCTTCAGAAATTCTTTGATTAAATCTTATGAAATCTACTACATTCCCTCGGGTATAAATCTTGTCTTCAACTACCAAAGCTTCAGTATTATATGGAGTAATATGAGTCTGTACATAGTAAATTACAGGAATAAAAGTAATTATTATTAAAAATACAACAGCTAAATAAATAAAAGGTCTATTCTTTAATTTCAATCTTTTGGAACTAGCAATTATCTCTGATCTACTCTCAGAGGAAGGAATATCAAGATTCTCTTTTTCTGGCATCATACTCTTATATTAATAAATAATTAGAATATTTTTATAAATAAAGTTGTCTTATTTTTCTGATTCTGAATCAGAAGTTTCATTCTTTTTTTCATTCTTAACCTTTTGGTCTTTCTCTTCAAGATCTACATTGTCTGATTCTACATCTTTATCATTATTTTTATTCTCAATTGATGCATCAATTGTCTTATCTGTTTTGCTTGGTTCTTTGATTTGTTTTTGATCTATTTTTACTGTTTTTTCCTGTTTGTAAATTACAACTTTAGTATTTAAAGTATGATCTGCAGATAGAGGTAAGAAAGCCATATGCCTAGCCCTTTTTATGGCTACAGTTAGATTACGCTGACATTTTGCACATGTACCAGTTCTTCCTGCAGATTCAATTTTTCCTCTGTCAGAAATATATTTCTTTAATAACCCAATATTTTTATAATCTAAAAAGTCAATTTTACACAACAAGCAAGCTTTTCTTATGAATGGTTTTTCAAATTTATTTCTAGATGAGTATTTATTTCTTGTAGTCATAATTCCTATTTATTTACATTTGAAGATTTACTACCAAGGTAAATCTTCTACGGGTTCATCATTATTTTTATTTTGAGGTTCGTTGTCATTATTTTCAATATTTTCTTTGCTCTCAATTTCTTGATTTTGATTATTATCTTGTTGGCCTCCGAGAAACTGGACAGAATTTGCTATCACACCATAGGCTCTTCTGTTTTGCCCATCAGCACCTACATATTCTCTACTCTCAAACCTTCCTTCTACATATACTAATCTTCCTTTAGATAAATACTGATTAACTGATTCTGCTTGTCTTCCCCAAACTGTAATTTCAAACCATTCAGTTTTTTCTACTCTCTCTCCAGAAGAATTATCTGTATAACTTCTACTGGTTGCAAGATTAAAATTTGTAACTGGATCACCTGAAGGAGTATATCTCAATTCAGGGTCAGCTCCTAATCTTCCTATTAACATAATTTTATTAAGCATTTTTAAATTCTATTCCTATTATTAATCAATCTTTAACACTACTTATTTCAGTCTTTTGCTTCGATGGTTTTTTGAATATTGGTGCATCATCAATTTTTTCTGGAGAAATTGGTGCATCAAATCTATTAATAATTATCATTAAATGTCTTATAATATTCCTGTCAGCATAAATCTTATTTTCAAGTTCTTGTGCATTAGATGGATCTAAGGAAAACCTAATCATGTAATAATGTCCTCTCTTACTACCTTTAATCTCATAAGAAAGATTTCGCATTCCATAATCAGTAACAATTACAGACTCACCTTTTAAATCCGATACAAGTGATTTTACAGACTCTAAAGATCCTTCTTTAGCCTGATCATCCATCTTATCCTTTAATATCCATGTTAGTTCATAATCTCTCAATTAATTTCTCCTACATTTAATTACAACAGCAAATGATTATACCATTACAGAGCAATTTTCAAATATAATTTTTCAATCATCAATACCTGGAACATAAAACTCTAATGCCAATGATAAAGCTTTTTCTTTAATTTTTTCCAATTTTTCATCATTTTCTTTGAATTTTATAGACTCATGAATTAATTCTGAAATAAAAAGCATATCATTTTCTTTCATTCCTCTACTAGTCACCGCAGGAGTCCCAATTCTTATTCCACTAGTTACTCTGGGAGACAATTCATCATAAGGTATGGAATTCTTATTAATAATTATACCAACTTTTTTAAGTATTGTTTCTGCTTCAAGTCCAGTGCATCCTCTACTAGTAACATCTATTAAGACTAGATGATTATCTGTACCACCAGATATTACCCTGAAGCCTAACTCTTTTAGCCTATCAGATAAAACTCTTGCATTTGAAAGTATCTGAGAACAATAAGTTGTAAATTCTGGTTTCAAAGCTTCCTTAAAAGCTACAGCTTTTGCAGCAATATTATTCATAAATGGTCCTCCTTGAATACCTGGAAAAACGGACCTATCAATACTTGATGCATATTTTGAATCACACATAATTATAGCCCCTCTAGGACCTCTAAGAGTTTTATGAGTAGTAGTAGTTGTGATATCAGACACATTTATGGGAGAAGGATGTAATCCTGTCGCAATTAATCCCGAGATATGAGCTACATCAGCTAATAAAATAGCATCAACTTCATTAGCTATTTCTCTGAATTTTTTAAAATCTATTATTCGAGGATATGCACTAGCTCCACAAACAATCATTCTAGGTTTAAATTCTTCAGCTTTCTTTAATACTTTCTCATAATCAATTGTTTCGGATTCAGGCTCTACTCCATAGTAATCAAATTTATACAACTTACCTGAAAAATTTACTGATGATCCATGACTAAGATGCCCACCTTGATCTAATCTCATTCCTAAAATCTTATCTCCTGGTTCCAATAATCCAGCATAAACAGCCATATTTGCTTGAGTTCCACTGTGAGACTGAACATTCACATGATCACATTCAAAAAGTTCCTTAGCTCTCTCTATAGCAAGATTTTCTGCTACATCAACATTTTCGCAACCTGCATAATATCTTTTACCAGAATACCCTTCAGCATACTTATTTGAAAAAATTGAGCCTGTAATATTTAAAACTAATTTAGAAGGATAATTTTCAGAAGCTATCAGAATGATTTCCTCTCTAATTCTTTTCTCTTCTTCTTCAAAAGCTGAGAGTATCTGAGAATCTAATTTTTCAAGTGATGCTTTAAAGTTCATTTACCTACCCTTATCAAATTTTATAGAATGAAAGATATAGTTATTCTAATGGAAAATAAATTTGATAGAAAATAAAACACATTTATGAATTTTGTAGAATTAAATGGTCATATTCTTTCTGAGTATGATCCTAATATAAGAAACATTAACGAAACTTTAGATCTACTTAAAAAAGCTTCGAGTATTGGAATTGAAACAATCGTTGAAACTCCTAACAGTTCATTTTTGCATAATATTAAATTTTCTGAGATTCAAGAAAAATTAGATGACCTTACATCTCTTTTAACAGATTTAGAAATCAATAACATGAACTTATTAGTAGGGATAGAAACGAATTTAGATAACGATACCCCTAAACAAATTTCATTAGGTAAAACTTTAACAATTAATTCCACAAAATATCTAATGATTAAATTTCCTTATTTAGGTTTACCCAAAAATTTTGATACAACTTTAAGATTGCTAAATATCATGGGAATTACGCCTATACTCCTCAACTTGGAAAAAAATAATTATATTCTAAAAAAACCGAAATTTATTTATGAGCTTTTAAAAGAAAACTGTCTGATCCAATTGTCATCATCAAATTTATTAAGTTCCGCAAATGAAGAAGTTAGAGGATTTTCTCAATTCCTTATTAAAAATCACTTAGTTCATACAGTTTCAGGATTTGTAAATTACAATATTTCAGATATAGAAAAAAATCTACAAGAGATCATAGATTTTATTGATTTTTCCTCAGATAAAGATTCAGTAGAATTACTTTTAAATACTAATCCCAATCTAATAGCTTATGGTAATGAACCTAAAATAGAAATTGAGGAAAGACAAAGCACAAAATTGAAATTATTTTTTAAATATCCGATTAAAAAAATCCCTAATACAATAGAATATTTTCACTGGAAAACACTAAGGATAATAAAATTTTTCAAAATACAAATTAAAAATCTTCAATAAAAAAATTAATTCATTTCTACTGTAGTGCACCAATCTAAATAATCTTCTCTTTTACCTGTTACTACATCGAAATAAATTCTCTGTAATTTTTCAGTAATTTCACCTTTATTTCCATCCCCAATTCTTCTATTATCTAAGTTGCCTACACTTGTAATATGAGCAGCAGTACCAGTTAAAAATATTTCGTCTGCCAAATATAATTCGCTTCTCTGAATTTTCCTTTTTATTACTTCCATACCCAATTCTCTTCTAGCGATTTGAATGACAGAATCTCTTGTAATCCCTAACAAACAATTATCAGTTTCTGCAGGAGTAATAATTTCTCCTCCTGAAATCATAAAAAGATTTTCTCCACTTCCTTCAGAAACAGTTCCCTCATCATTAAGAAGTATTGCTTCATCATAACCACCTAGAATAGCCTCTGTCTTAGCTAATATACTATTAGTATATAATCCAGATAATTTTACCCCTGTAGGCATCATGGAGTCATTAGGCCTTCTCCAACTTGAAGTCTGACAATTGATAGCTCTCTCATTATCAATGTAACCTCCAAAAGGAATAATTATTAAACTAAAATTACTTGATAATTCATGTAATTTTAAATTAGCCACCAATTCTTCACTTTTAAATGCTAAAGGCCTAATATATACATCTTGAAGATATCCACATTTTTTTAATAAATTAATTGTAATTTCAATATAATCATCTACAGAAAAAGTGTCGGGGTTTTCCCTTGTTTGAGGATTTTTTGGAGGAAATATCTTCAAAATATTACAACCTCTAATCAACCTTTCATAATGTTCTCTTAGTCGAAATATAATCATTTTATTTGAATCATCATTCCAATTTCCTCTTATACCTTCAAACACTGCCGTACCATAGTGTAAAGCATGTGTCATTATTCCAACTTTTGCATCTTCTAATGGAACTTGTTTGCCACTTAAAAACGCCCAAGGCTGAGATCCCATTTTTTCTCCTTAGAAAAACTTTTCAATAATTTTGTAAGAGTTTATATAAAAAAGTCTAAATATCCCATTGAGGTTACACCCAGAAAAATAATATTACAACTTAGTTATATTAAATATTGAAAAATTCAAAATGTTTTTATAAAAAGTTATAAGAATTTAATTTATTTTTATTGAAAAATGATCTTGAAAAAAAAGATATTAAATATTATCTCGATTTTTCTGTTAAGCGTCTTATTTTTATCTTGTACGAGTAATGCGGAAAAAAATATAAACCCTATTTCAGATAATAAAGATTCTGAGAAATCAAAAAATATTACTGATTGGGAATATAGAGGTTTTCAGATTGAAGAATCAGAACTTAGTATATTTATATATCTAATTGAAGGAGATCAGTCGGATATAGAATTATTATTAAATGATTTCTCTAAACCCAATCAAATTATCCCTGAATCCAATAGTATATATGAATTTAAGTTTAACAATCTTAAAGATGGGGTTAATTCTGTAAGAATTTCTGATAATAGAAAATCATTTTCTGTTGCAATAAAAAATCAACCTTTTAAAGGAAAAATAGTTGACTCTAACACTTCTTTCATAATTAAAGTAAATGAAGAAGTGAAAATAAAAAACACAGGAATGATAATTAGACTTATTTCTTTATCAAGAGATTCTAGATGTGAAGATCCTTCAGACAAATTTGAGTGCATGCATGATCCAAGAACTTTTTTAACTTTTCAATTTTCAGCACCCAGATATCTTTCAGAGAATCCTACAATTCTAAAACCTCAAACAGAAATTGCAGCAGGAACTTTCCATGATTTTCCTTTTTCAATAGAAGAAATAGAACCTACGCCTCAAAAAGGTGTAATAATTGAACAATCAAAATATGAAGTTAAAATGAAAGTTCAATAGAAAAACACTAATTTCCATTTATTGAATTGTAAAGAACTGTATAAAAACTTTCGCATACTGGCATATCTATACCATTATTTTTACCAATTATTAATGCAGCTCCCATTAAATCATCCAGTTCTAATGGATTACCAGAAAAAATATCTTGTTGAAGAGAAGATTGAATATTATCTTTATCTTTTAATAGATATCGAAGATTTTCTTCAATCAAATCATTAGGCAAAAGAACACCTTTTGATTCAGCAGCTAAATATATTTCCTTCATCATTCTTTCACAAATCGACATTCCATATGGAGAATCTAAAATTTCCAAAAAAGTAGATCTCGTGCTAGCCATAATAGATCCAATTGCTCCTACCAGAATTAATTTTGACCACAATACACTTTCTATATCATTTGATATTTCTGATTGAATACCTTGTACTGATAAAACTTCTTTTACATTACTTAAAAATTTGAAAGATTTTTTTCTATGCCCAAAACGAATTAAAGCCGTCTCTCCAGTCTGAGTAACTGTTCCTGGATTTTCTCTTGAAGATTCAATATATGTAGATCCTTCTAACAAATTCTCCCAACCATACTCTTTAGAAATTTGATCTGCACTAGAAATGCCATTCTGGATTGTTAAAATAATTGTTTTATTCCCAACCAGGGGACACATTTCTTTTATAGCAATTTTGTTAGAGTAAGTCTTAACACAATATAAAACTAAATCTACTTCTCCTACTAAATCAGGAGAGTTTGTAACATTAACAGGGATAACAAAATTATCCCAAAATGATTTAACTGAAACGCCAAAAGAACTCAATTTTTTAAAATGTTCCCCTCTAGCTATAAAAACTACATCTAAACCTGCTTTAGTTAACATAGATCCAAAATATGTTCCTACAGCACCGGAGCCCATGATTGCAATTTTGTTAATTTTTATTTGATTCATAAAAAATTTAGGATTTTTTTGAATTATAGTTACATAATTGTATTCTTATTAGATCATATAAAATTTAAAAATAAGAGTACACAGTTATTGGGGAAAAAAATTAGAGAAAATAATAGAAAATCAAATGAGTTGCGACCTATAGAAATTTTAACTGGATTTGTTAAAAATGCAGATGGATCTGTATTAATTAAGACTGGAAATACTCATGTAATTTGTACAGCTACAATTTCTGAAAAAATTCCTCCATGGTTATCTAATCAAGGATGGATAACAGCAGAATATTCTATGCTTCCAGCATCAACGTCTTCTCGAGTTTCTAGAGAAATAACTAAAGGAAAGAAAAATTCCAGATCTCAAGAAATACAACGTTTGATAGGAAGGTCATTAAGATCATCTTTAGATTTGAAATTATTAGGAGAAAAATCAATTACTATAGATTGTGATGTTTTAAATGCTGATGGAGGAACTAGAACTGCATCTATCACTGGAGGATATATAGCCTTAAAAACAGCTCTTAAAAAAGTATTCGATGGAAAAATGAACTCAGAAATATTAACTCCCGTTGCTGCTACTAGTATAGGAATAGTCAATGGAGAAGTATTATTGGACTTGAATTATGAAGAAGATTCTCAAGCGGAAGTAGATTTAAATATTGTTATGAATTCAAACTTAGAAATAATAGAAATTCAAGGAACGGCTGAAAAACAATCTTTCTCTAGAGAAAAATTAAATGAAATGTTAGATATAGGATCACAAGGAATACAAAAAATATTAGCATTACAAGAAGAGTTCTAATTTGAATATTAAAACAACAAATAAGCTTCTTCCTATTTCTGTAATTGGAGCAAGCAATACTAATGAGCAAAATTTAAAAACAGCTTTCAAAGTAGGGCAACTAATTGCTTCAAATAAAGGAATTGTTGTATGTGGAGGATTGGGAGGAATAATGGAATCTGTATGTAAAGGTGCTAAAAGTAAAAATGGACTTACTATAGGAATATTGCCAGGAGATGACCCCAATGATTCAAATGATTGGGTAGACATTAAAATCCCAACTGGAATTGGATATGCAAGAAATGTTTTAGTAGTCAAAGCAAGTAAAGTTTCTATTGCAATCTCAGGAGCTTTTGGAACTCTCTCTGAAATAGGTCATGCTCTTGCAGAAAATAAAAAAGTCATAGGTCTAAATACTTGGAATCTAGACCAAAAACATATTAACTACAATAATATAGATATAATTCATCAAGATAGTCCAGAAAAAGCTGTAAATTTAGCTTTCAAATTTGCATTAGAAGAATAACAAAAAATGATAGCGAAAATAAAAAGAACTATAGCAAGACAAGTACTAGATTCTAGAGGGAATCCAACAATATGGACAGCAGTAATTACTGATAAAGATGAGAAATATTACAGTGTAGTTCCATCAGGTGCCAGTACAGGTTCTAAAGAAGCTTTAGAATTAAGAGACCATAATAAAGAATTTTTCAATGGAAAAAGTGTTTTAAATGCAATATTAAATACTAACAATGTGATTTCTGAAAAAATTAAAGACCAAAAAGTAACAAATCAAGAAGAAATAGATCAAATAATGATTGATCTAGATGGCACTAAAACTAAAAGTTTCTTAGGAGCTAATGCTATGTTGGGAGTTTCTATGGCAGTTGCTAGAGCAGGAGCAAAAGAAGAAAATGTAGAATTGTTCCAATACATTAGAAAAAAATATGACCCTCACGATGACTCTTGGAATTATTCTACTAAATACTTTGAGAATTCATCTGATTTAAAACCTGCAAAAAATTATTTCTTACCAAATCCTATGTTTAATATGATTAATGGAGGATCTCACGCATTTAATTCAACAGATTTTCAAGAATTTATGGTAGTACCAATAACAGGAAATTTTCAAAAATCACTCCAGTGTGGATTTGATATTTACAATGAATTAAAAAATATTCTAGAAAAGAAAAAATTACCTTCAACTGTCGGGGACGAAGGCGGATTTGCTATTTCTAAGATTAACAATTCTGACCCTTTAGATTTACTTATTGAAGCAACTTCAAATACTAAATGGATACCTGGAGAAGATGTGAAATTTGCCCTAGATGTCGCCGCATCAGAATTTTACAACAAAGAAAAAAATATATATGAACTTAAATCAGAAAATCTAACATTAACTTCAGAAGAACTAATTTCAATATATAAATCAATCATTTCAAAATATCCTATCTACAGTATAGAAGATGGTCTTTCAGAAGATGATTGGGATGGATGGAAAAATATGACATCAAAAATTGGAGATACTATTCAACTAGTTGGAGATGACTTATTTGTTACTCAAAAGGAATTTTTAAATAAAGGGATAAAAGAAAATGCTGGAAATTCAATTCTTATAAAATTAAATCAAGTTGGAACACTTTCTGAAACCATAGACACAATAATTATGGCTCAGAAGAATAATTTTTCAACTATTATCAGCCATAGATCTGGGGAAACAGAAGATACTTTTATTGCAGATTTAGCAGTAGGAACAAATTCAAATCAACTAAAATCAGGGGCACCAGCTAGAGGAGAAAGAATTAGTAAATATAATCGTGCTTATTTGATTGGAGAAAATAATCTAGGCCATTTGAAAACATTAAAAATAAAAAAAATAGGATTAAAAGGTTAAAAGTATGAAAAAAACAAAAATAGGAATAAATGGTTTTGGGCGTATAGGAAGACAACTTACTAAAGCTATTCTTCAAAATTACTCTAATCAAATTCAAATCGTGGCCATAAACGATTTAGCTCCAATTTCAAATTGTGCCCACTTGTTCAAATACGATAGCACATATGGTAATTTCCAAGGAAATATTGATAGTGATGATAACTATCTGATAATTAATAATGAAAAAATTAAAGTTTTTTCAGAAAAATCACCTAATGAAATTCCTTGGAATCAAGAGAATGTAGAAATAGTCGTAGAATCTACAGGTTTTTTTACTGATGCTTCTGATGCTGGAAAACACTTAGGTGATTCAGTTAAAAAAGTAATAATATCTGCCCCTGCAACTAACGAAGATCTAACTTTGGTTTTAGGTGTCAATCAGGAAAAATATGATCCAAGCTCTCACAATATAATCTCAAATGCATCATGCACAA